>Ga0105245_10001067_pt1 | contig 24842 bp, 27 predicted proteins | sample KBSM54metaG_FD_81523 | JGI IMG/M metagenome (GOLD analysis project Ga0105245, IMG submission 81523) | Miscanthus rhizosphere microbial communities from Kellogg Biological Station, Michigan, USA - KBS M5-4 metaG | ecosystem: Host-associated > Plants > Roots > Rhizosphere > Soil | place...
GCGCCGGCCAGTTCGGTCGGCCGGTCGAGCAGCACGTCGAACAATTGCGGGATGATCATCGGCGGCTGCGGCAGCCCGCCGACGATGTAGCCGATCATGTTGTTGCGGATGCCGTCGTCATCCATGCCCGGCGTGCCGATATCCTGAAGCTCCAGGCAGCGCTCGAGCACATCGTCATGCTTGCCACGATCGCCCTTGCGATCGGCGATGCATTTCTCGACCCGCGCGCGCATTGCCGCCGCGACCGGGCGCACCCTGGCCTCGAGCGCCGGATCATTCGCCATGTCAGCGAACATGAACTGGAACAGCAGCCGCGCGTCATCCGAAAAGGCGGTGATGTCGTCAGCCGGCGTGCCGAAATAGCCGCCGAAGAAGCGGGTCGTCACGTCCTGGGTCAGCTCCATGGCGAGATCGACCCTCCCCGCCGGCGCTACCTTGGCCATCGCCGCGTCGGCCATCGCTTCCACCTCGGGGCGGATGCGGGTCAGTGCTTCGGCGCGCGGCGTAGCGAGACGCATCGAGCTGCGGTCCTGGGTCGATGCCGGCGTGTCGCGCATGCCGAGGAAGATGTTGCCGCCGTCCATCAGCAGGTTGAGCTTGGGCGCGTAGATCACGTCGAACACATTGGGGTGGGTCAGCACCTCGGCGACATCGTCGAAGCGGGTGACGAGCGCGAATCTCTTGCCCTTGAAGGTCACGACAAGGATCGGGACGGTGTTGCGCGCGATGCGGAACACCAGTTCCATATGCGACATCAGCCACCCGCCGATGCCGGCCATGATCCGATCGGCGAAGCTCTTCGGCTGAGTGCTCATAGGCGCCTTTCGTTCAAATTGACCAATCAGGTCGGGTCGATCGTGCCCATGGCGAGCATCCGGATCGCGCTCAGGCTGGGCAGGAAGAAATATTCGCCGCCCCGCGTCGTGACGAACTCGGGCAGGTCGGCGGCGATGAAGGTCGTGCCATTACTGGCGGGGCCCGCCGCGATGACATGCTTCTTCGATTGCGTCCGGTTGCCGATCAACGGACAGGTATCGTTGCCCGCCTCGAAATCGAGGCCATAGCTCATCCATTGCTGCTGAATGAACTCGAACTGGCGGAAGATGCTGGTGCAGATCGCCATGAAGATCACACCGACCTCGCCGCCCTCCTCCTGATAGGGCAGGCCGCGCCGCATGATGCGGCGGCGGTTGGTCAGCGTGGTCGATCCCACCGTGTCGCTCAGCAACGGATCGAGCATGTCGCGCGGATTGGCGCGGCGGATATGCGCACCGAACGGGCATTTGCCGCCATCGAGATCCTCGCCATAGCGAAAGCCGGTGAGCAGCTTGTTGTACTCGGCCAGCCGCTGCGCCTCCTTGCTGTCGCGAGGCTTGCGCAGCGCGATCTCGAGGCAGTCCTTATATTCCTCCATGATCTTCTGGTGATCGGCCCAGGTCGGCGCCGCGATCAGCGGCACGCCCGAACTCCACCGCCCGACCATCTTGGCGCGGACCGTCTCGTCGGCCGCGACATCGTCGGTCTCGCCCGTCACCTGCTTCCACAAGGCCGCCTGGCGCTTCATCTCGGCTTCGAACGCGGGCACATCCTCGCGCAGCTTGCGATAGACCATGAAGGTGCCGTTGCGCACAAAGCCGGCCGGCTGGGTCGCGACCGGGAATTCCTGCCCCTCATCGACCTGGCCAAGGATGAACTCGCCGGTCTCGAGCGCCGACCAGCTCGTGTCCTCATGATAAACGCCGCGCGCGATCTTGCCGCCGCCGATCGCCGCCAGCGCCTCGGCCTGCGGATCGAACTGGCCGCGGAACACCGGGTCGCTGATGCCGTCGGTAAAGCCGAGATGCTCCTTCGGCGTCGCGACCATCGCGCCGTTCGGCCCGATCGGCGCCATCAGCGCGCAGCTATCCTGCCATTTGCTCTTGCCGTCCTTGCCATGCCCGTCGAGCAGCGAGACCCCGCCCTTCGACGCCGTCACCAGCCCATCGAGCCAGGTCATCCAGTCATCGAGGATCGGCAAGGGCTTGCCCGCCGCATCGGCGCCGATGCTGAGCGACACCCAGAGATGCACCTCGCGGTCGCGCTGCTTGCGCTCGTCGCGCCAGATCGGGTCCCAATGTTCGGGCGCGCTGCCTTCGACGTCGCCGAGAATCTCGGAACGGCAATGCATGCCGTCGATGAACTCGTCGGGCAGCTGGCGGAGCGTCGAGGTCGGCAGGTTGAGCGCGCGCATGCCGAGATAGGACAGGCCGAGATTGAGCGTGATCTGCGGCTTGATGACGACACCGGTGCCCTCATCCCTGTCCCAGGGCTGGGCCGTCGTCACGCGCGGACGCAGGCCCTGGATGAAGGCGCGGCCCGCCTCGGGCCGGAGGATATTGTAGAACAGGTGCCGCGTGTACGGGAAACCGAACCGGCCATAAGGACGGTGGATATTGCCCTGGATATCGGCGAGGTCGAGGTGGATCATTTCCTCGGTCGTTTGCCCCGTCATTTCGGTATCTCCAGCGCGGGTGCGTGGCATTCGCCGGCGGCTTGGGTCGGCCCGGTCAGGTCGTCAGGCCGGGCAGCCTTGAGAAAGGCGCCGAACCGCGCATGAAGCTCGGCCGGGCTTGCGCCCTGAGTTTCGATCGCCAGCTTCGTCAAATGCTGCTGCAGGAACAGGGATTTCAGGATCGAGGGCAGATCGCTGTTGGGCGCGGTCGGGAAGGGTTTCTGCCCCTTGTTCATGAAATAGCGATAGGCAATCCACGCCGCGAGCGCGACGACCAGCAGCAGGATCAGCAGCCAGAAGCCGAAATGGACGACGATCCAACCGGCCCAAAGCTGCACCCGGCCATGGTGAAGCTTGGTGAGAATAATATCGAGCAGCAGCGCGACCACCCAGGCACCGGCGGCCCAGCCCACCAGCTTCACCGCGAGCTTGGCAAGGCTGAACTTGCTCACCTTCTTGGGCGGCGCGGGCGGTGCCTTGAGCTCGTCATGCGCCCAGTAATCGTTGAACGGCATGGTCGTCTCGACCTGGCAGCGCCGGATATAATCGTAGAAACCGTCAGCCGTGGTGACGCCGTCAAAGCCGACGCAATGCCCGAAGATGATCGCAAGATCGGGCTGCATCGTCGCCCAGAGCGCGTCGGTATAGGCGCGCACCGCCGCATCGCCATCGACATGCTGCGCATCGAGATCGGCGGCGAACACGAGATAGGGATGAGCGAAGCGATCGACCGGCTGCGGCACCAGCGGATCCACGCCGTCGATCAGGCTGACGATCGTGTCGCCCGAATTGCGGCCGTTGAACGCCGGCCCGTCTATGATGACGAAGCGCGCGAGATGGTTGAGCGTGTTCCGCGAGAAGGGCGAGGGCCACGCATCCTCCGGCGAAGCGGCAGTCTGCTTGCCGACCGGCATCAGCGCAAGCTTCTGCGCCAGCTGCGCGCGGTGCGAGCGCGAGCGGCCGGGGATCGCGTCCTGGATGAAATCGGTGCGGACAGGCGCCAGCACCGTCAGGAAATAATGGCCGCCATCGAGATTGGGCATGTCAGCTCCCCTTCTTCGCGGCGAGCGCGTTGATGAAGTCGCGCCGCGCGGCGTCGGCGGTGCGGGTCGCAAGCGAGGCGACCGGCGCATAGCCCGGCGAGGCGAGCGAATTGGCGAGCTTCGCCATGGTCGTGCGCCACGCCGCGGCGAATGCCTCGACATCGCCGCCGGCATGGACCTCGGCGAGGCTCAGCACTGCCTCGCGCACCCGCAGCGCTGCCTTGATGTCGCGCTGCGCCGCACCCGGCGTCGCATTATAATAATAGGTCGTCTGGATCTGGTTGGTGCCGATATAGGCCTTGAAGGACGAGATCGGGATCGAGTGCGGATATTTGGTGCTGGCATACCAGAACAGGTCGAGCCCGCCCGGAATACCGTCGGCAAAGGCATCGATATACTGGTCCCAGGTGCCGTTGAAGTTCGACAGGAACAGCATGTAGTCGTTGTTGAGCGCGGGCAGGCCCTGCGGCGCGCCGGGGGTCGGATCAGGCCATTGCTTGCGCCGGATGATCACCCAGCGCGCGAAATGGATGAGCTTCAGCCCAAGCAGCCCGGACAGCTGCTTCGGCATGGCACGCGCCACCATGAAGATCAGTACCTGCAGCCAGGTGAGCGACGGCCGCATCGGCGTCAGCACATTCATGCCATAGGCTTTGCCCGCGATGTTCGACATTGCCCCTATCCCCAAGCACGGAAACGGCCCCAGACCCCGAAACACCAAGGTGCCGCCGAGCCGGCGAGCGCGCAAGGGGGATTAGAACCAGAGCGGCGGTGGTGGGCGATTGTGTTCCAGCATGCGCAGGCCATGCCCGGTGCGCTGGGGTCCAGACGTTTTGCTCAGCTGTTCAGATCCAGTGCACGTGGCAGATCCCGCGCGCCATGGATGATGCGGACGATCTGGATGTCTCCAACCACTTCAAGGAAGAAAATCAGATAACGGCCATGTCTGGCCGCGCGCAGGCCCGGTGCGAGATCCGCACGCGCTGGAAATCGGCTTGGCTGTGCCGCGATCCTCGCGATCTCGGCTTCGATCTCCGCGACGAAGGATGCTGCGCGCTGTGGATTGTCGAGTGCGATGTAATCGCCAATCTCGATCAAATCCCGACGCGCACCTGGCAGAACGACAAGCCGCGCCACGGATCAATCCTTATGCGCGAAACGTGCCCGCAACTCGGCAAAGACTTCTTCGGCCGGTATGCCGGGTCCGCTGTCCAGGCCCTCCCGTATCGCCGCCCGCAACACTTCCAGATCGCGCAATTCATTGTCGCGCTTACGCGTCCAGTCACGCAGCGCCTCCCGCACGATTTCGCTGGTGGAGGCATATTCGCCGTCTTCGACGGTGTGGCGCAGGATCGCTGCCTGCTCCGCCGAAACCGTCACCGTCACACGTTCCACATTGGCCATCGCAAACACCTCACGCGCATACTATTGCATACTTCTGCATACAACATGGCGGCTGCGTGGTCCAGAAACACGAACCGGCGCAAGGGCAGCGCCTCGCCGCTGCGCGTCGCGAGGTCTCTCAGATCAATATCGAGAAAAATGGTGCGGGCGGTCGGAATCGAACCGACACTCCTTGCGGAACCGGATTTTGAGTCCGGCGCGTCTACCAGTTCCACCACGCCCGCACGACGACCGGCTGCCTAGCCAATCCGTTCGCGCCCGGCAAGCCGCTCTGCCGGACGCGATCGGATTATTCTCAGGCCCGGACTATTCGCCGGGACTATTCGCCGGGACTATTCGAAGGTCTTGCCCAACTCCTCGGGCGTGTTGCCCAGCGGATCGTCGCCATAGTCATTGGGGCCCTTGGTACCCGGCAGACAATACCAGACGAGCAGCACGATCGCGCAGATGAAGCCGACGAAGCACAGCGCGCCGCCAATCATCGCCAGCGACCCGCTCAGGCTCATCGCCCCGACAAGGAGCAGAATGATCCCGGCGATATAGGGCAGAGCCGGCATCAATATCCACCAGCCGCTGCGATTGGTGTCGTGCAGCCGCCGTACCGCTACCGCGATAGCGGGGATCAATATAGCAAGGCTGAACAGACTGGTCAGCACACCGCCATGCATGTTCGCGCCATAGCCGACGCCGCCAGGTCCGTAAGTCGACGTCGAGGTCGCGCGCCCACCCAGCCCAAGCATGGAATCGAGAAACATGAGCACAAGCGTCGTGATCACGACAAACAACACCCACATCCAATATTCCTTGCGGCGCGAACGGCCGCTGAACTCTGCATAACGCTTCAACGGCAAGAACATCCATTCCATCGCCACTCTCCCCTGTTGTGCATATCGGGCGCGCATCTCGCGCGAATCAGAACCTGATCCCAAACCGCCTGAACTTCAATCCTCCGAGTGCAGGCGGGCGTGTTGCGCTATCGGCGCTCGCGAATCCTGGGCATGCGGCCGGGCGCGCCGCGCCGCGGTGGATCATTGGCGGGCAGCTCCGACCGATCCTCGGCGATTCGGTCCCGAACCGCGGCGGCGACCCAGGGCTCGGAAACACCGACGTGCCGCGCGAAAGTCTTGGCGAAGCCGATCGCATAGAGCGGCGCGCGGAAGCTGGCATATTCGGACGCCTCGATGGCGGCGAGAAAGCGCTGGGAAATCCGGGTCGCGGCAGCGACGTCCTGCAGCGTATAACCACCCGCCTCGCGCGCCCGGCGCAGCACGATACCGGCGTCGCTGACGCCGTGCGACGTCTCGATGATGCAGGATTCAGATGCTTCCGCCGGCCCCGGTTCGCCGACCACGAGCATTTCCATGCGCGGTCTCCCCACCCGGGATAGAATGTTGCGCTCTCGTATCGATTTGCGCAACCAAAAAGTGAGACTCAGCGGCAAGTAAAGCCGCCAATCCTGTTGTAAGTCCTCAAGGAATCGGCAGCGGACCCGGCTACCGGGTCATTCGGGCTTTTGCGCGCCGCGCTGCGGTGACGAAAGGCTCCTGCCGCCACGATCGAACAGCAGCAGGAAGGCGGTCAGCAGGATACGCCCCGCGCCGATGGCGATGTAGAACCAGAGCTTGAGGGGGCGCCGCATCTCTCCTCCATACAGCATATCCGGGCTTGCGCCTCGCTTTTCTTGCGCGATTTCAGCGATGTCCCGCCGCAAGTGCGCACTTGCAGTCGCACCGCATCGAAGGGCCGAGCAATGTCGCGCAGGCATCGATCGCGCCACCGCCGGCCCGGGCCGAAACGAACGTGACCGGCCCATCCGCCCGCCTTTTCTCGCGCAGCAGCGCGACGAGGCCGCTGACATGTGCCGCAGCATAAGAGCCGCCATTGACGAGATACCAATGCCCGCCCGGCTGCGTGGTCATCACGTCCCGGCCGGGCGCTGTATAGACGCCGGCTGCGCTCGTCCCCTCATCCGACACAGCGATCACACCGGGCCAGGAGGCCGGGAAGCCACCGCCGGGCACGGCACGGTCGAACGCACCGACAACTGCCTCGCCGCGGCCAAGCGCAATCTCGATCAGCCTGCCGAGCAGCCGGTCCTGCGGGCCGCTGAGGCTCATATTGATCACCTGGGCATTATGCTCGATCGCGAAGTGCAGCGCCTTGGCGAGACTCAGGCTGTCGCAGACCGTCGCCGCGGCGGCGGGAGGCTGCGCCACAAGCTGCCAGCAGGCCCTGAGCGCCATCAGACGCGCGCGCGGCGCGACCCCGACGATACCGACTCCGTTGGCCGCCTTCGCCGCGATCACGCCGGCAACGCCAGTACCATGCAGCTCGCCGCCGGCCGCACCACCGGTGGCGAAATCCGCGTTGAGGCTGATCTGGCCGGCAAGATCGGGATGATTGACCTCGATCCGGCTGTCGATCACCGCAACCGTGACGCCCTTGCCCGTGAAAAGCTGGTGGAGCTCGGCGAGCCGCCATTGCGCGGCGGCGGGCTGCACCGCGAACAATGGATCGCCCCCCCGCGCCGGCACAGCTCCCTGCGCGGCCGGCGCTGAGCCCTGCGTCCGATAGACATGCATCGGCTCGGCCCAGTCCACGCCCGGATCCTTCGAGACCAAAGCCGCGACCGCCTCGGTCGAGCGGCCGTCCGGCACCGCCATCACGTAGCAATCAAGCCCGAGCAACGGCATTGGCCAGTCAGTGACCAGCGCCAGGCCATGGTCATGCGCGATCCGCGCAGCGAGGCGGCGGCGTGCGCCATGCGCCGGATCATTGCCATAATCGCCGCCATAACCGCCATTCGGCCGGTAATGCGGCGGCGGCAGGTGCAGCAGCACGAGGATCTGCCGCCGGCTCGATGCAGCCGGATCAGCGCGCTGGGCATGGACCGGCACCGGCAGCGGTATCGCGAGCCCCGCCAGGCAGAGGGCGCCCAACACGCCAGACACGGCGCGGCGGATAGCACGCCAGGGCCCCCGCATATCGTCATGTCGGCCACCATGGCGGCGAATGATTCGGCTCATGTTCCGATCCTAGCACCAGTCGGCGATGATCGCCGAGCAGGACCGGTCGTGCATCCCCCCGTCCCGCGCCCGATCCCCTTCATGCGGTCAGTGCTGCGATCGGCCTAAAAGGTTCACTGGCCGCGATGCGAGCGGAACAGGTCGGGACGCTGATGTGCAAGCGCAACGACGATCGCGCGCGCCATGACGCGATCGGCGTGCGCATCGGGGTGGCGATCGCCGGCCAGCCGCCAGCGCGGATCGAGCATCACCTGCAGATAGGGCAGCCCCGCATCGTCAAGCACGCGGCGGCGGATGGCGGCTTCGGTCGGCTGTTCGGGCGCAAAGCACGGCACGAGGATCAGCACCGCGGCGTGGCGCGCGCGCGCTTCGCGCACCGTCTCGCGCAGCACGGCGCTGGTGGCGGCCATAGCCTGCTCGATCGCAGCGATGCGGTGATAAAGCGCCACATTCTTCATGAGCCGCTCAAGCTTCAAGGTCGGCCGACCGGCCTGCCAGCGCAGCGCCGCATCGAGATGGGGCCGGTCGTCGTCGAGATTGCGCTCGAACAGGGACGGAGCGAACAACGCGACCACCGCGACCGGCATTGCGAAACGCGGCAGTTCGTCGTGCAGCCGCACGAACGCCTGGTCGGTACCATAGCCGTTCACCGCAAGGTTGGCGGCCTGGACGCCAGTCAATGCCTCGGTTCGGCCCGCAATCGTCTCGGGCCAGTTCAAGCGAAAGCCGAGCATGATCGATTCCCCGGTGAACAGGATCGCGGGCTGTGCATGATCGAGCGGCCGGCGAGGATCGCCGATCCGGTGTCCGCCGGCATCGACATGATAGACAATGGGCCGGCCGTTGAACCGCTCGACACCAGTGCGTCCGCCAACCAGCTTCCATCCCAGCCGCGGGTCGGCCGTGCGGAGCGGCTCCTCGGTCGCCGCCCAATGATCGATCCCGCGCCACCAGGGCGTGCGCAGGATGAGCTCGCAGGCGGCCAGGCTGAAAACCACCGCCATCAGAATGAGCAGGCCATGACTTGCAAGCGCCCGGCCCCCGCCGTGCCGGATGGCACGGACAATGCGAGGCCGCAGCAGCGTGATCAGCCCGAGCCCCGCGATCAGCACCGCCCCGCGTTCCACCGCCCACCACAAAAGCTGCTGGCCGCGCGTCAGGAACATGTGCGGCAGCACGTGCCGGTCGAGCCAGGCCCGATCCATGGCGATGGCGAGGAGGACCAGGCCGACGCCACCGCCGAGGAACAGCAGGTCGACGAGCGCAGCCGCGCGCCGATGTTCCGCCGGCTGACCCGGGCTGATGGACTCGGCCGTCACGGCGCCGCCGCGTCTCCTATTGTACGGTGATCGTGCCGGTCATCCCGAACGTGCTGTGCATGAAGTGCGAGCAATGCACCTTGAAGCTGCCCGTCCGGTTCGGGATGAGCCGCACATCGACCGACCCGCGGCCCTCGACGTCGACGCTGCCATTGGTGACCTTGGCGCGATCCTCGGGCGCAACCACGCTTCCTGCGAAAAACTCTTTGGCGACGAAATCATGCCCGCCGGAGGAGGCGTTGACGAAGTGGATCCGATAGGCGGTACCGCGCTGGAGCGTTTCGCTGTTGGGCGTGAATTTGAAGCTGCTCAACTCGATCGTGAGCGGCTTTGCCTGGCTCCAGTCGGGCGTCTGCGCGACGCCGGTCGTGGCGCCCAGCCCAGCGACGAAAAGGGCCGGGATCAGGGCGGGAATCATCGCGCGACGCATCTGCTTCTCCTTGTGAAGGTCATAGGCTGTCACCTCGATCGAACAAGGCGAGCAGATGGTCAGGGGTTTTCCCCTTCACCTTTCCCGGCTTGGTTCCGCCGCGGTGCGATCCGGTTCATGCACTGCGACGATGCGTTCTCGCTGTGCGCCGAGCCGTTCGACATCGATTCCGGGCACACGCATCTTGAACTTTTTCGCGGGCCTGCGGAACCCATGCGCAAGGGCGTGTCGGGGCTGATCGTAGGTGGAAACAGCGCAGTGAACCAGACGTCTGCAAGAATTTGGCTTATGGTCCGCGTGCGCGTTTTCCCCCTTCGCGCCGCGGACCACCATGAGCGAGCCCCTCGATACGGGGCGCAGATGTGACCGCGCTGCTCCGCCCGCTCTACTGGGCGATGTGGGCAAGTCCCTACAGGCGCGCGCGCAAGCTTATGCAGTTCGCCCGGGTCGAGGCCGATGGCGGTCGCGATCTCGTCCGCGCCGCCGAGCTGACCGGCGATCCGCATTTGCGACGCTGTTTCTTCGCCCATGCCCGCGACGAGGCGCGCCACGCCGAGATGTTCCGCGCACGCGGCCTCGAACTCTGGACGACGCTTGCCGCGAAAGGCACCGCACACGCCTCAACCGACTGGATTCCGCCGGGCGAGCGCGGCCTCGACGATCTGCGCGTCGAGGAGGAGGATGATCGCGCCCTGCTCGCCTTCATCCACCTCTCGGAATCCGCCGCCGCGCGCGATTTCGCGCTCTACAGCAAGGTACTCGGCCACGATCCGCCGACCCGCGCCCTGTTCGATCGTATCCTCCGCGATGAGGAATTCCATATGCGCTATTCCCTCGCCGAGCTTGATCGGGTCGCCCCCGGCCGCCGTCGCCTGCAACTCTGGAAGGCAAGGCTGAGGCGGTTGTGGAAAGGCTATTTGCGGTTCGCCACCGCTCTGGCCAACATGATGGCCGCGGTGATCCTGACGCTGCAATATTTCATCCTGCTCCCACCCTTTGCGCTGCTCGCCAAACGCGCGGCGCGGCGCGAGCGGCCCGGCTGGGTAGCGAGAGACTGAGATGAAGATCCTCGGTATCTCGGCGCATTATCATGACTCGGCGGCCGCCTTGCTGGTCGACGGCATGCCGGTCGCGGCAGTCCAGGAAGAGCGCCTCTCGCGGCGCAAGAACGATTCCGCCTTCCCGCTCGGGGCGATAGAATGGTGCCTCGACCATGCCGGGCTCGAGCCCGACGATCTCGACGCCGTGATCTTCTACGAGCGGCCGACGCTCAAGTTCGACCGCATCCTGACCAGCAATCTGCGAAGCTTCCCGCAGAGCTGGCGCGCTTTCCCCAAGGCAATGAAAAATGCGCTCGGCGAGAAGCTCTGGGTGCGCGGGATCATCTCGTCGCAGCTCGGCATATCGGGGCGGAAAGTGCATTTCGTCGAGCACCACCAGTCGCACGCCGCGGCCGCCTTTCTGGCCTCGCCGTCACAACACGCCGCGATCATGACCGCGGACGGTGTCGGCGAATGGGCGACTCTGACGGTTGGCGAAGGCGTGAAGCGCAGCGACGGTTCGACCGAAATCAAGCTGTTGCGCGAACTCCGCTTCCCGCATTCGCTCGGGCTCTTCTACTCGGTCTTCACCGCCTGGCTCGGCTTCACCGTCAATGAGGGCGAGTATAAGGTGATGGGCCTTGCCGCCTATGGCGTGCCCAACCGGCTCGACGCGGTTCGCCGCGTCATCCGCCGCACCGCTGACGGCGCGTTCGAGATCGATCTCGACTATGTCGATTTCCACAGCAGCGCCGAGACCAGCTACTCGAAGCGCTTCGTCGATCTGTTCGGCCCGGCCCGCAACCCGCACGAGCCGATTGAACTCGGCACCGAAAACGGCCGGCGCTTCGCTGACGCCGCCGCGAGCGCGCAATATGTGCTCGAGGAGATCATGCTCGACATCGCCCGATCGCTCCAGTGCGAGACCGGACTGGACGATCTCTGCCTCGGTGGCGGCGTGGCGCTGAACGGCGTGGCCAATGCGCGGCTGCTTGCTGAATCCGGGTTCCAGCGCTTGCTCGTGCCCTCAGCGCCCGGCGACGCCGGCTGCGCGCTGGGCGCCGCGCTCTGCGCCGACCGCATCCTCTTCGCACGACCGCACCGCGACCTGCCCGATCATCCCTATTGGGGCCCGACTGTGGAGTCGGCCGCTTTGTTCCGGCTTGCCCGGGAGGACGGCCACCCGATCGAAGAGCTTGACGATGACACGCTGATCGAGGCGGTCGCCGACGATCTCGCCCAGGGCCGGGTGATCGGCTGGATGGACGGCGCGCTCGAATTCGGGCCGCGCGCGCTCGGCCATCGCAGCATCCTCGCGGCGCCGCACGACGCGGCGATGCGCGACCGGCTCAACCGCGACATCAAATATCGCGAGGAGTTCCGCCCCTTCGCGCCGGTCGTGCCGATCGAACATGCCGATCGCTTCTTCGTCCTGCCCTCGGGCGGCGCGCGGCTCGCGCGCTTCATGTCGGGCGTGTTCCCGGTGCGCCCCGAATGGCGGGAACGGCTCGCCGCGGTGACTCATATCGACGGCACTGCGCGGGTACAGACGCTCGATGACGCCATGGCGCCACGCCTGCGCGCGCTGCTCGAGGCCTATGGCCGCCGCACCGGCATGCCGGTGCTGCTCAACACCTCGTTCAACCTGGCCGGCGAGCCGATCGTGAACAGCGCCGCTGAAGGCTATTCGACCTTCCGCCGCAGCGGCATCGACCAGCTTGTGGTCGGCAATGCCCGGCTTTGCAGGCGGCACCAGTTTCAGGAACCACGATTGGAGGATGTCGCGTGATCAGGAAGCGGGGCCGCATGCGGCGGCAGTTGATCGTCTTCGGCAGCGCGTTCGGCACCACCGCCGAGCTCGCCCAGGGAATGTGGCGATCGAAATCGGGGCGGTGGATGATCCCGCTCACCATCTTCCTCTGCCTGACCGGGCTGGTGCTGACCCTCGCGGCCAGCGTCGAAGCACTGGCGCCGTTCGTCTATTCGATCTTTTAGAAATGGATAGCGTCTTCCGGACGCTGCTCGCCTGCCCCGCCTGCGAAGGCGCGCTGAGCCCGGACTGGCACTGCGCGGAGTGCGGCGCGCAATATGACGCGCCCGACGGCGTGCCGGCCTTGCGCCTGCCCAGCTATGAACGGACCGAGCGGGTGCGCGATTTCTATTCGGCGGCGCCCTTCCCCGGCTATCCGCCACGCGACAGCATTGAGTGGCTGCGCGCGCGCGCTGGCCGCAGCCGCTTCGCGCGCCTGCTCGACGACGCGATCCCCGGCGACGCGCGCATCGTCGAGATCGGCTGCGGCACCGGCCAGATGAGCCTCTATCTGGCGCGCGCCGATCGCCTCGTCATCGGCGCTGACCTGACCCGCGCCTCGCTCACGCTGGGCGCCGAGGCGGGCCGCCGCTTCGGCGTCAACAAGGTCGCTTTTATCGAGACCGATCTCGCGCGGCCTGGTCTGCGCCGTGGCGCCTTCGACCTGGTCTATTGCTCGGGCGTGCTCCACCACACGCCAGATCCGCGCGGATCGTTCCGGCATATCGTCGCGCTCGCCCGGCCGGGCGGAATGATCGTGATCGGGCTCTACAATACGATCGCCCGCCTGCCGCTGCGGCTGCGCCGCGTCGTCGCCCGGCTCACCGCGGAGCGCTGGATCCCGGGCGACCCCGTCCTCCGCGACCGGGAGGCTGAACCGGAGCGCCGCGAGGCATGGCTGCGCGACCAGTATCGCCACCCGGAAGAGCATCGCCACACGCTCGGCGAAGTGCGGCGCTGGTTCGCCGAGAATGGGGTGGCCTGGGTCCGTGCCTTTCCGAGTGCGCTACTGGCCGATGACGGGCCTGGCCTGTTCGATCCCGAAGAGGATGGCTGGTGGCTCGAGGACTGGCTCGCGCAGATCGGCTGGATCGGCCCGCTCGCACAGGAGGGCGGCTTGTTCGTGGCGGTGGGGCGGCGGGCCGGCGGCTGATCAGCCATGCCCGCCCCGCCCCCGAACCGCCGTCAGAACATCGGATGCGCGTTGGCGGATTTCTCCGGCACGGGCTGATAGACATCCCAATGCTCCGCGATCCGGCAATTCTCGACGCGGAAGATGTCGACCACGGCGATGCCGCGATCCGTGGGCGAAGACTGGCCATGCGCATGGACGGCGACGAATGTGCCGTCACCGATGATCCGCTCGATCGTATAATGAAGGCCGGGCTGACTCTTGAAATAGGGCTCCAGCAGCGCGATCGCCGCATCGCGCCCGTCCGGCGCAAGCGGATTGTGCTGGATATAATCGGGGGCAACCCAGGTCTCGAACGCCTCGCGCACCTTCAGCTGGCCGTAGAACAGATCGGTGAAGCGCTCGACCACCTGTTTGGGCTTGAGCTTGCAGGGCGCCGCGGCCTTGGCGGGCGTGCCCGCCACGGCGACCATGACGGACAGAATGAGCAACAAAGGCCGCATGATCTCCACTCCCCTCGCGCGGGTTTCGTCCCGGCTATGCGCGACTGATGCCGTGTCGTCGGCCGATTGACCAGACGGTCCGGTCAGCTCCTGATCTTTTGCTCAGGTGAACAGCGCGGTGACAGCCTCGCTGTTCTGCAGCATCGTCCAGGCGGTGAGGTTGGCCAGGAAATTGACCTGCTCGGGCGAGAGCTCGGTCTTCAACGTGCTGTAATGCGGGAATTTGTGGAGCAGCATCTCCTTGTCCAGACTGAGGCGCACGCGTTCGGTCATCTCCATCCGCCAGGTCTGCGCCATGCCGAGATACACCCACAGCATCGTCACCGAGCGCCCGGCCGGGATGCCGAACCAATCATTCGCAACGGTCGTGAGCTGCTGGGTGAAGACCGGGGGATTGGCTTCATTGCCGCCCGTGCTCTGCCACAGGCCGTCGCGCAGCGCGGCGAAATCGCTGCTCGCAAAGACCTGGTTCATGCGGAACAGGTCGCTCGTGTCGCTGCTGCTGAACGCCGGATAGCTCAGCGTCTTGTCGTCATAGCCCTGGAAGCCGAACAAGGCCGCGACCTCCTTGTCGACGATGACGGTGCCGTTCTTGTCCTGCGACATCGGCGTCGAGGTATTCACAAAGGCGATGATGCTGGTCACCTCCGGATAGAGCAGCATCGAGGTGACGCCCGTATTGTCGAGCGACCCGCCATCGGCGAATTTTTCGCTCGCGGTGGCACCGGTCGGCGGCGACGCGGGCGACCAGTAATCATAGGTCGGGACAAGGCCGGTGAGCACGGCAAGGCTGCCCAGCCTGCCCTTCACCGCATCCATGCCGCCGGTCTCGGCGGCGACGGCAAGGCCTTCGAGCGAGGCAGCCACCTCGCCTGCATCATGGCCTGCCTTGGCGAGCTTCGCGGCGGCCGAATCCTTGTAGAGACGGAGCGCCGCGGCGAAACGCTCGGGCGAGCGCGCCCAGTCCTTGACCTGGCTTTCGAGCGCGGCGGCAAAAGCGGCGCTGCTGGTACCCATGATGTCCATCAGCGACCATTGCAGGCTCTGCGTGATCGTCGCGGTGGAACCCGACAGCGAAACGAAGTCCGAGTTGAAGGCGAAGGAGGCGACTGCGCCGCCGCCGACCGGCTGGTTGTTCGTATCGACGGCACCCTGGGGCGTCGGGAGCATGCCGGTCAGCACCGGGGTGCATTGAACCGGGGCGAGCAGCCGGACAGCGCTGTTGTTGGGGCCGCCATCGGGAAGCGTGACGAACATGCTGCAGATGCTGAGCAGATAGGGGCGATTCTGTCCCGAGACCTGGGCGACCAGATAGGCGGGCACCTCGCTCAACGCCGGGTTCGGGCCGGTCACGACGCTTTGCAGCGTCGCACTATCCTCGGAGAAAAGCGTCGACGGCTGATAATTGCCCGGCCCGCCCGGGAAGAGGCCATAGGGGCCGAGCAGATGAATCCCCATCAGCGTCTGCCAGAGCATCGACGACGGCACGCTCTTCAGATGCAGATAAACGGCCTGGGTGGCGAGATCGGGGAGCGAGAAGCCGCTCGAAATCTGGCCACCGATCCAGTTTGGGCCGGACGTGCCGAGGATCGTCTCGGTGAGCGACCCCGGCGCTGTATAGGTGCCGAGGAAATCGGCGTCGCTTATAGTCGCGGGCAGATAGGTGAAGGGAATGCCGATCCAGCCGCCGCCCGACACGGTCGACATCGCGGTCACCTGATCGAGCAGGCTGGTCGAACCGGATGTCATCTGCTCGAGCGCCTGAAGCTGCCCCATCGCCGCCGACATCGCCCGCGAGCCGCCGCCGCTGAAACAGATGCCCACGCCGCTGGTCGATACGCCCGAGGGCAAAGTCGCCGTAGTCGCGTCGCCTAGGATGACGAGCGTGACGAGGGAAGCCGATGACGAACCGGACATGGACGCTCTCCCATGAAACAGAATGAACAGTCCAATGGCGCCCCACCGAGCTCGCCCCCAGACCCACAAAGGATGTCGCCGGCCTATAGGCAAGTCAATTGGCGGAAAGGGGACAACAACCGATCCGGTCCGAACTGCGACTGCTGGCCGCCGCCGGGAATCGTTGCCTTGTCTCGCACGGGCCTGTTCCGGCGATGGTCTATTCGACCCGAAGTTTCACAAGCCCGCAACCGCCGCTTCGCTCAGGCGGTGGACGAGCTTGCCTTCACCTCAAGCAACCGCCGGCGCGCAGTACGCCAACCAGATCATCGAAGCGGCGGTTGCTGCCGATGATGTTCTGGCCGTAGCCGAGCCTGTGCATATCGTTCCAGCCGACGCTGCTCACGGTGCCGCGCCTGCAGAGTTGGGCGACCATCGGCGGCTCCATCGCGCGGCTGGAGAAGCGCAGAGGGCGGTTCGTCAGGTCCGGGTCGTTGCGCACCTCGTCCACCGCGTTCACCGCCCATCTGCCATCGGACGTGGTCGTGCTCGGCTCGGTGTCGACGATCACGAAGTCAGTCCGTTTGCCGGCGATGTAGCGATCGAGCAGCACGTGCGGGCGGGTAAAAGCGCGTGCCTGAACCATCAACAGGGGCATCGAACCGAACAAGGTCGCGAGCGTCAGCACGACGATCATACCGTCCGTGCGGCGCGGCGCTTCTTTCTTCAACTCCTGATACCCCACCCCTGCAAGCAGGGCGAAACTGCCGAGGCACGGGTGAAGATACCGGTATCCCCAGCCATGCCCCTGGAAGGGCAGCACAAAGCCAATGAAAGCCGTCATCAAAATAATTCCGGCCAGCATCGGCCCCGCGAGCCCATGATCGCGCCAGGCGGCGCGGAACGCCGCGAGCAAAAGCGGCAGGAGGGCCAGGTGCTGCCACGCGACGAAACGCAGCAGGTTAAGCATCATCCATGTCAGGGTGAGTGGATCGCGGTTGAGCAGGAGGGGAAGAACCCGGTCGACGAACCGGCTATCGTTGGGACCGTGGCCTGCGGCAGGAAGGCCGGTCTGCAACGCGACCAGCGTCGGGAAGACGACCCAGGCGCCGATGATCACGGCATAGGCGACACCATAGAGCAGCGCCGTCCGCCACTCCCCCTGGCGCCATCGCCAGAGAATGAAGGGCGCGGCGAACAACGGATGAAAAGCGACCTGATGCAGGCCTATCGCAAGCGCCCCGGTGCAGATCGCGATCATATGCCCGGTTCGCCCGCCGCGCAGGAACGCAGCCAGCCAGATCAGGTTGAGCGCCATATGCCCGGTCATGGCATAGAGGGTCATCGCGTTGACCAGCATCTGGCTGGAGAGAACATAGACGACAAGCGTCACCCAGATCGCACGCTGATCCCCCGCGAATTGCCGGCGGGCGATGTCGAACAAGGCAATCCCGCCCGCCAACACGAGGAAGGGATTGAAGAAGACGGGATCGGCGACCTGCGAGAATGCCAGGCGCAGCAGCGCGTTGACCGGCAGGTAGGAGGAAACGAGGCCCGTCGGCGCGGACGGGTTCAGCAGAAAGGCCGGTACCAGAGCCTCCACATAACCGCGCCATTGCGGCGCGAGCGGGGCGGCAAGCCTGCCTTTGCCATATACGGCCATATCGAACGCAACCATGTGCTCGTCGCGAGAGAGCGGCAAATCATGCAGCAGCGCCTTCGCGCCCCAGCCAAGCAGCACGACCAAAGCGATCCCTCCCAGCAGCAGCACGCGCTTGTTCGGCGCACGCGCCGGCAATGCCCAGCCTGGAGCCCAACGTTGCAGGACGATCAGTATCGGCGGGAGCACGACCAGAATCGGCAGGTCCTGCGTCTGGACCTGGTAGAGGGTGAACAGGTTGTCGTGCCGCGACGCCGCCATAACCACCAGCGGCAGGAGCAGGAACGCTGCGAGGTCCAGTGCCCCCATGCGACCACCGCGCATCACTCTCCCGCTACTCACGCTCTGCTGCATTTACCATCTCCGTGTTGCGGCGGGGTAGCGGCAAAGTACAAAGAAACGGTGCCTGAGAAAGCGCAGAAAACGGATGATGCAGGACCAGCTGCGATCCCGGTTCGACGGCGCTGCCCCCAAGCGATGAGAGCCGGTGCGAAACCGGGCGAATTTCGTGGCGGGACGCGCCGGATTCGCCTCCTTCGGCGCGCAAAATACCGGCGTGAGTCAGGCAAGGACCATCCGTTATCGAAATCCAGCCGTTTCGGCCCGGCGAGATGCAGGACGGTCAGGACCGGCAAAAAGATGTCGCTCGCCCTTGGACGATTCAATCCGCGGCCGTGGAACAAGAACCAATCCGGTCTGAGCTGCCCCTGGGGAGCACCTCTCCACTCTCAACCCTCCGCGCGGCGCGAAGCCCATCCGCCGCGTAGACCGCCAGACCCGTCCAAATCAGCCCGAACGCCAGCGCGTCCGCCCTGTGCAGCGGCTCGCCGAACAGCAGCACCGCCTCGGCAAACTGGAGCGTCGGCGCGATATATTGCAGCAGGCCGAGCGCCGCATAGGGCATCCGGCGCGCGGCCGCGGCGAACATCAGCAGCGGGATGGCGGTGATCGACCCCGCCAGCACCAGCAGCGCGTCAAGGCCCCGGTCATGGCCGAACGCGGCATCGCCCTGCGCGGTCGCCAGCACCAGCACCGCGCAGGCGAAGGGCGCAAGCAGGATCGTCTCGACGAACAGGCCGCCAAGCGCATCGATCGCCGCGATCTTGCGGAGCAGGCCATAGGTGCCGAAGCTGAGCGCAAGCACCAGCGAGATCCAGAGCGCGCTGCCGCCCGACGCCGCCATGATCGCGACGCCAATCCCGGCAATCGCCACCGCGACCCATTGCACCCGCCGTACCTTCTCCCTCAGCACCACCACGCCGAGCGCGACATTGACCAGCGGATTGATGAAATAGCCAAGGCTCGCCTCGATCACATGGCCGTTCTGCACCGCCCAGATATAGACCAGCCAGTTGACCGCGATCAGCAACGCGCTCGCCATCAGCAGCAGCAATGTCCGCCCGCGCGCTGCCGCCCGGATCGCGCCGCCCCGCTTCAGAAACAGGACGATGGCGGCCAGCAGCAGCACTGACCAGACGATGCGGTGCGCAAGCACCTGCGCGGCCGGAACCGCCCCCAGCAGCTTGAAGTATAGCGGCAGCAGCCCCCAGATCACATAGGCGCCGACGCCGAGGAGAATGCCGCCCTTCGGGCGCGTCGTGGACGGTTGCGAGGTCATGAGGGGCCCTGTCGGCGGTGGCGCCCGCCACGGCAAGCCTCGAAAATCTTGCCCTCGCCAAATCAACCTTCGTCAGTGCGAGCGACCGCGGACGCCGCGCGATGAGGTTCACCCCCTTCTCCCCCGCCCGCTCCCGAGTTTCAGGTCGGTCAGGCCCCCGGCCTGACCTGAACGATGCGGGGCATCGTTCACCTGAAACTGGGCATGGGCTCCCGGCCTCCGCAAGCGCCCCGCTTGTTGTGAAGAAAAAGGCCCCCAGCCGCTACGCAAAAACCAGGAAAAGCACCGTGCCGATCACGACCACACCGATAATGGCAACGGTGACGACAGCCCCACGCCCCGTCCTGCGCTTCGGCCGGGAATCGAAGACCTCACCGACGTCGCCGAGCGCGCCGAGCGCCTCGACGGCCACATCCACAACAAAGCCCACCACTTCGCCCGCATCGCTCATAAGGAGGAACCTATCAGGAAGAAGTGCGCGCGGCCAACGCGCTATTGACCGATAACCCCTCGCTGCTCCTCCGGCGTCGCAGCGCGATGGCCGTAGCTGAGGACAGTGGTGATACGCCACACGTCGTCCTGCTTGGTCCAGACCATGACGAATTTGGCGATGCCTTCGCAGCGTCCCGTCGCTATGTCGCAGAAGCGATGCTCGCCTTCCTCGATCGCGCCATAATCCTTGACCGGATAGACTCGGAAGCTGGACGGAATAAGCTCGCGCTTCACCTTGCCGCAGATATATTTGCGGACCCCGTCCACCATTGCGTCGCGCTCGAACGTCGCGCCGCCAGTATCGTGATAGAAAGCGACCTTGGGATCGAAATAGCCCGAGAAAACCGGCAGGTCGCAGCGGTTATAGGCATCGAACACCTTCGCATCGAGCGCGCCGATCTCTGTCGTCAGCGTATCGGCCGCTGGCGGGGCGGGTACGGCGAGCAACGCTGCGGCAAGGGCGATGGCAATCGTCATGTGCATGCTCCATGTCAGTTCATCCGACCAGGCGGGAAGGCGATCGGTTTCAGCTCGGTGCCGTGGAAATAGAACAAGTCCGGATGTTTAACCATGATATCGGTTTACGATATTATTGGGCCATGGCTTCCTTTCCCGAGCGGGCGCGCATGCGGCGTCCGCTGGCAACGCCCCCAGCCAAGGATGCCTTGATGAGCGATACCCGCACCTTCGCCGACACGCCGCCGAGTGACCAGCCGACCAGCACCGGTGCCGATTTCTCCTCCAACAGCTGCGGCGATCCTTACGGAACGGCCCAGGGCAGCGCGCCGCTGCTGCCCGAGGGTGGCTGGCTGGCGATCAACGGCAATACGGATCTTTCCGAGTGTGTGATCGGGCCGAAAGGCGGCTCGGTTTCCCAGGTCTATGTCAGTAACAGGGCGCCCCTGCCGGCCCAATTCAAATATTGCATATGGGTTTATGGCCAGGGGCCGTCCGGGTTCGATTCGGGGCGGCTCGACCTGGATTTCACTGACCAGAGCGGCAGTTCGTACAGCCTGTCGCTCTTCTCATCGACGCCCGCCTGGCACTTCGTCGAATATAATTCGGATTCGCCCGGCATCGTCCAGATGAACTGGAAACCCTGGACAAACTGATGAGGCGCCATCGCGGTCGAGGCCCGAAACCGGCCGCGACGGGCAGATCGCGATACAGCGCATAATCTTCGCTGGAAAAGAAAGCCTGGGCGCTACGAGCGAATGTGCTGCAGCCGATTCACGAAATCAGTCCGGCCGCAAAGGCGATGCGGACCACTGCCGTGATATTGCGGACACCGAGTTTCGCCATCATTTTCGATCGATACAGTTCGATCGAGCGCACGGAGATGCCGAAGGCACGGGCAATCGCCCTGTTGCCGTGCCCTTCGACGAGCCTCGCCATCACCTCGCGTTCGCGCCCGGAGAGGGAGCCGATCTTCGCGCGCGCCATGGCCGGGCCCGGTGCCGTGGCGCTCTGCTCTTCGAGACAGGCAAAGGCTGAATCCAGCGTCTCGAGCAGATCGTCCGGCCGGTACGGTTTCTCGACGACATCGACTGCGCCGGTCTGCATTGCCCGGATCACCAGTTCCCTGCTGGCGCCGTCGGTCAGGACGACCGGCACGAATTTCCCCCTATAAAGTCGATCGAGAGAGGCGAGAAGCGCGATCCCCCCCGGTTCGTCCGTATCGAGATCGAGCAGGAGCATGCCCGGCGCCAGCGTTCCCGCTCTGGCCAGAAACAAGTCGCCGCGCGCAAAGCTGAAGACCACCTGATCGGGTCGCAGCGCCAGCAGCCAGTGCAACGAGGCGCGGACGCCGGGATCGGCTTCAACGACATAGACGATGCGCGCCGTCCCGGCGCCCGGGTCAGAACACATGGCGGCACGTCAATATTGCTGTCGTTTCCAGCACCTGGTCGCCGGCCTCATCGCTGACGCTGATCGCGAGCTTCACCGAATCCCTGCCGCCCGCCAGTTCGTCGCCGATGATGTCGGCAATGGCATTGCGGACATGTCCGCGCACGGCCGCCAGATCGGCGAGTTCGACGCCCTGCGCGTCGACGAGGCTCTCGTCGCCGATGGTGAGGTGGAAGCGGAAACGGGGCATCGCCGCATCATCGCAGCCGCCGGCGCTGCCGCAAATCACACGCGCTAACCCGCCCGCCTTTCTTTTCCCGCCCAAGGCCGGCTTATCGTCGAGCAACCGCGCCCGGTTGAGACAGGATAAGACGCGCCCCCGCTGCGCTCAATCGGCGAGGTGCAGATAGCTCGGATCGAAACCGGCAGCGGCCTGCAGCTTGCGGATGTCGAGGATCGAAATCTGCTGGCGCTTGAAAGTCATCATTTCTTCCTGCCGCAGGCGCTTCAGGACCCGACTGATATGGACCGGGGTCAACCCGAGCGCGTCGCTCAGATCTTCCTGGGTCAGCGGCAGGTCGAATTCATTCTCGGCGGCCAGGCCGACATTCTGCAGCCGGGCATAGAGCTCGCAGATCAGATGCGCGACCCGTTCGAAGGAATCCCGCCGCCCGAAATTGACGATCCAGGCCCGCAGCACCGCCTCGTCGACAAGGCTCGCCCACCACAGGGCGCGGGCGATCGCCGGGCGTTCGATCAGTTCGCGCATCACGTCGCGCGAGATGAAGGCGACCCGGGCTGCATTCAGCGCGCCGATGCTGTGGTCCATCTCCCCAAGCATGGTGACATGCACGTCGCAGAAATCGCCCGGCAGAAGAAAGGCGGTGATCTGCTTGCTGCCATCGGGCAGCACCTGATAGCGGCACGACCATCCCTCGAGCATCAGATGGACATGATCGGGTTTCTCGCCTTCCCGGATAATATCGCGGCGCGCGCCAAAGTCGCGGATGTCGCTGACCAGAGCTTCGAGCAGGTCGAGATCGGCCTTCGCCAAATCGCCGACTGATTGCAGTTTCCTGACGAGTGGATGTGTCATGATCCGTCACTAGCACGGATCGAAGCATCACAACATTGGTTAGTGCTATGGATAGACTCCAATACAATGGTCTATATTTATAAAATGGGGGCGTGATGGCCAACAGGTTTATCGAAAAGCTTGGATGTTTCGCGGTGCTTTCCGACCCCGATATTGCCTTGCTCGCGAAGATGACGGCGGTTTCCCGCCGGGTCCGTGCGCGCCAGGATCTGATCCGGGAGGGGGATCGGCCCGGCCCGGTCTTCGTGATGCTCGAAGGCTGGGCCTGCCGGTACAAGATCCTTCCCGAAGGGGGCCGGCAGATCATTGCCTTTCTGATGCCGGGCGACACCTGTGACCTGCACGGTGCGGTGCTGGCCGAGATGGATCACAGCATCCAGACCCTGACGCCGGCGCGCGTGGCGTCGATCGGGCGGCTTGAGGTTCAGGAGCTGCTGACCGGGCATCCGGAGATCGCCCGGGCGCTCTGGACGACCCAGCTCATCGACGAAAGCGTGCTCCGGGTCTGGATCGTCAGCATGGGCCGGCGCGACAGCAAGGCGCGGGTCGCGCACCTCATCTGCGAGCTCTATCTGCGCGCCCGCACGATCGGCCTCGCCTCGGGCGACAGCTTCGAAATGCCCTTGTCGCAGGTCGTGCTCGCTGACGCTCTCGGGCTGACGCCGGTTCATATGAACCGGGTCCTGCATGTGTTGCGCGGCGCCGATATCATCCGGTTCCGCCGCGGCGCGCTTCACATCATCGATCCAACGGGGCTGGCGCGGATCGCCGGCTTCGACGAAAATTACCTTCATCGCCGCTTGCGCGACGCTGCCTGAGCAAGGCGCGGGCGACGCCCCCGAGAAACACAAAAGGGAAAACACAATGGGCGCCTCAGCACTGCGCCCGGGGGAAGGCTGCAGGCGAGGCGCCCCTTGGAAGAGATGATCCGTGTGCGGGAAGGCTGATCATCCGACTGACACGATATTGAGCCTGGCCTGCGGAAAATTAATATAGGTTATCATTCAACCGCTTTTTTCGCATGCGGGCACCGGCCCGCGAGATTTCGGGCAATATTTCGGGGACACTAAGATTTCGGGGGACACTATACTAATCTCGCCTTGCAGCGTCACCAAAGCACCGCTGCTGCCAGTGCAATGCAGTTCCCATGCATAAGGTGCACACCCAGCCCCGATCAACTCCCCGCCTTCTCACAAGCAAAGCTCGCAGCATTCTTCTCATCCCCACCCTTGTAAACCGCATACGCCGGATAAGGGCAAAGCGGCCGCTCGGCCGGATCGGGCGCCCGCCGCCCGGCGGTGATCGCCTCGGGCGCCTTGCCATTCTCCACCCACTCCACCAGCGGCGTGAGCATGTCGAACTGGTCGAAACTGTTCCCGCCCCCGCAATGGAGCATGCCCGGCACCATGTAGAAGCGGCTGGCATCGGTGAACGCCGCGCCATTCTCCTTGGCGGCGCGCTCATAATAATCCCAGGCCGCGAACGCCGAGAACCAGAAGTCGGAGGCGCCGTGGTAGAAGATCATCTTCCCGCCATGGCCGAGATAAGTGTTGAGATTGGTCCAGTAATTGGTGTCGGTCAGCCGCTGCACGGCATTGTCGCGCAGCGCGTGGATCCGCGCGTCGAGGTCGATGCTGGTCGCCTGGGTCGGCGGCCCGAACGGGCCGGGCGCGCCGGTCGGCAGATAACCGATCGGCGTCGAAACGATGCCGGTGTCGTAAGGCACGGGCGCATAGATCGCGTAACCCGCCTTGTCGCGCGGTCCCTTGAAGCCCTCGATCATCGCATGGACCTGCCCGGCACTCAGACAGCCATCCTGCTTGCCGTGCCTGCACTGGAGCCGCTTGGGATCGAACCGGCATTGTGAGACGGCCTCGATCATCCCGTCCTTCAGGCCATCGATCGCGTCGCATTGGGCGAGCAGGCCCGCCAGAATGGCCTTGCGGTCAGCCGCGCTGATGAGCTCGGTCAGGATCGGCTTGCCGTCCTTGCCCTTGGGCGCAGCCTGGTTGAACAGCACGGTCGTATATTCGA
>Ga0105245_10001068_pt1 | contig 24840 bp, 22 predicted proteins | sample KBSM54metaG_FD_81523 | JGI IMG/M metagenome (GOLD analysis project Ga0105245, IMG submission 81523) | Miscanthus rhizosphere microbial communities from Kellogg Biological Station, Michigan, USA - KBS M5-4 metaG | ecosystem: Host-associated > Plants > Roots > Rhizosphere > Soil | place...
CACCGCCAACACCTCGTCTCAATACTTTTTGCGAGAGATGTTGCGCAATGCCGGACTGCTACTCGACACCGACGTCCGGTTCGTAAACCTGGAAGGTCCCGATATGCCCGCCGCACTGAAGCGAGAGGATGTCGCGGCAGTGGCCATTTGGGAACCTCACGCGCAAAATTCGCTCGAGGCCCTGGGCGGTGACGCGATTGTCTTGGAGAATTCGTCGGTTTATCGCGAACGATTCAACTTGAATACCACAACGAAGGTCTTGCAGGACCCCGATAAGCGCCGGGCATTAATAGACTTCCTCCGCGCGGTTCTTCGTGCTTCTGGCCGCGCCCGAAGCCATGCGGGCGAGACTCAAATGCAACTGGCGTCGTTCATTAACACGCCAGCCGCGACCATCGCGCGGGTCTGGAAGCAGTTTCGCTTCCCCGCGAATCTTTCGGGCGATCTGCCTGAGGTGCTGGGAAACGTAGAGATCTTCGTAGCTGCGGTTCAGAACCGTCAGCCTCGGCCGCGGGCAGCATTAACGCCGTTGATTGACACCAGCCCTCTAGCCGATGCCCGGCGTTAGCGGCCTGCATCCTCGCAGATATATTCGAACATTTCGCCGTCGGCGATCCATTTGGAAGCGGTCGTCTCGGTGATGGTCCATTTGCCGGACCAGGACTTCGTATAGGCGCCGGGATCGTCCACCGTCACTTCGTACGACAGAGTTTTAAGGTTAGGGCGCGAGATGCGTTCCACCAGATGAAGCTTCGAGGTGTTGGGGAAGGCTCCCACGGCCCACATCTTTTCGTTGAAACCCACCGAATCGATCACTAAAGTGTCGCCTTCCCAGTGACCGATCGAGTCGCCCAGGTAGGTCGGCCTGACGTCCTCGCCCTGAGGATGCATGCGGCCATCCATATAAATCACGCGCCAGGAGTGCGGCCCCGCCATGTTCAGGATGAAAATGCTCTTCAGTTCGGGGACATCCACGATTTCAAAGCCGGGTGCGTTGAGAAACGCCGGACCTGGCGCTGCCTTGCAATCCACCAGCGGCGAGTCCTGCGAGAACGTCGCCGTGCGGTATTCGTAGACGGCTTTGGCCCAAGGCTGAAAAGGGACGTCGTTGGCGCGCGGAAAACCGCCCAGTCCGGGACGGACTTCCCAATACCCTTTCTTACCGGGTACGGATCCCAAGTTCACTTTGCCATCGGGCCAACGTGGCGTGGGCTCCGGAGCCGGCTTGTTCTGCCCCCAGGCCAAGACCGACAAAGTAACCGCCGCGAGCGCGATTCTCACAGTGAATTTACCTCGTGGGCAGCTTCTGGCCGCTCTCGGTGATGAGCGACGTCGTCTGCATCGCGCCTACCCAGGCGTTCTTAGCGTCCTTAGCGACCGCCGCACCCTCCACAGTGATCTTGTCGCCGATCTTCACCGTGTCGCGCTTCCAGCCGCCGCGCGTCAGCGCGTACGGCGGGCCCAGTTCGAACCGAAGCTCCTTGGTCATGCCGCTCTCGTCTTTCACGTTGAAGAAGATGTAGGCGTGCGGATTCACCCAATCCACTTTGGTGACGAATCCGGTTAGAGTCGCGACCTTATTGCCGTCATATTCGGCCTCGAAGGAATGATGCGCCGCGGCGGGCTTGACTGCCATCAGCATCACACCGAGTCCCATCAGCCAAACAATTGCGTTGACTCTCATTTGTAACTCTCCTTACCAGATAACGTAGCCTCTACGTTTTCCTCGCAGAAATATTCCTGAATCTCTTCGTTCGGCACCCACTGCATATTCCAGCCGCCATTCCAAGGACGCGTGTAGGTCCGCGGATCGTCCACCATCACTTCGTATTTCAACGTGTTGAGATCCGGCCTAGTAAAGCGTTCGGTCAAATGCAGGGCTTCGGTGTGCGGAAGCCCGCCATTCGCGAACCAGAAGTGCTCGTTGAAGCCGACCACGTCGACTACCAGGGTATCCTTCTCCCACTTACCGACCGAATTACCGTAGTAACCGCGCACCACTTCGTCGGCCTGACCCTGCGGACGGCCGTCCGTATAGATAACGCGCCAGTTGCGATCGGCGCCACCCAGCAGCACCAGGATGCGGCCCAGCTCGCGCTGTTCAATGAACTGAAACCCGTTGGGCATCTGAAACTGTCGCGGCCCGCCTGGTGGAAGGCAGCGCGTCAGAGGATCGTCTTTCAGAAGCGTACGCTGACGATACTCGTACACGGACTTGGCCCAGGGCTGAAAAGGAGCGGCGCGATCCACATCGGACAGGTTCTTAAGGACACCGTCGCCGTTCATGGCGATCTTACCAGCGGAGCTATCTACCAATGCGTTGGCGCTTGGCGCGTTCCAATATCCTTTTTTGCCGGGCGGCGGCCCAAGGCGAGCCTGACCATCGGGCCAGCGCGGTGTTGGCTCATGCGCCGCAGCGGCAACCGGCTTCCTCGGCGCGGCCACGAATAGTTTCTTCCCGGTCTTGGTGAGCGTCACCGATTTAGCGAACGCTTGCCTGCGAGGTCCTCGTGCGGGGATACCCTCTACATTGACCGCATCCCCAATGTGCAGAGAATTCCGCGTCCAACTGTCCTTCTCAAGATCCAGCGGATTGCCGAACTCCAGCGCCCAGGCGGCGACGGCCCCGGCGGCATCCTTCACGTCTATAAAGAAAAATGCGTGCGGATTCGCCCAGTCGATCTTGGTGACGGTGCCCGTGAGCTTAACCTGCCGCGAGCTGTCATAAGTCGCTGCGCTCTGCGCGAACGCGCTCACGGCAAACAGGAGAAGGTAATAGGGCCTCATCCGTTAATCCCGCGCAATCTTGAAATCGCCCTTGGTCGAACCCTGCGTCCAGGAGCCCTTAATCGTGCGATGGTACGAGCCGAGATCTTCCAGCTTTCCCTCTGCGGAAATGTGCAACTTGTCTTTCGTATCGGCCTCGATCCGCACGGTCCAAGTGGTCGGATCCACAAAAACGCTGGTGAGCCCGATGGAATCCGGGCCGGGATTGATCAGGCCGGTGACGTTCTTGCCGTCCCAATTCATCACGAAGGTGACGTGATTGCGTTGAGTCGATGTCGCACCCCAATCGCCCGACCAGGTCCCAGTCAATGGGTGTCCCTGCTGGGCGGATCCCGGCGGGATCATGGCCAAGCCGATCGCCAGGCAGGCCCATCCTAAAGCTCGTTTCATGAGTCCAAGATATACCGCCAGCTGCGCTCTGAGCGCAAGGGAGCCTTATGGAGCCAGCGACGCCGCGTACGCCGCGATCGCGATCATGTCGTCTTCGGTCAGCTTCTCGGCCACCTTCTTCATCTGCGCGCCCGCCGTGCTGCTGTTCGCGCCGGTCTGAAAATTGTAAAGCTGCCGGACGATGTAGATCGGGTGGACTCCCGCCAGCCTGGGCACATCACCCAAGCCTTTGAGACCCTCACCGTGGCAGATTTCGCAGGCGATGGTCTTGCCTGATCCGCCGGTCTTCACGAGCGTCTCCCCCTTCTTGATGCTGCCCGGCGGGACATACGCGATAAATCCCGAGTGCGGATCGCGACTCTCAACCCTTGCAGGATCCTGCGGGAGAGTGACGATACGATGGCCGATCGGCTCGGTCCCGGCGCCTGGCAGCGCGAAGCGCATGCGCCCGCCGTTGACCCAGGTCTTCGGGACGGTCTGCGCTTCCTCGACCTTGTACCAGACGGCCGGCTTCAGAGCTGCAAAAAACTCGACGGCTTTCCGCATGTCTTCATCCGGCAGCCCCTTGGCGATCCCGTTCATCCGCGCGGCACGCTGGGACGGCTCGTAAACCATCGGATCCTTGCGAGCGCCGCTCTTGAAATCCTGCATCTGCCGCATGAGGTACGCCACCGGCAAACCCGCAAGCATAGCGGATTCCGGATGACCATGCCCCGACATCAGATGGCAGGATCCACAGGCCTGCACCTGGAACCCGTGCTCGACGATCCCCGGGAGAGGCGCGTGTTCCTGCGGAAACCAATCCGGTGGATTGAGCTGATCGTCGATCTGCGCCTGGGTGTAGGATTTGGTGCTCCCCGGGAGCCGCTTCACTTCTTTCGCATCGCCCGCCGGAGGCGGATTGGTATCCGGCACGGGATACGCCCATGTGAGCTGTCCTGATTGTTGTGGGAGTGCCGCCCCCACGTAGAACGAAAGCAAGCCAGCCAGTATTAGGACCAAATGCTTCATGAAGCCTCCACGATGATTTTGAACTATATCATCTAACGGAGGCTGCGGGCAGCTATCGAGCGAAAGTATCGCAACTGGAGACCTGACCGGAATTCAGGCCGGCCTGAAACCACTGGGTGCGCTCGCGCGATGACCCGTGTGTGAAGCTTTCCGGGCTAACGCGGCCGGTCGCCATTTTCTGGAGACGGTCATCTCCCACCGCCGCGGCCGCTTGCAGGGCGGCCTGCACATCGCCCTGGTCCACGATTTTTCGCTGTTCGGTGGACATCGCCCACACGCCGGCAAAACAATCAGCCTGCAATTCCAAGCGGACGGACAGCGGATTCGCCTCGCGCGGATCACTGGATCGCATGCGTTGCACCCGGCCTTCGATGCCCAATATCTTCTGGACGTGATGTCCGATTTCGTGAGCGATAACATACGCCTGCGCGAATTCACCAGGAGCGCCAAATCGCCCCCTCAGTTCATCGAAAAAGCCTAAATCGAGGTAAACTTTCTCGTCGTCAGGGCAGTAGAAAGGCCCCGTAGCACTCTCCGCTTGCCCGCAGGCGGAGTCGATTGAATCGCGGAAGAGCACCAGTTTGGCGTGCCGATACTGCTTGCCGCCTTGCGCAGGCAGTAATTTCTGCCAGATTCCCTGCACATCGTCCAAAACAAACGAGACAAACTGTACTTCGGTATTTTCCGCGGCTGTAGACTGAGGTGACGACGTTGCCACGGGGCTGGCAGAATCGGAATCGCCCAGAAACAAAGTGAAAAGATTGCGATGGAACACCAGGCTCAGAACCAGCAGGACGAGAGCTCCCCCGATACCGATATGGCGTCCTCCGAAGCCCATGCCCGAAAAACCGCCTCCGCCTTCGCTGCGGCGATCCTCGACGTCGTCACTGATTCCGCCTGGCTTCCATTCCATACGGCAAGCAAGAGCAATCGACGGTCCAATCTTCGCTAAACACCGCCTGACACTACACTGAAAGGGATGAGGCCGTTTTGGCTTGCTGTAGTCCTTTCCGGTTCGGGGTTGGCCCAAACTCCACCCGATATGCAGCGCGCTTTCGAGGCGGCCGAGAAGCAAATAGTCCGCCTTAGTCCCTCGGCTTTCCCAGACCTGCCGAAGAAAATACGTGCCGATCTCCTACGGCGCGGTTGCCTGATTCCTCAGGTACCGCACGCGGAACAGCCACACAACGTGATCAAAGGTGAGTTTGCCAAGCCAGGTCAGACCGACTGGGCGGTCCTCTGCTCGGTTGGAGGTGTCTCCTCGATACTGGTTTTCTGGAACGGTTCCGCGGCCAGCCCAGCACAGATCGTGGAAAAGAGGGATTTCGATAGTCTTCAAGATTTCGGAGCTGACGGCATAACTTACAGTCGGGCGATTGATCCCGTGGACCGCGCCTACATTCTTCAGCACTATCAGTGGTATGGCGGAACGAAGCCGCCGCCCTTGGATCACAAGGGCATTAATGACGAATTCGTCGAGAAGGGATCGATCGTCCTCTATTTCTATCGGGGAAGATGGCTACAATTGACCGGAGCCGACTGAAAGTGACGCAGATGTCAGCCCTCCAGGACCTCCGAATCGCGCTGCGGATATTCCGGCGTACCCCCGTCCCGACGGGAATCGCTCTCCTGTCGATCGCGCTGAGTGTGGGCGCGACAGCCGTCGTTTTCGCCGCGATCAAATCGGTGCTGATCGATCCGCTGCCGTATGAACACGCCGAACGGCTCGTACAGTTGCGCAGCGAATACCCCCAGATGCAGGAGCAAGCGAATAGCGACTGGATTTTTTGGAATGACACGCGTGAGCTGGATCGAAGGACGCGCACGCTCGAATCGACAGGCGTATACAGCAACGCCATTTTCGATCTTGCAGGCGACTCGAATTCGACACCGGAAGCGCTGTACGGCGTACGGATGAATGCGAACTTGTTCCGAGTTCTGGGCGTCTCCCCGATGCTCGGACGCAACGTCCTTCCGGAAGAGGATCAACGCGGCCATTCCGATGTGATGATTCTCAGTTACGGTCTCTGGTCGCGACGGTTCAACTCGGATCGCTCCATCGTAGGCCGGAGCGTGACCGTCAATGGGCACGATTGCCAGGTGATTGGAGTCATGCCGCCCGATTTCGACTTTCCACTCCGCAGGCAAGCGGCTCATACGCCTTCTCCTTACAGGGATTTCTGGGCCGCGCCGTTCAAGGAGCCGGCGAATCCAAATGCGGCACTTGGCGCCGTGGCAAGACTGCGGCCAGGAGTCACCTTGACCGAGGCGCGTCAGGACCTGGATTCGATCAGCGCGGCTCTCACGCACGATTTTCCCGAAACCAATCGCGACCGTACTCTTCGCTTAAACCTTGTGCGTGACCGGACCGTGGGAATTGCCACGAATGGATTGCTGCTTCTGATGGCCGCGGCGGTGCTCTTTATGTTCATTGGATGCGCCAACGTTGCCAATCTGCTGCTGGCGCGCGGGCTTGCCCGGCAGCGCGAAATCGACGTGAGGCTCGCGATCGGTGCGGGACAAATGCGGATCGTCCGCCAGCTGCTTACGGAAAGCTGCCTGCTGGCCGTGCTGGGCGGCCTTGGTGGTTACGTGCTTACAGCGGCGGCATGGAGGATCTTGCCGGCCCTGGCTCCGGTAAACATCCCCCGGTTGGCAGCCGCTCGCGCGGATTGGACAATCTTCGGTTTTGCCCTTGCGCTGGCGATGGTCAACGGCATTCTGTTCGGCATCGCGCCGGCGATCCGCCTGACCCGCGCGAAAGGGACCTCGCTCAGTGGATTTGGCGCGCGCGGCGCTGCTTCCGGAAGGCACGACCGTACTCGATCGTCCCTGGTCGCAGCGGAGGTGGCCATTTCCGTCGTCCTGGTGGTGATCGGCGGGGAACTGTTGACCAGCTTTGTAAAGTTGATCCGCAGCGATCCTGGTTTCCAAGCAGATCGCATTCTGGCGTCCGTGGTGTTGCCTGCACCGGAGCGGTACCCGGATCCCGCACAGCGCGCGCTGTTCTACAAACGGATTCTGGATTCGGTGCGCGCCCTTCCCGGTGTCGAGAGCGCCGGAACCGTGGACGCACTCCCCTTCAGCGGCGAGAATAACGGCGGATACGTAAACGCCGCGGAGGGATCGAAGGTCGAAGGCGAGATAGACGTCGTGGGTGGCGAGTATCTCCAGACGATGGGAGTTCACCTCCTTGAAGGCCGCTGGTTCCGCGAAGAGGAGATGGCCGATTCGAATGACTCTGCGATCGTGAATGATTTCATCGCCGCGCGCTTGTGGCCCGGCTCCAGCGCAATTGGACGGCGAGTCTGCGTCTATTGCACGCCGGAGAATCCGAACAACTGGAAACGCGTCATTGGAGTCGTCTCCAGCGCGAGCCACGCGGCGCTTAATGAAGCGGCCAAGGGGAATGTTTACCTTGCCGCCGGAGCCATGCGGGAATCCGACTTTTTGGTCGTGCGAACCGAACGACCGACTGGAGATCTGGAGAAAGCCATTCGGCGGGCCATTGCGGCCATCGACCCGAATCAGCCCGTGTTCCTCAGTGCCACCATGACCGCTCTTATCGCCGACTCGGTCGCCGATCGGCGATTCATCATGATTTTGCTCGCGGTGACGGCCGGTCTTGCCTTGGCCATGTCAGCCGCCGGCATTTATGGCGTCATTTCGTACACCACTTCCAGAAGGACACAGGAAATCGGCATTCGAGTGGCGGTTGGTGCGATGCCGTGGGACGTGCTTGCTTTGGTGTTCCGCCAAGGCTTTCTGACCGTGGCGCTCGGGCTTGGGATCGGACTCGGGTTTGCGATCCTGGCAATGCAATCTCTACGTAGTTTCCTGCCCGGCCTGGAGTCCGCGAATCCGGCGCACCTATGGATTGCTACCGGCTTGGTCGCGTTGACCGCGGGGATCGCCTGCTGGATCCCCGCGCGCCGTGCCACCAGAATCGACCCCATGTCCGCCCTGCGGCAAGAATAGGTGATCAACGGGTAGCCGCGGACTTGCCGCAACCGCATTGGCAATTGGTCTCCTGGCAGCGGCATTCGTTCTTCGGGCAGCCGCAGGAACAGGTCCCGCATCCGCAGTTACGCTTTCCCGCATTCTTGGTCTCATTCTTCGCTTTGGTCATTGTCTTTCTCCTTTTTCTTTTCCAGCGCTCTCTGCGCTTTCATTGAGGCTGACGTACGTTCCATGAAAACCTTACAGTTCCCGGCGTGCTAGGCTGAGCGTGGTGGCAACCACTTCAGAATCATCAGCTTCGCTAACTCCAGGGGCGATCCAGCGCCTGGTGGACCATCACCGGCAGTTCCTGGCGTTCCTCCAGACTCGGGTCGAATCGCGGGCCGCCGCCGAAGATATTCTGCAATCGGCATTTGTAAAGGGCCTGGAGCGCGGCGCCGAAGTGCGCGATGAAGAAAGCATCGTGGCGTGGTTTTACCGGGTGCTTCGAAACGCCGTGATCGATCACTACCGCCACCGCGCCTCGACGGAGCGCGCGATGGAAGGCTGGGGCCAGGAATTTGCCGCACACGAGGCTCCCGAGGCGGAACTCAAGGATGAGATCTGCCAGTGCGTTTCCGGATTGCTCGATACACTCAAGCCTGAATACAGGGACGCCCTGCGGATTATCGATCTCGACGAGGGAAGTTTAAACGACCTAGCGGAGGAGGCGGGAATTACTTCGGGGAATGCGGCCGTTCGGGTACATCGGGCTCGCGAGGCTCTGCGTAAGCAGGTTCGCGTCGTCTGCGGAAGCTGCGCTGAGCACGGGTGTCTGGATTGTCAGTGCAAAGCGAACGGAGCGGGTTGCGAGCCCGGCAAGTCTTGACCGACTTACCCGGCCCGCACTCTAGTGCTTTCTCAGGACCGCAACGACTTCATCGCCGCCAATTTCTGTCTTGCCGACAGTGAGACCGAGCAGCACGAATCCCTGCGCCCCTGCCGTCTGTAACTCTTTCTGCATGGTCGAAGTTTTGGTGGTAGCGAGCAACTGGTAGGTGGAACGCCGAGCTTTGCTTGCGGAATCCGCTTCCATAATCACGACCACTTCTCTGCCCCCGAAGGCCGACTGGAAGACAGTCTGCTCCACGTACTCATAGCCTTCGTCCGCCCAGCGTTGCATCTCCTTCTGCATTGTGGAGGTCTTGGTTGTAGCAAGGAGCTTGTATTTGAGCGTGGCCTGACTAGAGGTTGCCGCCTCCTTCACCATCGCCACAATGACCTCCTGTCCCCCATTAGCGGATTTCCCTCCCATGGCCTTGGCGAAGCGATATCCGTCGGCAGCCGCCTCGTTGAGTTCTCTTTCCATGGTGGAAGTCTTGGAGGTTGCAAGAATCCGATAGTCCAGCGGGCCATCTGCGGCGTGGGCGGGCACGCTCATTGCAAGGCTGGCGGCTGCTACCAGCAGGACGCTCCCGGCAAATTTCTTGTTTATTGACATTTTTGTTCCTTTCAACGAGGCTGACGCGCGGTCCTCGAGAACCTTACAGTGGACTGGGGAATTATTTGCCGACCAGATGCTTCAGGTCGGCGTTATTCTCCTGGCAGATGTACTCGAACGGCTCCATGCCGGGGTGAAACAGGATATTCCAGCTCGTGGTCCACGGCTTGGAATACGCTCCAGGATCTTCGATGGTCGCCTCGTAGTGGAGAATCAGCTCATTCACTCGGGTGAAGCGTTCGATCACGTGGAGCTGCTCCGTATGGGGATGTCCCGCCGCGTCTACCCAGCTTCGATCGTTCAAGCCCGTGACGTCGACCACCAGCGTATCCCCCTCCCAGCGGCCGATCCCTTCGCCCAGGTACGTAGGATTTAGCTTGTCCGGAGGCGTGTGCTTCCGTCCATCCGTATAGACGACTCGCCACATGTGCGCGCCGCCTTCGAAAACAAACAGAATGCGGTTGGGCATCTGGTAAATCTGAAACGGGAAGGAGGTCGCATACATGCGTGGGATTCCCGAAGGCAGGCAGAAGCCTTCTGGATCGTCTTTCGTGACACCGGCATTGCGCTGATCGTACGCGGCCTTGGCCCAGGGGAGAAAAGGAACGTCTACCTTCTTCTCGGGTTGGGCGGTACCGGCGAAACCGCCTCCTGTGCCGGCCATGTCTCCCACGCCGGGAGGCTCCCAGGATCCTTTGTCGTTGCCCAGGTCGGGATGTCCGTCGGGCAGACGCGGTGCCGGAGGAATATTCTTCCGAGTGAGCGCGGCTGCTACTTTCTTTCCATCGAAATCCTGCGCCGTGCCCAATCCGTGACCGAGCAAGAGCGCGGCGAGCATCCCCAAGAAACAACGTCCCATGCCCACCTCCTCCGCATCATCATAGTTCAGATGACTGAAGGTGTATACTGATCCGCAGCCTGGAGGAAACCATGCGTAATTCCCTGCTGATTCTCGGGTGCATCGCTTCACCCGCATTCGCGGCCTCATGCGAAAGTCTCGCCTCACTGGCGTTGCCGAACACAACCATAACGACGGCGCAGATCGTGTCGGCCGGCCAGTTCTCGCCTCCGGGGGCCACGGGAAAAGGCAAGGCTGCCAATGCCTACAAGGATCTTCCAGAATTCTGCCGTGTGGCAGCGACGCTGAAGCCGTCGAGCGATTCCGACGTCAAAGTCGAATTCTGGCTCCCGACCTCAAACTGGAACCGCAAGCTGCAGTCGGTAGGGAACGGGGGATGGGCTGGAGTAATCAGCTACTCTGCTCTGGCGGACGCAGTCAAGGCCGGCTATGCGAGCGCCTCTACAGACACGGGGCACGTCGGTGGCAGCGGAAGCTTTGCGCTGGAGCATCCCGAACAGCTGATCGATTTCAGCTGGCGCTCCGAACATGAGATGACCCTCAAGGCCAAAGCAGTCGTCCAGGCCTTCTACGGCAGCGCCCCGCGTCTGTCGTACTGGAACGGCTGTTCCACAGGCGGACGTCAGGGATTGAAAGAAGCGCAGAAATTCCCCGACGACTACGACGGCATCATTGCCGGCGCGCCCGCTAACCGCACGGCAATCTCACTATGGATTGCCTTCGCCGTGCTGAAGGATCCGGCCAGTTACATTCCGCCCGCCAAGTACCCTATGATTCACGAAGCTGTGCTCAATGCCTGCGATCTCCGCGACGGAGTCAAGGACGGCCTGATAGAAGATCCCACGCGATGCAAGTTCGATCCCAAGGCGCTGTTGTGCAAGAATGGCGACGGTCCGTCGTGCCTCACCGCGCCGCAGGTGGAAGCCGCCAAGAAAATCTACAGCGCGGCGACCAACCCACGTACGGGGCAGGAACTCTTTCCGTCATTGGCGCCTGGAAGCGAGCTGAATTGGGGCGCCCAGGCCGCCGGCCCGGATCCTTCCGCCAACATCTTCGACCATTTCAAGTACGTGGTGTTTAAGAATCCTGCCTGGGACTGGAAGACGTTCGACTTCGACACGGGTGTCGCGCTGGCCGATCAGCCGGAAAACGCCGTGATGAACGCTACCGATCCCAACCTCAAACCGTTTTTCGCCCACAACGGAAAGCTGCTCATTTATCACGGATGGGCCGATTCGAACGTCGCGCCGCTGAACACCATCAAGTACTACAAGAGTGTGGTGGACACGCTGGGTGCGTCCAAGACATCAAACAACGTGCGGCTGTTCATGGAGCCGGGTATGGGTCATTGTGGCGGCGGCGAAGGGCCCAACGTGTTCGATAAAGTGGGCATGCTCGAGCAGTGGGTGGAACAGGGCAAGGCGCCGGAGAAGATCATCGCCTCGCATAGCACCGCAGGCAAAGTGGATCGCACGCGTCCGCTGTGCCCGTATCCCCAGGTTGCCAAGTACAAGGGCACAGGGAGCATCGACGAAGCGTCGAACTTCGCCTGCCAGCTACCATAGGGGCATTAGAGTTGTTACCGGAGGACATAGTTTTATGCGAAGCAAATCGTTATCCCTGCTCTCCTGGGCAGGAGCCACTCTCCTTTTGATACACGGAACTGTCATCGCACAGGACAGACTAGCGCCGCTAATTTCTATTCAGCCGAATCCCACGTTTTCATTTGGAATGATCGGAATTGGTACGAGCCAGACGGCCCGGCTCAACGTTGTGAACCTGGTGCGCACGGCTCCGCCTCTTGCCATTTCCATCGCCCAAACGCCCTGCAAAGTGGAATTGGACTTTTACGATGGTCAAGGAAAGGTGATCCAGCAGAAAACGGTCGCGAACTTGGGTTTCGGGCAGGCCGACTTTCTCGATTTGGTTCGCTCGCAGCTTAACAGCACACTGGCGCACGTGGATGTGAGCGCAGTGGTGAAAGTGGGATCCACTCAATCTTACTTCTGCAACATCAGCACCACGCTCGAGGTTTTCGACAACGTGACCGGTGCGACCACGGCGATTCTGTACAGCGTCAACTCATCGCCCGTGGCAATATTCTCGGCGCTTTCTCCGACGCTCCAAGCCACCCAGCAATAGCCCGTGCAAGCAGGACCGTGGCAGCGCCTCCGAAAGCAAGTCCGATCGCCAGGCGCTGACTTCTTTAAGTCGCAAACGCGACCTTGCTGGGGCCGGGCGCTGAGAGTAAGACGAATACGCATTTCCTGCATGCCGCGTTCCGCGGCCTAAGAGATCACCCTCGCTTCCGTTGGACTCTACGGGGCAGCGGCAGCCAAGAATATTTTGGACTTGGCATTCGGCATCTCCTGTTTGTGGCCTTTAGCATGGACTACCTTGACTCACGTCCGGAAACCGCATATACCTGCTAGAGCATCTATGCGAACCATAAGGACGATCCTTGGCTTGGCCGTCGTGGTCGCCGCGGCTCTCTGCGCGACTCCACCGAAATCGATGAGAATGTACGTGTTCGATTGCGCCACGCTCAAGGACCGCGATCCGGCCAACTACGGCCTCACGCGGCAGCAGGTGGAGTCTGTTGACATGGCCGATCCCTGTTTCCTGATCGCGCACCCTAGCGGCACACTCCTGTGGGAGACAGGATTGAATGACGCAGTCTACGATCGTCCTGAAGGCGGTGGCGCGAAACATGACAAGATCGACAAATCGCTCAAGAGCCAACTTGCGGCGGTGGGATATCAACCCAAGGACATCACGTATCTGGCGATCTCCCACCTGCACGGCGATCATTCTGGTAACGCGAATGACTACGCCGGCTCGACCTGGATCGCGCAAAAAGCCGAGCGCGATTACATGTTCGGCCCCGGCCTGCCCGAGAACATCCATCCCAACGAGTATGCGGCACTCAAAAACAGCAAAACTAAGCTGATCACAGGGGATTACGATGTCTTCGGCGACGGCTCGGTCATGCTCATCCTGACTCCGGGGCACACACCGGGTCATCAGAGCCTTCTCGTTAAACTGCCCAAAACAGGAGCCGTCGTACTCACCGGCGATCTGTATCATTTCCCCGGCGAACGAACGTTCCACACGGTTCCAGTGAACGATAAACCCGAGACCGTCACCTCGCGGGCAAAGCTGGAGGCGTTGATCCAGAGGAACCATGCCCAGCTCTGGATTCAGCACGATACGATCGGGAACCGTAAACTCAAGAAATCCCCGGAATACTATGAATAGAGTCTTCGTCTTTGGATTAGTAGGGTTGTCCGCAATCGCACAGGACTATCGAAAGGCCCCCAGCACGGACTGGCCGCTCGTGGGTGGCGATTGGGGCAACACGCGGTATTCCACGCTCGCCCGCATCAATCCATCGAACGTGAAAACGCTCAAGGGCGCGTGGATGGCGCGCTTGCAGTCCGGATTCGGTGCTGGATTCTCGCAACAAGGCACGCCTGTAGTCAAAGACGGCGTGATGTACGTCACCACGGGCGAGCAGGAAATCTTTGTGCTGGATGGAAAGACTGGCAACCTGATCTGGGAATATCGGACGCCGACCGATCCAAAGACCGGCGACAACAAAGCCAAGCGCGGCGTCGCACTCGGTGAGGGTATGGTGTTCGGGGTCGAGTCGGACATCCGGCAGCCCGCGCCGAAAGAAGGTCGTCCGGAGCCAATGACCCGCCTATTCGCGCTGGATCAGAAAACGGGAAAGACGCGCTGGAAAGTGGAGCTCGGTGCGGACGTACAGAAAGAACTGCGTCAGTACGTGGCTGTCCCCCCTCTGTACTACAAGGGTTTGGTGTATGTCAGCATTTCGGGCGGTGATGGTGGTTTGCGAGGCCGGCTCACAGCGCACGACGCAAAAACCGGCAAGGAAGTCTGGCGATGGTGGGCCGTGCCGGGGCCCGGCGAATTCGGGCACGATACTTGGGAAGGCGATTCCTGGAAAACCGGTGGCGGTGCGATTTGGGTTCAGCCGGCCGTCGATCCCGATCTCGGCTTACTCTACGTAAATACAGGTAATCCATGGCCGGATTACAACGGGTCAGCTCGCGCCGGGGACAATCTGTTCACCGATTCGATCGTGGCGCTGGATGCGACGACGGGCAAGTATCGCTGGCATTATCAGACCGTTCATCACGACCTCTGGGATTTCGATGTACCAACGCCCTTGATCTTGTTCGATCAGACCTACAACGGCCAGATGCGTCAGGCGCTGGCTGCACATACCAAACAGGGCTGGGTCTACATCCTGGATCGCGTAACTGGCAAGCCTCTAGTCCCTATAACGGAAAAGCCTTTCCCACAAGAGACGCGCCAGAAGACTGCCCCGACGCAGCCAATTCCGGCGGGCGATCCCACGGCTCCGCAGTGCGCCGAGCCCGTGAAAGACTATGAGCGGGGCTGCATGTTCACGCCGGTCTGGACAGATTCGAAGATCGCGCAGCCTTCGGCATCGGCCGACTGGGCTCCCGGCGCCTACGATCCACGGTCGGGACTTCTGTTCTTCACCACCGGGGTATCGACGCGGAAATTCAGCATCACGGGCCGCGTGTCGATTCCGGGAACGCGTGAGTACGGACTAATCACTGCGCTCGATTCCCGAACCAACAAGCAGGTCTGGCAGCAGGAAGTGCCCTATCTGGCAGGTTTCGGCAGCGGTGTTTTAGCGACCGCGGCCGGCCTCTTGTTTCACGGAGGCTCGGACGGATTCTTCCGTGCGTTCGATTCCAAAACCGGTGAAGAGCTGTGGCGATTCCAGACGGGCTTCGGAGCCGACGCGCCGGCAGCGACGTACGAGATCGACGGCGAGCAATACGTGGCCATCGCCGCGGGCGGAAGCCGCGATGGGTATAAAGAAGCTCGCGGCGATCTGGTGTGGAGCTTTAAGCTGGGCGGCCGCCTGAATCCGCTGAATGGTCCGCCGATGCCCAAGCCGATCGTGACGACGGACTCGGCTCCAAATCGCGCGGCGGAGCAATAGAGTGACCTTGGACCGTCAAGCCGCCGCTGGTATCCCAAAATAGTTCGCGCTAGGCAAATCGGCGTCGAATCGCCTTGATGGGCGCCGCAAGCCATTCCCCCACAAACCGCGCGCGTTGCGCGGGATTTAGCCGCAGCCCGACAGGCAGGCTAGCCAGATAATTGCCGAGCGAATAATTAACAGGTTGAAAAAACTGATCGCGGGAATCTCGAAGAAACGCCGCGTAACCGAATGCCCAAGAAAATGGCACATAGCCGTAATGCCGCTGCAGCAGGCCCATGGACGCCGTAAAAACGGTCTCACGCTCGTTGATAGTCTTGGCGCCCCGGTGCATGCGGGAACCCGCCAGGTACTGCGGGATCATTTTGAAACGGATTCCCTGCTTTGCCATGCGAATCCACAGGTCGTAGTCGAAGGAAAAGTTGACGTCCGGATCGAGCCCGCAGCGCCGATAGGCAGAAGCCCGAATGAACGACGCCGGCTGGCAAATGAAGCAGTCCCATTCCAGATCCTTGGCATCGAACTGCAGTGTGGGATAGCGGCTGATCACCGCGCCGTGTTCGTCAATCCAGTTTCCCTCTCCGTAGATTACGTCGATTTCGGGACGCGCCATCAGCGCTTCCACACCCGTGCGAACCGCACCAGGAAGATAGAGATCGTCGGCCCCCAGCCAAGCGAAGATCTCGCCATGGGCGTGCTGAAAGCCCTTGTGCACCGCATCCGACGGGCCCTTGTCAGGCTCGCTGAAGTAACGAAGGCGGTCGCCATAGCTTTTGAGAACCTCAATAGTGCTGTCGGTCGACTCGCCGTCCATCACGATGTATTCGATCTTGGGATAGTCCTGACTAAGGACGCTTTCGATGGTTCGGGGAAGGTACCCCTCCATATTGAAGGAGGGCGTTACGATACTGACCAGTGGCAGACCCGAAGCGTCCACAACCTGCTACCGGACCATACTACCGAACGACTACGGAGTGAGCTTGATTTAGGCTGAGCATGTATTGATCGTAGATCCAGGCGTAGGTCTTCTCCATTCCCTGCCGCAACGGAATGTCCGGCTCCCAGCCCAGGTACTTCTTGATGAGAGTGTTATCGCTGTTGCGGCCCATCACCCCCTTGGGCGCATCCAGATCGTAGATGCGCTTCAGCTTGATCTTGGCGATGTCTTCGACAATATCCACCAATTGATTAATAGAGACCATTTCCGACGATCCAAGATTGATTGGCTCCAGGATGCCGGAGTTCATGATTTTCTGCACTCCGTCGATGCAGTCATCGATATACATGAAGCTGCGCGTGCGCGTGCCATCGCCCCAAATTACGATTTCGTGTTTGCCGCTGGCCTTGGCCTGGATCACTTTCCGGCACATTGCGGCGGGAGCCTTTTCGCGTCCGCCATCCCAGGTGCCGTGGGGGCCGTAAACGTTGTGGAAACGGGCGACGCGCACGTACATCCCATAGTCTTCGGAAAAGTGCCGGCACATGCGCTCGCTAAACAGCTTCTCCCAACCATATCCATCTTCGGCCAGGGCCGGGTAGGCATCTTCTTCCTTCAAACCTGGATTGTTCGGATCAGTCTGCTTCTCGCCGTTATAGACGCACGCCGACGATGAATAGAAGAATTTCTGGACGCCGTATTTCTGTGCGGCCTGGAGCATGTGGGTATTGATCAGCACCGACAGCATGCACAAGGCTTTGTTGTTCTCGATAAAGCCCATGCCGCCCATATTGGCCGCGAAATTGTAGACCTCGCTGGCGCCTTCGGCGGCCCGCTCGCAATTCTCTTTCAGGTTCAGATCGAGGACCAGGTTGTCGGCGTCGTCGAACGCCTGATACCACTCGTCGAGCGGTTTGATATCGACGGCGCGGATTCGCTTGTAGCCCTGACGGCGCAGGTCGGCCACCATGGCCCCGCCGATAAATCCGCCCGCTCCGGTAACCAGGATGAGATCGTTTTTCATCGTCAAGGGCCAATGTAGCATGGCCTGCTCGGGTTTTGTTTCATTGGCGCTCACTGCTAGACTAAGAAATACTTCCGTAATACTTCAACCAGGGTTGGGCGGGTTCATCCGATTGCGAGTAGCACTTCTCCAGATAAATCCGATCGCGGGGGACCTGAAAGGGAACGCCGAGCAGATCACTCGCGGCGTACGGTCGGCGCAAGCGCTTGACGTCGATCTGGTGGTGACGCCGGAGCTTGCGCTGATGGGATACCTTCCGCGCGATCTTCTGATGAGCAGCGGTTTCGTACAGCGCAGTTGCCAGATGCTTGCGTGCCTGGCGACGGAGCTAAAGGACGCTCCTCCGGTCCTGGTGGGCGCCGCCACCCCGAATCCCGCCGATATCGGCCGGCCGCTATTCAACAGCGCGATCTTGCTGCGCGATGGGACCACCGGACCCGTATTCCACAAGACACTGCTGCCTACCTACGACGTATTCGACGAAGATCGCTACTTCGAGCCGGGACGCGCGCCGGGGATTCTCGATCTGAACGGCTTTCGTCTGGGCATTAGCATCTGCGAAGACGTGTGGAACGATCGGGACTTCTGGAAGCGCCGACGTTACCATCAGGATCCGATTGACGAGCTGGCTCAGGCCGGCGCCCAAGCCATCGTCAATCTTTCCGCGTCGCCCTTCACCGTAGGTAAGGAAGAGCTGCGCGAAAAAATGCTGGGTCAGATGGCCCGCAAACACGGACTTCCCTTAGCCTGGGTCAACCAAGTGGGCGGAAATGACGACCTCATTTTCGACGGGCGCAGCGGCGCGTTCAACAAGAAAGGCGGGCTGTTCGCGCGAGCCCAAGGTTTTGCCGAAGATCTACTGGTGGTGGATCTCACTTCCGAAAGCGGCACGATCGCAACTGACGACTTCACGCCGGAATCGGAAATCTGGAACGCGCTGGTCCTGGGAGTGCGAGACTACGCCCGCAAGACTCATTTCAAGAAGGTATTGCTAGGACTTTCGGGCGGCATCGATTCGGCGCTGACCGCGGCGATCGCCGCTGATGCTCTCGGTCCGGAGAACGTGCTCGGCGTCATGATGCCGTCGCTCTATTCGAGCCAGGGCAGTGTGGACGATTCAGTGGAACTGGCGCGCAATCTGGGCATCCAAGTCTTGCAACTGCCTATTTCCCCCATCATGGAAACCTACGAGAAAACTCTGGAGGGAGCGTTCAAAGGCTTCAAACCCGACGTCACGGAAGAAAACATTCAATCCAGGATTCGCGGCAATCTGCTGATGGCGTTGTCCAACAAATACGGCGCGCTGCTGCTCACCACCGGGAACAAGTCCGAGCTGGCGGTGGGATATTGTACGCTGTACGGAGACATGAACGGCGGACTGGCAGTGATCGCGGATCTTCCGAAAATGATGGTGTATCGCGTCTCGCGCTACCGGAACAGCCGAAAAGCCGACATTCCGGAGTCGACGTTAACCAAGGCTCCATCAGCCGAACTTAGGCCGGATCAAACCGACCAGGACAGCTTGCCGCCTTACGAGGAGCTCGACCGGATTTTGGAATTACATATTGAAGGGTGCCAATCGGCGGAAGAAATTATCGCGCAGGGGTTTGACGAAGAGACGGTCCGCAAGGTCCTCCGGCTAGTCCGGAATGCGGAGTTTAAGAGAAAGCAGGCCGCGCCGGTGTTGAAAGTGACATCCCGCGCTTTCGGAACCGGGTGGCGAATGCCAATCGCACGAGGCGAATAGAGAACCGATGAAAATTTCGATTATCGGCTTAGGAAAACTTGGGTCGCCCATGGCGGCGGTGATGGTTCACAAAGGACACACGGTAACGGGCGTCGACGTGAATCCGGCCTACGTGACCGCTATTCAAGAGGGTCGCCCCCCGGTCAACGAACCCGGGCTTGCCGCAATGATCACGGCGAATCGCGAACGTCTTTCCGCAACGGGCGATTGCGCTGCCGCGGTACTCGCGACCGACGCCACTTTCATCATGGTGCCGACGCCGTCCGAAGCCGATGGTGGCTTCTCCATGAAGTACGTCCTGAGCGCGGCGGAGCAGATCGGCGCGGCGCTTCGGACTAAGCAGAGCTGGCATCTAGTGGTACTGTCGAGCACGGTTATGCCTGGATCCACAGGCGGGACCTTATTGCCGGCGCTCGAAGCTCATTCGGGCAAGAAATGCGGCGTGGACTTCGGCCTGTGTTACAACCCCGAATTCATCGCACTTGGCAGCGTGATCCGGGATATGCTGAATCCGGACATGATCCTGATCGGGGAATCGGACGCACGTTCGGGCGAACTCCTCGAAGGACTCTACAAAGGTGTGTGCGACAGCAATCCGCGGATTCAGCGCATGAACTTCGTGAACGCCGAGCTTACCAAACTTTCCGTGAACACCTTCGTCACCACCAAAATCTCCTACGCGAATATGCTGGCGCAGGTGTGCGAACGCTTGCCGGGCGCGGACGCTGACGTGGTCACCTCAGCCATCGGGTGCGATAGCCGCATCGGCCAGAAGTACCTGAAGGGCGCGCTGGGCTACGGCGGTCCTTGTTTTCCGCGCGATAATGTCGCATTCTCAGCTCTGGCCCGAGCCACCGGAGCGCCAGCGCTGCTCGCGGAGGCGACCGACCAGCTGAACCGCAGACAAGTACCGCGGCTGACCGAGATCGTCCGATCGCGGCTGCCGAATGGCGGAACTGTGGGAGTCCTTGGACTTTCCTACAAACCTGATACCGAGGTTACTGAAGAATCCCAGGGTCTGGAACTGGCGAAGTATTTGGCGTCGATCGGACTCAACGTAGTGGTCTACGATCCGGCCGCCATCGAGAACGCCAAACGGCAACTCGGTAGCGCGGTCGCGTATGCCACATCCGCAGCGGAATGTGCGAGCCAGGCGGATGTGCTTGTCATCACCACCGCGTGGGCCGAATTCAAGAAGCTTACTCCCGCAGACCTGAAATCCGGTCAACGCCGCCCGGCGATTATCGATTGCTGGCGTATCCTTCCGGCGAATCTGTTCGCGGATCTGACGGATTATCTGAGGCTGGGCTACGGGGGCTTGGCCAGCGGTTCTGAGGATCAGACCAAAGACGCAGGCATCGGCATCGACGAACTGGACTTAAGCCGCGCCGCGCGGATCTTTTCTGTGGGCACGGACTAGCGCAAGCAAGAAGGTACTCATGTCTTTTCAGGACACCTCGATACAGAAGGTCAGCGAGTACTGGAATTCGCGTCCCTGCAATATCCGCCATTCGACCAAACCAATCGGCTCGAAAGAATACTCGGATGAGGTCGAAGCCCGCAAATATTTTGTCGAACCTCACATCCCAGGGTTTGCCGAGTTCGAGCGATGGAAAGGCAAGAAGGTTCTGGAAATCGGCTGTGGTATCGGCACCGCGACCATTTCATTTGCCCGCTGCGGTGCACAGGTAACCGGCGTCGATTTGACCGAAAAGTCGCTTGAGATCGCGCGCCAGCGCGCGGCGGCTTCAGGCGTGGAAGACAGAGTCCGGTTCTTCCAAGCTGACGCTGAGAACCTCAGCGATTTTGTTCCCGTTGAAAAATACGATCTAGTTTACTCCTTCGGGGTCATTCACCACACGCCGCATCCGGAGCGCGTCATGGAACAGATTCGCAAGTATGTGACCCCTTCCAGCACGGTCAAGATCATGGTGTACAACCGCTGGTCCTGGAAAGTGCTGTGGATCCTTTTCGTTTACGGCAAAGGCCAATTTTGGAAACTCGACCGGTTGATTGCCGACAGCTCGGAGGCCCAGAATGGCTGCCCCGTCACGTATAGCTACTCGCGATCCGCGGGCCGGCGCCTGCTCGAAGACCACGGGTTTCGAGTGACCAAGACCGAAGTCGATCACATTTTCTCTTACAGCATCCCTGAATACGTGAGGTATCAGTACAAGCAAGTCTGGTATTTTCGCTGGATGCCGAAGCCGCTCTTCAGATCGTTAGAACGCATGTTCGGTTGGCACCTGTGCTTGACCGCAATTCCAAAATAGTGCCCGAACCGTATCTGTCTCTTGTAGTCACCGCCCGTAACGATGACCATGGCGGGAATCTGCTCGGCCGTATGCAGATTTTTGTGGACGGCTGGCTGGCCCAGGCCCGTCGCTACAACATTCTTTCGGAGTTGATCGTCGTCGAATGGAATCCGCCTGCGGACCGCCCTCCACTGACGGAGGCGTTGCGATGGCCTGTCGACTGCGGGCCCTGCGAGGTCCGTTTCATCACCGTTCCCTCCGAGGTTCACGGCCGCTACCAGCACGGCGCGAACCTGCCCCTGTACCAGATGATCGCCAAGAACGTCGGTATCCGACGGGCTCGAGGGCAATTCATCCTAGCGACGAATATCGACATCTTGTTTTCCGACGAACTGGCCGAGTTCCTGGGCACAAAGCAACTCAAGACCGATCGGATGTACCGAATCGATCGCTACGATGCCATGAGCGATGTTCCCGCGGGAGCTCCAATCGAAGAACAGCTCGCGTATTGCCGCAGCCATCTTATTCGTGTGAACCGCCGCGAGGGAACTTTTGAGGTCACGCCGGATGGCGGGCCGGTTCTCAGCGCGAACGATGCAGCCTCCCCCGAATCAGGCATACTGTTCGGCCACGGATGGTTTTCTCCCGAGCGCTTCGGACCCGTGGGATCCTTTCGCTGGGCTCAGGATCAAGCCGAGATCCTGCTAGATTCCGCGCGCGATACTCTAACGCGGTTGAGCGTGGATTTAGAGCCGGGACCGGCGACGTGCGGCCGTCCTCTGGATCTGGAAGTATTAACCGAAGACGGAACGTCGCTGGCGCGCTTCACCATTGACGCTCGCACGCACTTGCACCTCACGCTGCCGGCACCGCCTCCCCCGCGCTTGGTTTTTCGAGCAGTTGGAAAATTCGCGTCGCCAAATACAAACCCGCGCACGCTGTGCTTTCGCGCATTCAGTGTGGAACGAAATCTCGAGTCTCGTGAAACTCCCGGTACAGCCCAAGCCATTCTGGAAGCGCCGTCAAAGAGCAGCCGAATACTTGCCTTGTGGCGAAGTTTGCAGTACGTCATCCGGAAACTCGCCAACGGTGGACCCCTGGTTTCGTTGACTATCCCGGTATCGCCGCGACTCCAGCGTGTTTTGAAGAACTATGTCGAACTCGGCGGCATTACAGGCATGATCTTTCCATCCAAAAGACCTCAGCCGCCGGAACCTGTGATTCCTGCTGCGGTCCAGCCCGCGGTGGAGACCACTTCACAGAGCTACTGTCCCGACTTTCTCCACACCAACGGCTGCGGAGATTTCACCCTCCTCGCCCGCGAACGATGGTTCGATCTGCGCGGATATCCGGAGCTCGATATCTTCTCGATGAACATCGATTCGGCGTTCTGCTTTGCCGCCCACTACGGCGGAGCTCTCGAAGAAGTGCTCGCCGATCCCATGAGGATCTATCACATCGAACATGGCAGCGGTTCTGGATGGACTCCCGAGGGTCAAAAAAGTCTGTTTGACCGTATCGCCGCCAGGGGTATCCCGATTCTCGATAACGAAGAAGTCCTCCAATGGGGCGCGCAGATGCGCCGGCTGAGTTCGCCCATAATCTTTAATCGCGAGGATTGGGGGCTCCAGCGATTTGCGCTCAAGGAAACGGTCGCCGGAATTCGGAGGCCGGTTCCCACCGCTCCAGATACCGTCCAGCCCGGTATCAAACCACAGTTTCACCCTATTTTCGACCTCTTGCCTACTAATGAGAAAAAGCTTGAACCGGGGTTCGAGGTTGATTTTCTGGGAGTCAAAACGCGGTGCGAATTCTTGGCCGGACCGGCCATCACGGCGATGCCGATCCACATCTTTGCTCCGCACGAAGACTACTTTGAATGGATTGACGTGCTGGAATCCATCATGGCTGCCAAAGATCAATTCACCATGATGGAACTGGGCGCTGGCTATGGGCGGTGGTCCGTCCGGGCCGCTGCGGCAGTGCGTCAGCTCCGTCAACTGCCCTTCCACCTGGTTGCCGTGGAAGCCGAACCCCGGCATTACTCCTGGCTCCAGCAACACATATTCGATAACGATATTCCGTTCCATGCGTGTACATTGATTCAAGGTGTCGTCAGCGACCACCGTGACTGCCTGCTTTTTTACGTGGAAAGTCCTGCCGGAGCAAACGATGAATCCGCTTCCTGGTACGGGCAATCTATCGTCCAAGAGCATGAGGTTGTGGATGAATCACCGTTTGGCAACGCCGAAGGCGATGAAGCCATTAGACTGAGGAGCGGCTGGAAAGCGATCAGTGTACATTCTTATTTACTTACAGACATTCTGCCGAAGACTGAACGTATCGACCTGATGGATATTGATATACAAGGCGAAGAGCTTAAAGTCATCTCGTCGTCGATTGACGAGTTGGATCGACGGGCAGTCCGGCTGCACATAGGAACGCACTCACACGATATTGAAACGGGCCTGCGGCAACTGCTTAGCGGGCACGGCTGGAAATGTAAAGCCGACTATCCGTGCGCGCAGACGAACCCAACCCCTTGGGGGCAAATCGATTTTGTCGATGGAGTCCAGACGTGGATCAACCCACGTCTTCTCTGACGGTAAGCGGGCTAGCCAGCGCGAACTTCGCGATTTCATCCTTCCTCAGACACACAACGCCTGGATGGCGCTGGGCGTAGACGATGAAGTCCTCGATCACGCGCATCCGCGACGCCCGCCCAGCGACACGATCATGGGCGCTAACGGAAATCATCCGGCGCTTGTGCGCGGATTCTTCATAGAGCGCGTCGAACTCGGCTTTGAGCTCACCCGCGAAATCGCTGCACGTGCGCCACCGATTCTCGAAGTTTTGAAGATCGTTGAGCTGGAACGTGTAGGGCACGACTACAAAGGGCTTGCTCTTCACCGCGATCACGAATGGTTCGTCGCGGCTCAAATCATCGGTGTGATATAGGAACCCTAAATCTTGCAGGATGCCGAAAGTCTCCGGCGTGGCTCGCATTCCGGGCGCGTTAAAGCCGATGGGTCGCGTTCCGGTGACCCGCTCGATGGCCTGAACATTGGCCTGATACGAAGCTCGTTCTTCGAAGGGCGTCTTGGCGTAGATCGGTTCCCAGGTGTGACCGTGCGCCGCGGGCTCGTGACCCCTTTGGACGATTTCCTTCGCCAGCGCCGGATGCTTCTCGACAGCCATACCCACCATGTGAGACGTCACCTTGACCTTGCGCCGGTCGTACATGTCGAGCAGACGGGGAATTCCTTCCTTGAATCCGTACTCGTACCATTTCTCCGTCGGTAAGTCCGGATACTTAGTGTCCAGAGCGCCCCATGGCCCACTAGCGCCGCGATCGGCCTGGGCGCCGGCTTCCATTTGCAAGGAC
>Ga0105245_10001069_pt1 | contig 24832 bp, 22 predicted proteins | sample KBSM54metaG_FD_81523 | JGI IMG/M metagenome (GOLD analysis project Ga0105245, IMG submission 81523) | Miscanthus rhizosphere microbial communities from Kellogg Biological Station, Michigan, USA - KBS M5-4 metaG | ecosystem: Host-associated > Plants > Roots > Rhizosphere > Soil | place...
GACAAAATGGGCCTGGTTGAGTTCGCTCATGGAGGCACGCTGTTTCTGGACGAGATCGGAGACATGCCTCTCACGACGCAAGCCAAGCTGTTACGCGTCTTACAGAATCAAGAGATCACGCGCGTGGGTTCCGTAACGCCGCGCAAAGTCGACGTGCGGGTGGTTGCCGCCACCAATCGCGATGTCCAGGAAATGATCGAGCAGAAACAGTTTCGCGAGGACTTATATTATCGCCTGGCGATGGTAGAACTGAAGACTCCTGCGCTTGCTGACCGCAAAGAGGATTTGCCGCTACTCGAAAAGTTCTTACTGGACCGCTTCTCGACGCAATTCGACAAGCAGATCACCGGAATCACCCGGCGGGCGCAAATACAGCTCTCGCGGCATTCCTGGCCCGGCAATATCCGCGAGCTGGAAAATGTCCTGGGACACGCCTGCATGATGACTATGAGCGACATGATCGACATCGAGGATCTGCCTCCCTCCATTCGACGTTCGGAAGGCCTGAAGGCTGCGGAAGCATCGGCTCTTTCCGGCGAATCACTTGATTCGGCTTCCTCCTTTGAGGCGCACGAAAGGGAACTCCTAGCAGAAGCGCTGGAAAAAGCCGGCGGGAATCAGTCCGAGGCGGCACGCATTCTGCGGATCAGCCGCGACCGCATGCGCTACAAGATGGCGAAACACAACCTGCGGTAGTTTCAGAACCCCAAATCTGCGCATTTCCACACAGGCAACATCACGCGATGTGCGGAGCTTCGCCCAACCAGCCCCAATATCCGTCTTCCCGTGCCTCTGCTTTCAAAAAGTTGTAGCGACGCTCGTCGGAACCCAGATTGCATCTAGACGCACTTTGAGGATGGTCTATGGAATTTCTGACTTGGCTCGAGAACACTGAGTTTTGCACCTGGATTCGTGGTTCGGGTTCGATCTGGGCATACCCGCTCATCCTATCTCTGCACACCACTGGCATGGGAATTCTCGTGGGGTTCAACTGGGCATTAGATCTGCGGCTGCTAGGCATCGCGCGCCAGATCCCGGTCCTCGCCATGGAGAAGTTCTTCAAAGTGATGTGGATCGGGTTTTGGCTAAACCTGATCACCGGTATTGTCCTACTGGCCGCCGACGCGACCACGAAAATGACGAGTTGGGTGTTTGGCGTAAAGATGCTGTTTATCGTTCTCGCCATGATCGTACTGGTGAAGATGGAGAAGACGGTTTTCAGGAATCCTGCAAGCCTGCGCAAAAGTCCGCCGTCTTCGGCTGGCCCCTTGATTCAGACTTCGAGGCAAACTTTGCGCACCGGTTCGCAGGCAGCCGCGGTCCTTGAGCCGTCTCTGGCTGGTGAGGCACAGTACGAACCGGCCAACGCGAAGTTACTGGCGATCCTTTCGCTGGTGTTTTGGACGCTTTCAATAACCGCAGGGCGCCTGATGGCCTACCTGGGACCACAGACCGGAATTAAGTAAAGGAACCGACAACATGTGGAATGAGTTTCTGATTTTTTCAAAATGGCTGGAGACCACTCACCTGTCTCATCTCATGGCAGGTGGGTGGAAGTGGGGATGGCCCGCCTGCGAAACGCTGCACTTCATCGGCTTGTCCATGCTGCTCGGCTGCATCGGAGTGGTTGACCTCAGGATGCTAGGTGTCGGCAAAAGCATGCCGGGCGCTCCCGTGCACAAACTGGTGCCGTGGGCCGTGGCAGGGTTCCTCATCAACGCGATCACCGGCGTGCTGTTCTTTATTGGCGCGCCGCATCAATACATCAAAAACGTCGCGTTCCTTTTCAAGATGCTCTTCCTGGTGGTCGCGGGAATCAATATTCTGCTGTTTTATACCACCGGGATGCTGAAAAGAGTGGAGGCGCTCGGCCCCGGCGAGGAAGCACCCGTTGGCGCGAAAGTCATCTCGGCCGTCTCCATTTTTTCCTGGCTCATGGTCCTCTATTGGGGGCGCATGTTACCCTTCGTCGGCAACGCATTCTGACAAGCGTCGACCCATGAAGCATTCCAAATGCATTCTCCCTGGGATGGTTCTGGCGGTGGGTTTCGCCATGCCCCAAACCACCATTGCCAACCCTGACTTCACCAAGCAAACCGGGAAGACCTGCCTCTACTGCCACGTTGGCACCTGGACGTCGGGAAAATACACGGAGGCCGGACAGTACTTCAAGGAACACCGCACTTTCAAAGGCTACGTTCCCAAATTGCCTCCGAAAAGCACGTGATTAGTTTTGACCCAACGTTAGCCCGGCGGGTTGCGTGAGATTCCCCAATGCCGCGAGTCCGCCTACCTAACTATTTGACGTTGCAGGCCCTCCTTTTGGAACCCCAAATGCCCTTACGCCCAGTGAAAGAGGCCAATATGATCAACATCACATTTGTGGTCGGACTTTGGATGGTGCTCGGAATCGCAACCCTGGTTCTCGCGGTATACCGATGGGTCCTTACCGCGCATTTTGAGAACGACGTGGTGCACCTGGGCGCCGGGGAAGAGAAAGAAATTCCGCGGCAGTCCTCGTTGGCGCGAAAAATGAACACCATCGACCGCTGGGGTAAAGCGATGACTGTCCTTACCGCCGTAATCGGGCTGGCGCTGGCGACGGCCTATCTTTATCAAGCGTGGGAGAGCCCTAATCCCGGGCCCAACAATTTCTATCGCAATTCAGAGGTGAAGTAGCCATGTCCAAGATCAAACATATCGTTTTCCCCGTGGATTTTTCTGACCGCTCGAACTGCGCCGTATCGTTTGTCGCGGAAATGGCGCGCAGGCATGATGCTAAGGTGACCCTGCTCGCCGTTTCGCAACCCTATTACGCTGGTGGCTTGGCAGGAGCGCCCATGATCAATCCGCAAGTGATTCTTGACGGCGTGAAGTCGCAACTGGACCAGTCTTTCGTAAGTGACTTTGCGGGTTTAACAGTAGATAGGATGGCGATCCTCGGCGACCCGGCCCGGACCATCAGCGATTTTGTGGCAGCTAACAAAGTGGATTTGATCATGATGCCCACGCACGGCTATGGCCCCTTCCGGCAATTGCTGTTAGGTTCTGTAACCGCCAAGGTGCTGCATGACGTCCATATTCCCGTGTGGACCATGGCCCACACCGGCGAGGCGCCGGACCGCCAGCATCTGGCCGTAAGCAAGATTCTATGCGCAGTGGACGCAACCCCCGCCAGCATAGAGCTGATGCGCTGGGCGGGAGGCCTAGCGAAGAACCTGGGCGCGACTTTGCGACTAGTGCACGCCGTACCCAGCATGGAGGCCTGGCCGGAGCGCCAAATGGACCAGGAGTTCGAAGAAACGCTGCGCGAGAATGCACGGCGCACCATTGGGGACCTGGAGAAGGCCGCGGACATCAGCGTCCCCGTTTGCGTTGGTGCGGGCACCGTGCCTGACGTGGTTCGCGAAGAGGCGCTGCAGCATGGCGCGGACTTGGTGCTGATCGGCCGTGGCGCGCTACAAGGCACGCTGGGACGCTTACGCACGCACGCCTACGGCATCATTCGCAATGCGCCCTGCCCGGTGCTGAGCGTATAGATCAGAGGGCCATTTAAGTTGCTCCCGGACGTGATATTCTCCCAAAAGGGAGTCAGCCAATGGAGCCAACGAAACCCAAACTTCCCAGCGACGCAGTAGAGCTTTACAACTTGTTTATTCACGGCGTGATCGGCCGCCGCGCCTTCATGGACGGCGTCAAGCGCTTCGCCATAGGCGGCCTCACCACCGCCGTGATTATCGATGCGCTCATGCCCAACTACGCGCAAGGGCAGCAGGTGTCTAAGACCGATGACCGGATCAAGGCCTCCTACGAAACCATACCGTCGCCGCAAGGTAACGGCAGCATCAAAGGATATCTCGTCCGCCCCGCCAGTGCCGACACGCGAACGGAAACGCCCGCGAAATTGCCCGGCATCATCGTGGTCCACGAAAATCGCGGCTTGAATCCGCATATCGAAGACATCGCGCGACGGCTTGCGCTCGCGAACTTCATGGCGTTCGCACCGGATGGACTCACCTCTCTCGGTGGCTTCCCCGGCGACGACCTCCGCGGCGGCCAGATGTTCGGCAAAGTAGATGGCAAAAGGATGGCCGAAGATTTCGTGGCCTCCGCCATGTGGCTAAAGTCGCGCGCCGACTGCTCCGGCAAAATCGGCGCCACCGGCTTCTGTTACGGAGGCGGCATCTCCAACACCCTGGCCGTCCGCCTAGGAGCCGATATCGCCGCCGCGGTGCCGTTCTATGGCGCCGTTCCCGCGAAGGAAGACATCTCTAAGATCAAGGCGGCGATTCTGGTTCATCATGGCGAGCTCGATACGCGCCTGGCCTCGACTTGGCCCGCGTACGATATGGCCTTAACGTCGGCAAACGTTCCGCACGAAGGCTATATCTACCCCGGCGCCGTTCACGGCTTCAATTGCGACGCGACACCGGAGCGCTACAACAAAGGCGCAGCCGAGCTGGCCTGGCAGCGCACCATCGGCTGGTTCAACAAATACACAAGGGTATAGCCATCGCTAGAGTAAGCCGATAAGACCATTGTGCTTCTGCATTATACGGAGGAATTTGTGCACAGCAAGCGGTCTACGATTTTCGCGCTTACTCTATTACTGAGCATCGGCCTCGCCGCCAACGCTCAGAGCACAGCGCTCACGCTTTCCTTTACCGGAACTGGGATTGGCACACCGCTCGGGTTTTTTCTTAACGGTACAGGGACGCTAACCCCGCTTGGATCGGCGAGGCTTTCGATAAATGGAGTTCCTACAGGTAGCACCACCTCCCTCGCTTTTGCGTTCTTATTCCCGGATGGCTCAACGATGGCGGCGGCGGCGGCCGCCACCCCTGCCCCAGGCACACTTACGGGGACCGCGACCATAACCGGCGGGACAGGTGCGTTCGCGGGCGCCACGGGATCATTCACCTTTTCCATCGCGGCGCCTTTTGACACGTCGCAGACACTTCCGTTCACCTTCACTGGCTCGGGCGCCTTGGGCCAAGGAGCGATCTGCGGTTACGTGTTGGATAGCGGCGGGGAGGCATTCCCGGCAGCGGGAGGAACCGGGACCGTAAACATTACGACGGCTGCTGGATGCCCTTGGAGCTTGTCCGGCCCTGCAAGTTGGGTCACCAATGCCACCTCAGGCACCGGCAGCGGCACACTCACCTATCTGGTGACCGCGAACCCGGGAGCAGACCGCTCCGCCACCATGACCATCGGTGGCGTCCCCTACGAAGCGGAGCAGGAGGGGACTTCTATCTCCGGCCTGAACCTAATCGGCTCAATGGCGCACCTCGCCGCCCTGGAGAAATGGACCACGACGTTCACCATGGTTAATAAAGGTGTGAGCTCAGCCATAGCGCGCTTAAGCTTGTTCGGCGACGCGGCCGACCCTACCGGTAACGGTCCCTTGCTTCTGCCCCTGACGTTTCCGCAGCCAGCCGCTGCTTTATCCGGACCGCTGCTGGCCGCCACGTTCGATCGGACGCTGCCTGCCAATGCTTCGTTGATCGTCAACACGTCTGGCGCCCAGGTGCCGCCCGTCTTGGTGGGCTCCGCACAACTGGCGGCCACCGGGGCGGTGGATGGATTCGCGATTTTCCACTTGATCCCAGGAGCACAGGAAGCCGTGGTGCCGATGGAGAACCGCAACGCAAGCTCCTACCTGCTGCCTTTCGACAACACCGGCAACGTGGTGTTGGGCATCGCTGTCGAGAATGTGTCGGCCCAAAACGCTGTCATCCCAATCGTAATTCGCGGTCAAACCGGCGCGGTGATCAGTCCCGCGGGAACTAAGATTTCGCTGGCAGGTAATGGCCATACGTCTTTCGTGTTGTCCGTTCAATACCCGGTGACGAAGTTCCAGCGCGGTACCATCGAATTCGACACACCGCCCGGCGGACAGATCAGCGTACTGGGCATACGCACCATCCCTTTGGATAACAGCACCACACTCACCACCATTCCGGCATTGGCGAACGTGGGAACCAATGGAGGCTCGATCGCTCACATCGCCACCGGTAACGGCTGGCAGACCACCTTCGTGATCGTGAACGCAGGAACCGTTGCGGCGCAAGCGCATCTGAAGTTTTTCGCGGATAACGGCACCCCGCTGGCCATCCCGATTGGGCCACCGGGAGGCGCCGCCACCTCTACGTCTTCCACCGTCGATCAATCTGTAGCTGCCGGAGCGACGCTGATCTTGCAAAGCGCTGCGCCGCAGTCGGATCCGGCGCCGACAATTGGCTCGGCTCAGCTCACCACCAACGGCAATCTAGGAGGATTTGTGATTTTCCGCTACAACCCCAATGGCCAGGAGGCCGTGGTGCCCTTGGAAAGCCGCACCGCCAACGCCTTTATCTTGGCGTTCGACAACACGGATGGGACCGCTACGGGAGTCGCGATCAATAGCGTTTCTACACAAGCGGTAAACATCCCAGTGGTGGTTCGCGACGATACGGGTGCGCAAATCGCAACCGACACGATAACGCTCGCCGCAAACGGACACTTGGCGTTCGCACTCGGAACGGATAAGTATCCAGGCACCATCGCTATCCGCGGCACAATTGAGTTCGCCACGCCCGCGGGTGCCCAGATCGGCGCCTTGGGAATCCGCACTCCAGTGGCGCACACCTTTACGACGCTGCCGGCGCTGGTCAGGTAATATGCGTTTCTGGCTTCGAGCGCTAGTTCTCGCGGGGGCACTTTCGGCCCAAACCGCAAACCCTATTCGCATTGTTGTCGGCCGCCTGGACCTCGGACGCTACAAGAGTCACATCAAGGGACTCGCGCAATTCGGCGATCGCATGCAGGGAACAGCGAGGAATCGCAATGCGATCGACTGGCTTGAGAAACAACTCCGAAGCTTTGGATACTCCAATGTCGAGCGCCATCGCTTCCTGTCCGGCAGCGGCCCCCTCGAGAATATCTACGCTACCAAGATCGGCGCCACCACCCCAGGAGAAATGTACATCGTCTCGGCACACATGGACGGCCGCGGTGGTGGCGAGGCCGCGGACGACGACGCATCTGGCTGTGCAGTGGTGCTGGAACTGGCCCGCGTTTTGGGCATGCCCGATGTTCGGACGAATCGCTCGGTGAGATTCATTTTTTGGAACAATGAAGAGTTCGGCATGGACGGCAGCGGAACCTACGCCCGCGAAAGAGCATCGTTGCAAGGCACGCCAGCCGAACCGAAATGGCTCGGTATTATCCAGCACGACATGATGATGTTTGACCACGGAATGCCTCCGGGGCCGAAACAGAGCTCCAATGCCGACATCAACATTGATTATCAGCAGGAGTCCAAAATGGCAGCCGAGTCCGCGAAACTGGCAGCAGCGCTGCAGACAGCGAGCCGGTCGTACGCTCAGGATTATCCAGCAGCCATCGGCGGGAACATGGCGGGTACCGATTCAATCCAGTTTGAGGATCTGGTCGCCTCCATCAGTATGCGCGAGAACGAACGAATCACTGGAATCATCAGGGGTTCAAACCCGAACCATCATGAACCCACTGACAAATACGAAAATTATGCAGAGGAAGATTTCCGTTTTGGTTTCAATTCCGCCCAAACCACCCTCGGCGGCCTGGGACAACTGGCCGGCATCACTCTCACGCGCTCTCAGTAGGGTCAATAGCCCAGCCGAAGCATCCCCTCTTGCTTCCCCCGACCGGAACCTCCATCAGCCATTCCGAGCAAAGTCTTGAACAGGAGTCGACAAGTCGCCAGAGTTCGACAACGCTTCTAGCGATCGCGATCTTCTGTTCAAGGGAGTACTGCTACTGGTGGTTGGTGCGTTAAAACTCCTCCACCACAATGTCGGTGAGGTTGTCTCTCACTGGGTCGACGTCCTTCGAGTCGATCCCGACAACCGCCTTATTCACCGCCTGCTCATCGGGGCGCTCTCCGTCACGCCGAAGCAACTCGAGGTCGCAAGCGTCGGCAGATTCGTTTATTCAGGCCTTTTGTTGACCGAGGGGACTGGTCTCCTGCTGCGGAAACGATGGGCGGAGTACTTCACCATCATCAGCACGGCGGTAACGTCACGATTGTGATCTATCTGGTTGCGCGGGTCCGCCGGAAGGACTAATCGCAGTGGCCAGTAAGTACCATCCCAAGCTGGTACCCCCGTCCGGTGTGAATCGGTACCGCAAATCCATTGTTCCTCATCACTTAAAAGCTCATCATGCAATCAGATGAGGCCCGGCAAACAATGAAAAAGCAATGTCCCCAGTGCAAGAAACTCCTAGACTTGACCGCGCCATCCTGCGGTGGCTGCCAACTAATGTTCGCTAAAACGATGCCGGCGCCGAAAAGTTTCACTCGAAATTGCATCACCATCGCGGGGATGGCCTTTATCGCTGTCGGCGTCATCTTCACGATAGCGTTTCATCACTAAAACAAATCCTGTCCTAACTCCCTAAGGGCCTCGAAGCGCTTCCCGTTTTGAGGCCCTCTCCCCTTACTTTCCGCCCTTCAGTTGCGCATACACCATGCTGACAAAACGGTCGGCGCTCGTCCCCGCGCCCGCCGGCAGCAGTCCTCCGGGAACCTTCGCGTCATAAGGAGCCGTCACCTTCGCGGCTAAGACTTCCCGTTCGCTCTTGCCCTCGCGGATCATCTGTTGCGCCTTAGCCTGCACACCCAGGATCATATCGCGGTAGGGCAAAATGTCCGCCCGATTGATGATGGTGCCGTGGCCGGGGATCAGCCTCGTGTTTGGACCGGCAAGCTTCATCGTGGCGTCGAGCGCTTCCAGTGCACCCTTCAACGTGCCGCCGTTGTTAGTATCGATAAACGGATATCCATAATTCCGATAGAAGTCACCGATCATGATCACGTCCGCGTTCTCAAACCGAACCATGGTATCGCCGCCGGTATGCGCCGCACGCACCGGGATCAAGTCGACGACCTCGCCGTTCATGCGAAATTTCACCGGATCGCCTAGGCCGTAAGTAACGACTGGAAGCCGCGCAGGATCTCGAGCGGGAGCCGCGTTGCCATTGGCGGGTGGACGCAGCAGTTCATCGCGCAACTCTTCGCGCGCAAACAGCAGCGCTCCCATCTTGACGAAGTTCGCGTTGCCGGCCGTGTGGTCACCGTGCACGTGAGTATTGACCAGAAATCGAATCGGCTCCGCGCTGATTTTCCGGATCGCCGCCAAGACCTTGTCGCTCACCTGCGCGTACTGAGCATCCACCATGAAGATGCCGTCCGCTCCCGCGAGCACGCCGATCCTGCCTCCAGCTGCGTCCTGATGGCCCGGATCGGCCCATGCCGAACCGGAGAGCATGTAAAGATTCGGGGCGATTTTCTCCGTCAGGATTTCGATCTTCGCGTAGTCGATTCCCTGCCCTCGCGCCACTACCGCCGCTAAAATCAAGAAAATTTGCCCGGCGTTCTTCATGGTTCATCCTCCTCTTAGCAAGCCCGCAAACTCACTCGATTGTCTCACCAGCCCCGCAGCTGGGCAACGTCGAACTTCTCATGTATAATTTCCGCGAAGGAGCCCTTCCATGTTGACGAATTGTTTATGGGCGCTCGCTCTCGCAGCCGCGCCGGCACTCGCGGCAGCCTCTTGTGAGAGCTTGACCTCGCTGAGTTTGCCCGACGCCGCCATCAGCAGTTCGCAAAGCGTGGCTCCTGGCGCTTTCACGTTGCCCAGCAACCCGAACGCGAAGGGCAAAGCGGCGGCATCCGATCCCTACAAAGACCTGCCCGCATTCTGCCGCGTAACCGCCACTCTGAAGCCATCAAGCGACTCCGATATCAAGGTAGAAGTCTGGTTACCCGCCGAGGGTTGGAATCGTAAATACCAGGCTGTCGGAAATGGCGGCTGGGCCGGCGTCATCAGCTATACCGCCCTTGCCGAAGCACTACGAGACGGATACGCCGCCAGCTCCACCGACACCGGCCACGTAGGCGGCAGTGGCAGTTTTGCATTGGGACATCCCGAGAAGCTCATCGACTTCGGATGGCGGTCCGAGCACGAAATGGCGGTGAAATCAAAGGCCATCATTCAGGCTTTCTACGGCGCGGCGCCGCGGCTATCCTACTGGAACGGCTGCTCCACCGGTGGCCGCCAAGGCCTGCAAGAAGCCCAGCGTTTCCCCGGCGATTTCGACGGCATCATCGCCGGCGCGCCCGCCAATCGCACCGCGCTCGCCCTGTGGATCGCCTTCGTCGAACTGAAAGACCCCGCCAGCTACATCCCCGCCTCCAAATACTCACTGGTCCATCAAGCGGTATTAGCGGCCTGCGATGCGCACGATGGACTAAAGGACGGCCTGATCGACGACCCCACCAAATGCAAGTTCGATCCCAAGGTAATCGCCTGTCACGGAGCCGACGGCCCGGACTGCCTGACCGCTACTCAAGTCGAAGCCGTCCGCAAGGTTTACACCCCCGCCACCAATCCACGAACCGGCCAGCAACTGTTCCCCTCGCTGGTGCCAGGGTCCGAGCTGGGCTGGGCCATCCTGGGCGCCGGCCCCGAAGCATCGCAGGTGATCAACGATCACTATAAATACGTAGTCTTCAAAGATCCGAAATGGGATTGGCGCACTTTCGATTTCGACCAAGATATGGTCCGCGCCGAGACCCCCGAAAACCTGGTAATGAACGGAACCAACCCCAACCTCAAGCCATTCTTCTCACACAACGGCAAATTGATCCTGTATCACGGCTGGAGCGATCCCAACATCACGCCTCTGACCACCATTCAGTATTACAAGACCACCATGGACACGCTCGGGGGCGCCAAAAACACCGCGGACTCCATGCGCCTCTTCATGGTGCCCGGCATGGGCCACTGCGGAGGCGGTGAGGGCCCCAATAAATTCAACGTGGTCGCCGCACTCGAAAATTGGGTCGAAAAAGGCAGCGCGCCGGAGAGCATGATCGCGTCGCACTCCACCGCCGGGAAGGTGGACCGCACCCGCCCGCTGTGCCCGTATCCGCAGGTGGCAAAATATCAAGGCTCCGGCAGCATCGACGACGCCGCGAACTTCGCTTGCAAGATGCCTTAAACTTTATTTAAGCTCCGCATAGAACGCATCGACATTGGGCACTCGCGGCGTCCAACCCAGATCGTCCGTCTTGATCTGCGCCATAAGCTGGTCCTTCGTCGCACCGTTACGGACTGCCTCTTTCGCACGACTGACAAACGTTTCAATCTTGGTCTTGTACGCCTGCACATCCGCCCTGGTCAACACACCGCCGTTGCCCGGAATGCAAGCGTCGAAATCCAGCTTCAGAATGCTATCGAGCACTTTCCCCCACTCCAGAAAACTTCCGCCGCCCGCATAGTCCACCAACGGCCCCAGCGCTCCGGTAGTGATCACATCGCTAACAGCCACCACCTTCAGATCCGGAAAGTAAACCACTGAATCGCCGCTGGTATGCGCACGGCCGTAGTGATGCAACTGGACCTCAATGCCTCCCAGCCGCAGCGTGTAATCAGCGCCCGGATACGTCATGCTCGGCGACGCCGGCACTGAACTCCCGGTGGCACCGGCCAGATTCTTTTTCAGATTTTCATGTCCGATCACCTGCACGCCCGCCGCTAAGAAGCGATCGTTGTTGCCGGTGTGATCCGGATGATGATGAGTGACGATCAGATATTTAATCGGCTGGCTCGATACTGACTTGATCTGCTCCATCAGAGCGTTGTAATTCTGCTCCCCCGGCAGCTTGCCGTCCACTACAATCAAGCCCTCGTTAGTAATGCGAACTTCCGAATTCGCCCCGGCGCCCGCGATCATGTACAACCCGGTCTTCATTTGCTGGATGGGCTGCACCGGCGGTCCGCCCTTCGGCTGCGCCTGCGTGAGCGCCACCAGCCCGCCTAAAAGAACCACTGTTCTCAGTAGCATGATTCCTCCTGAAGTAAAGCGCAGTATAACGCCAGTGGCTGTATGATGTGAAGGATGTCGCTGGGTAAGCTCGACCACTACTCCATCCGCACCACCAGGCTCGCGGAGACCGAGCGTTTCTACACCGATGTGTTGGGCCTCGAAACCGGTCCGCGCCCCGAGTTCAAGTTCCCCGGCATCTGGCTCTACAACGCCGGGCACGCGGTGGTGCATGTAGTAGGCATCGATCGCGCCAACCCACAACCGCTGATCGACTATCTCGGCGAGACCGCTCTCAAGGAAGCCGACGAGACCGGCAGCATCGACCACATCGCATTCGTTGCCCAGGATCTGGCCGGCATGAAAGCCCGCTTCAGCGCCGCCGGTTGCGCCTTCCGTGAAAGACTCGTGCCCAGCATGAACCTGGCCCAGCTTTTCATCGAAGACCCGAATGGCGTTACGATCGAACTGAACTTTCCTGACTGACCACCGGATCAGCGGCCGACTGCGGCTCGCGCCGGAATGGTTGTAAAAGCATGAACCCGAGATCCAGACTACCGGTATTTTGAAACCCCCTCATTCCCATCACAACTCCAGCGTCTCCCTTCGACGGCGCAGCGAGATACGTTCGAAACAAGTGATCCCACCAAGGAAAGATGTCTGAAAGATTCCGGGCTTGCTCCGCGGCATCTTCCGAATGGTGAACCCGATGCATCTGCGGCGTAACCACAACGCGCCGCAAGAATTTCTCCAGCCCAACCGGCATGGACACGTTCGCATGTGCGAAAAAGACTTGGAAGCAAGTGACTAATTCCACCACTAGAACCGCAGCCACTGGAGGAGCCAGCAGCGCCACGGCACCGAGGGTCGCGCCTTGCACGAGAACGGTCTCAATTGGATGGACACGCGCGCCGGTGGACAGATCAAAGTCTGGATCGGAGTGATGCACCTGATGCATTCGCCAGAGGATCGGCACGTGATGTTCCGCACAGTGGACGGCATAGCGCACAAAATCGAGCAGCAGAATCGCAAGGACGAACTGGACCGCATAGGGAAGTGCGATCTGATGAAACAATCCGAAGCGGCTGTGGGCCATGCTCGCGGCCACTACCACAGGACCAACTCGATAGATCCCCACCGACGTCACACTACTCAGGATAAGGAGGAGTCCATGACGGCTCCAACGGCGCTCTCCGGGTATAGATAACTCGCGATGCGGCCGTAGCGATTCCCAGATGGCAACCACCAGAAAGCTGGCAGCCATCACCAGCCAAAAAGTGCGAGCCTCAAGTTGCGCCCACTGCATTTCAGAAAAGAGAAAGGAGCGGGAGCGGACCACAGAGTCACTCCCGATCCTAAAAGTTACTACGAGTTACTTCTTGCGCCGGGCCCGCAGCACCAGAATGCCGCCAGCCAGAATCGCTAGCGCGGAGGCGCCCGTCGAGGCATCGATCTCTGGAACAGTGGGGACGCCAGCCAGCAGGGCTGACGATGCGCCAACGATCATGAGAGCCATTCCAAGAACCTTTTGCATGTTTCCTCCAATTCGGGTCTTTCTGTAGTTTGTAGTCTACCCCTTTTTCCCTTCCCCGCACCGCGCAACTTCGATTTGAGAGTACTAGTATGGCCTAGTTCCCTGAGTCCATCGACCAACCTACTGAATTTACTTAGTTTAAGAGCATATGGAAAGTGGGCCAGTTCACATGCTGAAACGATGTCCCGAATGCTCCACCACGGCGAGTGCCCCAGCGTCCTATTGCGAGGCTTGCGGCCGCATCTTTGCGACGCCCAAGGTGCCGTCTGATCTGAAAGTCTTCATGGGAGCGCTGGCGATGTTCGCGATTGTGATCGTTGCCGTCGCGTTCCTTCGTACTTTCGTAGGCTGATTACCGCCCAGGCACGAACCGGAACTCCTGTCCTTCCCGCCGCACGTGCCCGATGTGCGGTGGATCAAAATGCGTCGGTACCAGCAGGCGTCTGTGCTCCACGCAATCCTCCAGAATTCGAATCCGTGTTTGTGCCGCCAATTTCCCATCGGTGCAAAAGGCTGTACTCAACTGCGGTTCCGCGATCTGAATCGGATTGTGGATCGCATCGCCGACAAATAGCGCCACATCGCCGGCCGAACCAGCGCGCACGATGTAATGCCCCGGCGTATGGCCCGGAGCCGGCTCAATCGCCATCGAGTCATTCACCTCGTAACGCCCATCCACCATTTGCGCCTGCCCCGCGGCAATCACCGGCAGCACGCTGTCCTCAAAAACATCGGTGAAAATCGGCGGCTTGCCGTCAACGTAATTCTCCGGCAGATATTGTTCGTACTCTTTCCGTGAAAACAAATACTTCGCGTTGGGAAACGTCGGGACCCAACGCCCGTTCTCCAAGCGCGTGTTCCACCCGACGTGATCGATATGCATGTGCGTACACAACACGAAATCGACGTCCTCCGGCGTGCATCCAGCGGCCTTCAACCGTTCGAGATAAGGCGTATTGAGCTGGTCGGCGGCAGGAAAATACGGACGCGGCTTGTGATTGCCGTTGCAGGTATCGATTAGGATGGTATGGTGCTTGGTCTTGAGTACCCAAGTCTGCATCGTGATCGAGATCGTATTCCGTTCGGCGTTCCAAAACTGCGGCGCGATCCAATGCAGGTGTTTAGCGATCATCTCCGCCGTTAATTCGGGAAAGAACGCCAGCGGATCGCAGTTCGGATCCACAAATTCTTCTACACGCTGAACGGTCAGATCGGAAACGTTGAAGCAGTTCATGAGCGGCTCGGTTCCGCTCAGTATATCCAATCGCTCCAATCTTAGCGCGATCTCTTCCGCCGCCGCATAAAGTAAATCCCGATCAACCCACTGCCCGCCAGCACGAACGAAACTGGCTCCGGCGTATTCTGCTCACTCGCCGGATTCGGCCCACTCGCCGGATTCAGTGCAACCGCGAAGTTGGTGTTGGTCGATAAAAAGGATTGACCGGTAGAAAGATCCTGCAGCCTGAGCCAGAAATCCCCGCCCGGATTGAACATCGTCGTGACCGTAGTGATCGCCGAGCAGCCGCCGCTATTGCACCACGAAAGGATATCGGCATCGCCGTGGAGACCGGCATCGAAAGTATAGCTAACCGTGCCCGTCGACGAGAATTCGAAGGCCACTGACCCACCGAAATTCGATAGGTATTCCGCCGAAGTGTTCAAGGGAGTCCCGCCGGTACACGCGTTGTTTACACTCGTATAGAGACAATTCCCAAAATTCTTCCCGGAGCCGTCGCTCGACAGGTAATTCCAGAACGGCGTTCCGCTGGTCCCCGGCGTCACCGGCGCGCTGAGAGTACCGCTACTGATAAGTTGCAGCCCAGGCCCCGTGAGCGTGAAAACCTGGTCGTTATAGTCGTAATCCCCGCCGGCGTGATCCTCGACGCCCACATAGTAAGCCGTTGACGAGAAACTCGTAGCAAATGACGGAACGGCCATAGCGACGAGTAAGACCACAGGCACAAATACCAGTGTTTTCAAGCACTTCAAGTTCTTCACTTCTTTTTCCTCCGTGTGCGTCAACGGATGGCCCGTCGCTGACTAAAACTATCAACGATACGCCGTGGAGGAAACCCGCCTTCGGTCCTATTCAGCCAGTACCCTAAAACGGTTAAGTACTAAAACTTCGTGAGAGGAGCGACCATCAAACCGATCCAGTTGGACGCTCAAAGGCCACTGGCACGCAGCATCACCGCCCAGGTCAAGCCTGGTATCCAGCACAAACAATTACGAGTGGTTCCGGCTCGTCCGCCCAGCGGCCCATTCGTATAGAATCGGCAACAAGAAGAGAGTGAGCAATGTGGAGCTTGCCAGCCCTCCGATCACCACACTAGCGAGCGGCCGCTGCACCTCGGCGCCAGTCGAAGTCGAAAGCGCCATCGGGATAAATCCAAAGCTTGCCACGAACGCAGTGATCAATACCGGCCGCAGCCTGCGCCGCGCACCCCCGACAACCGCCTCCCGCATTGCATAGCCGGATTCCCGAAGCTGATTGATGGAGCTCACCATAACCACGCCGTTCAACATGGCCACGCCGAACAGCGCTATGAACCCGACCGAGGCCGAGAGATTGAGGTTCATCCCGCGCAGCCACAATGCCGCGATGCCCCCGACCAACGCGAAGGGAATATTGCCCACCACCAGTAGCGCCAACTTTACGGAAGCGAAGGTCAAGTACAACAGAATAAAAATGAGCGCAATAGCGATAGGCACGATCAGCATCAACCGCCGGGTGGCGCGGTCCTGGTTCTCAAACTGCCCGCCGTATTCGATGAAGTAGCCCGGAGGCAGGGCGACGTCGCGGTCGATGTTAGACCGCACCTCGGCCACGAAGCTCCCCAGATCGCGATTGCGCACGTTCGACATCACCACAATGCGCCGCTGGCCTTGCTCTCGATTCACCAGCACGGGACCGCGCCGCACTTCCACATGCGATACCTGTTCTAACGCGACCTGTTCGCCGCCCGGCGCGCGCAGCATGATCTTGCGCATGGCGTCTGGATCGGTGCGATAGCTCTCGGCCAGTCGCAAAGCCACCGTATAACGTTTTTGGCCGTCGATCACCTCCGAGATCAGATCGCCCGACCCGCCGCTCGCCACCGCCTCTGCAACGTCGCTGACGTTCAAACCATAACGGGCGAGCGCCGCGCGATCCACGCGAACCGATAACTCAGCGACGCCCGATGTAACCTCCATTTGCTCATCCGCCGCCCCGTGCACCGCGGCGACAGCGCGCAGCACCTGCTGTCCAATCGCGTCCAGACGCCGGAAATCGTCGCCGAAAACTTTGATCGCTAGATCCGCCTTGACGCCGGATATGGTTTCATCAATACGCATGGCCATGGGTTGGGTGAAGCTGTAGGCAATCCCCGGAATGTCATCCAGTTCTTTGGCCACGGCTTCGATCAGCGCATCCTTAGTATGGAATCGCGTCCATTGCTCCATGGGGTGCAGCAGCAGGTAAGTGTCGCCTTCGTTGATTCCCATGGCCTCTGTGGCAAAGTCCGGCCGGCCGATCTTAATCACCACATCCGCGATTTCCGGAAGCTGCCGCAACCGTTCCTCGATACGCTTGCTGATGGCAACTGACTCCGTCAGAGAGACACCGGGTAACTTCCTCGTCTCAACCAGAATGGACCCCTCATCGAGCTTGGGCATGAACTCGGTACCGATGTAGAAGAGAGACGTAATCGCGGCGGCCAGCACCATAACCGCGGCCAACGTCGTCAGAACGCGATGGTTCATCGCGCCCTCCAGAAGCCGGACGTAGAACAATCCGATTTTTGCGGCCCAGCCATGCTCCGCTTGTACGCGCCTCGCGCGGCCGATGCCCTTTGGGAAACTAAAGGACGCCAATGCCGGCACCAACACCAAAGCCAGCAGCAACGAACCCGCCAGGGCTGAGCAAACGGTAATCGCCATGGGCCGAAACATTCGCCCTTCCAGACCCTGCAGGAAGAGAATCGGCAAATACACTGCGATGATAATTACCACCGCGAAGGTCATGGGGCGCGCTACTTCGTGGGCCGCATAGCGCACCGCATCGAGTTGCGACTCACCCTCGCGCTTCTCTTCCAGGCGGTACACGGAGCTCTCCATCATCACCACCGCGCCGTCAACAATCATGCCGAAGTCGATCGCTCCCAGGCTCATCAGGTTCGCGCTGATTCCGAATAGCCGCATACCCAGAAAACCAATCAGCATGGAGAAAGGAATCACCGCGGCCGTGATCAAGGCCGCCCGCACGTTGCCGAGAAATAGCAGCAACACGAACGTGACCAGTATGAAGCCTTCAAACAGATTCTTCTCCACCGTGTGAATGGTTCCATCGATCACGAAGGACTGATCGTAAAACGGAATAATCTTCACTCCGCTAGGAAGCCGCAGCCCCGCGATTCTCTCTTTCACCCGTTCAATGAGTTTCTTGCCGTTTTCACCCTTCAGCATGATGACCATGCCCGACACCGTCTCGCCGTTGCGCAGTGTAGCGCCCTCCGGTGGTGCGGCGCCGATGCGCACGTCGGCCACGTCACGCAACAGCACGGACGATCCCTTGTTCGACAGCAGCACAATATTGCCCAGGTCGCTGGTGCTGACCGCTCTCCCCATCCCCAGCAGCGTATATTGTTCCCCGGCATGCTCGATGTAGCCGCCGCCAAAGTTGCTGTTGTTGTCCTCCACGCGTTTGGCCACGTCGTGCAGGGTAAGGCCATACTCATTGAGCACCGCCGGATCCACCACAATCTGGAACTGTTTGGTTTGGCCGCCCCAAGCATTGATTTCACTCACTCCCGGAAGCGTGCGCAATTGCGGTTTGATAACCCACTCGTGCAGATCCTTGAGTTCCATGGCGCTCATGGGGCCGGAGAGCGTGTATTGATAAAGCTCGCCGAACGCCGTGGCCGGTAGACCCAGCACGGGCTGAATGCCGCGCGGCAATACCGAAGAGACCTGCTGCAACCTTTCACTCACTAGTTGGCGTGCGAAGTACATCGCGACCGAGTCATTAAAGACCACCGTCACCATCGAAAGGCCGAGCTTCGAAAGCGATCGCACCTCCAGCTTATTCGGCAACCCGAGCATCACACGCTCGATTGGGTAAGTGACCAGTTGCTCCACTTCCGTTGGCGGCAACGAGGGCGCGTCCGTCACCACCACCACCTGATTGTTGGTTAGATCAGGAAAGGCCTCGACCGGAATTGTATAGAGTGCGTAGCCGCCGGCCCCCAGTAAGGCAAGTATTGCGAGGATTACCAACCAGCGATGCGCCAGCGTGACATCGATAATTCGGTTGAGCATGGCGCCGGCTACTCGCTTTCCAACGTGGATTTGAGAAGTTGAGATTTGAGAATAAAGCTGCCACGCACGACAATTTGATCCCCAGCTTTGATCCCCTCCAGAATCGGCGTCTTGTCGCCAGTGGTTTCGCCCGTGCTTACAGAGTGCGCGAGGAATCGGTCTGCAGTGGAGCGCACGAAGACCACATCCTGTCCATTCACTTGCTGCACGGCATCGGACGGCACCAGCAGCGCCAGTTTGCCGCCTCCCAACGGGATCTCCGCGTTGGCGAGCATTTCCGGACGCAGGCGGTTCGCCGCATTATTCAATTCGATCCGAACCTGCATCACCCGCGTTTCGGGATCGAATTGCTGCCCTAGATTTGTAATTCTCCCGGGGAACCGCGAGGTTTCGCTGCCAGGCAAGGTCACGAAGGCGCCCTGACCGACGCGGAGCTTATCAAGATCCTCCTGCCGAACCGCGGCGAACATCCACACTCGCGACAGATCGCCGATGACGAACGTGACCGAAGAAAGCTCAACGGTTTTACCGGGCGTAACGCTCTTCTCGATGATGTAGCCGTCGGCGGGAGCGAGGATCGGAACGTTATCCTCGGTCTCGTCTTTGCGGTCGGCCGGAGGGTCGGCCGGAACGCGCAAATCGTCTTCCAGAAGGTCGCGCCCGCGGTCGACTTCGATCTCGGCCTTCTTGATGGCAGCCTGCGCGGTCACGAGGTCTTGCTGAGCCAGTTCGACTTGCTGCTGGGACCCAGCCTTCAGATCCAACAGCCGCTGCGCGCGATCGCGATTGCGCTGAGCTTGCAGCGCGGCAGCCTTGGCGCGATTGAGCTCGGAAACCGCGGCCCGGTATTGAGCGCGCGAGTCCCTCACCTCGTCAGCGTGGTACCGCGCGAGTATCTGGCCCTTGTGGACGTAATCGCCCAGCCCCGCGTAGACCGCCACTACCGAGCCGACGGTGCGCACACCAACCCTCCAGATGCGGTCGTCCGCCAACGCGATGCGGCCCTTCACCCTCAGCATCGTAGGCTCTTGCGAAAGCGCGACGGGTTGGATCTCAATCATCGCCGCCGCTTGCCGGTCTAGTGAAAGCACCACTTCCTCCGGATTCGACTTGGACTCCTTCGCAACCGGTATCTCGCTCGAAGCTCTTGGATTGCTGCAAGCGCTCAAGCACAGGATGCCGGCAATTAAGATCCATTCTTCGCGTCTCATTGATTCACTCCTTCAGCAGCTTCCAGTCTCACGATGCTTTGCCGGTAATCCACCAAGCCCCGCGTCCACGCCATTTCCGCGTCCAGCCGGGCGCGTTCCGCGTCCAGCAGGCGAAGGAGGTCCGTACCTCCCTCCGCGTAGGCCGCCGCCGCAATACCTGAAATATTCGCCGCATGCTCGCGAAACGGTTGCAGACTATTGAGGAGTTCGTTGCGTCTTGCCTCGTACTCCTGCACCGCACCATAATATTCGGCCTTCAATTCGGCCTCCACCGCCGCCAGCAGTTCTTGTTGCCTGCGTATCTCCGCCTGGGCCGCTAACCGGTTGCCCTGATTCCGATCCGCCATCGGAAGCGTCACGCGCAAAGACACCATGGCGGTGTTGACCCCCTCCTGGGTGTCCGGCAGTTGGGTCCGCTTATAGCCGTAGGTCACATTCAAATCGGGGCGGGCCGAGATGTCTTGCAGTTTCCCGTTCGACTTCGACTGCTCCAGCGCCGCTCGCGCCACCTTTATCTCGAAACGCTGCCCTAGTGCCTGTTCAATACCGACTGGCGTCACCGCAGCGTCCAGCGCTAGTGGCTCCGTGAGCACAACCTCCGCGAAGTCCGTCTGACCCATCTGTTTTAGCAGTTCGATCCGCGTGCGATTGGCCTCGAGGGCCGCCAGGTTGGCGGAAATCTTCAAGCGCTCGCCTTCCAGCCGCACGCGGAGCAGATCCTGTTCGGCGATCGCACCCGCACTGAGCTGCGCCGCGTGGTAGTCGATGATCTTTTGAAAATTCTCGACGGTGGACTTCAGCACCTCACGTACTTCCTGCGCGCCGCGCGCCGTCCAGTAGGCCAGCTTGACGCTGTGGGCGATCTGCCAGCGCGCCAGCTCGTACTCGGCCTGGGTTCGAGTGACGCCGTCGCTCGCCAGCGCGATTCGTTGCCGCCGCTTTCCTAGCACGTCCAGCGGCTGATTAATCATCGCCAGCGTATCCACGTCGCGGCCGTAGGTCTGCCCCGGCCGCAAGTTTTCGTTTTGAAACTGAAATTCGGGATTCGCCCGCAGCGCGGCTTGCTTCTTCAAACCCTCAGCCGCCGCGACGCGCTCGCCCTCGGCTTTCAGCGACGCCCTGGATCGCAGCGCCCTATTGACGGCTTCTTCTTGGCTGAGCCCCGTCTGCGCCCGGCAAAGGCCGGCAATCAGCGCCAAAAACGCGAACTGTCTTTTCACAGAACTCCCTCCAACATTCACAAAAGAATGAACACGCCCACGGGCGAAAGGAATCGCCCGCGCGCGGACACACCAATAGCTAGTCTTTTGGGAAAAGTTAGGAAGGAGGGGCTCTGGGGATCGAACGGTCAACGCACGGCGGATCGTGCCCGCGCTGCTCGACCAATTCCACTGGCTCGAAGGTCACCGCCGGAATGAAGGGAAGAACCAACCCGCGAATGTGCACGAAGGGTACAAGCCCTGCCGTTAGAACTAGCGTGAAGGTATCGAGCGACTTGACCGCCGCATGGTCGTCATCGACGTCGTCGATCGCGGGACCATGTTGGTTCCCGCGAACTGGCGCGACGCTATAGAAATGCGCGTGGACCAGACCGGAGTGATCGTGATGCGCTCCCGCGCCGTGTCCCGTATGGACATGCTCAAACGGCGCCAGCAAAAATGCTAACGGAAGAGTGACGCAGGTCAGCAGCCCGGCGAAGCGACGCATCCAACACAAGTGTACACAAGATGGCGAATGGGAAATTTTGGCGAGCCGCGCGGCCTGATCCAGGCCGGGTCAAAGCGTGATCCGCCACGTCAGACAGGTATCGAATCGGCGAATCAAGCCGGTGCTCATCGTCCGTATACTCCTTTTCACCATCAAGCATGGCTGCTTCGGCATGCACAAAGGTCCTGCTCCTCGGCGGCGATCGATCTTTCAATAAGTCTTCAGACCTGCTTGCCGAAACTGCACGCAAGCGCGCTCCACAGCTTCGGGCGACGGAGGTTCAACGTCCTGAAGCTTGTACTCGATGCCGAGATTCTTCCATTTGTAGCGGCCCATCTGGTGAAAAGGCAGAACGTCGACCCGTTCGACGTTACCAAGGCTGGCGGCAAATTCGGCAATCTTCGCGATGTCTTCGAGATCATCGGTGAGCCCGGGCACGAGGACGAAGCGAATCCAGACCGGCCGTCCATAGGCAGCGAGGCGGCGCGCGAACTCCAGTGTCGCGCTGATATCCATGCCTGTGAGACGGCGGTGGCGTTCCGGATCCCATGTTTTGATCCCGAGCAGCACCAGGTCGATCGCCTGCAGTTCCACGTCGGTGAGTCTGACGCCGAAGTAGCCGTTTGTCTCCATGGCGGTGTGGACTCCCATCTCCCGCGCAGCAGTCAAAAGCTTCACAGCAAAACGATGTTGCATTAGCGGTTCTCCTCCGCTGCGGGTGAGACCGCCGGACATGATCTTCAGGCCGTGACGGTACTTGCGCAGCTCTTCCGATGCTTTGGCAATGGTGATGGGGATGCCGTTGCTCATGGTCCAGGTGTCCGGGTTGTGACAGTAGAGACATCGCCACATGCAGCCGGTTGTCCATGCGACGACTCGAACACCGGGGCCGTCCACGGCAGATCCGGTGGTGTACGAATGCAGGAATCCCATATCGCCGGCGGCGAGGGCGGACCGAACGTCTGATTCCGGAACGTTCTTGCCGAGGTTGACACGGAGCTCAAACGGACTGTTGGCCTCCAAGGAAATCTGCTGAAGTTCTGGAAGGTTAGTCATGGCGAACTTCTCCGTAGAACGTGCGGTTGACCACGTCCATTTGCTGCTCGCGCGTGAGGCGCACAAAATTGACCGCGTAGCCTGAGACGCGGATCGTCAGGTGCGGGTAATTCTCCGGGTGATCCATGGCGTCGAGCAGTGTGTCGCGATTCAGCACATTGACATTCATGTGATACCCAGTAGCGCTGAAGAATGCATCGAGCATCGAGGTGAGGTTTGTGACTCGGTCCTCGGCTACTCGCCCGAGACTTCCCGGCACCATAGTGGCTGTGAGGGAGATCCCGTCGGCGGCGTCGCGATAGGGAATCTTGGCGACCGACGCAGCCGCGGCGTGGATTCCGTGGCTGTCCCGGCCGTGCATCGGGTTTGCGCCTGGCGCGAACGGCTCTCCGCGCCTGCGGCCATCCGGGGTGTTGCCGGTCGCCTTGCCGTAGACGACATTCGAAGTGATGGTGAGAATCGACTGCGTGTGGACAGCATTCCGATAAGTGGGATACTTTCTCAGGTTCTTCATGAACGTACTGACGACCCAAACGGCGAGCTGGTCCACACGATTGTCGTTATTGCCGAACAGCGGAAATTCACCGTCGGTCTCATAGTCGACTACCAGCCTGGTCTCGTTGCGGACGACGCGGACTTTGGCATACTTGATGGCCGAGAGACTGTCGGCAACGACGGACATGCCGGCCATACCGAAGGCCATGGTCCGCAGCGGAGCATAGTCGTGGAGCGCCATTTCTATGCGCTCATACGCATACTTGTCGTGCATGTAGTGAATGACGTTCATGGCATTGACATAGACGCCGGCGAGCCAGTCCATCATTTTTTCGAACTTGGCGATGACGTCGTCAAAGTCGAGGTAGTCGCCCTTGACGGCTTCGAAGACCGGGCCTACCTGCGCGCCGCTGATCTCATCGCGTCCTCCGTTAATGGCGTAGAGAAGACATTTGGCGGCGTTCGCGCGGGCGCCGAAGAATTGCATTTGCTTGCCGACCAGCATGGGCGAAACACAGCAGGCGATGGCGCCATCGTCACCCCAGGTACGGCGCATGATTTCGTCGCTTTCAAACTGGAGAGAGCTGGTATCGATGGCGACCTTGGCCGCGAATCGCCGGAAGCCATCGGGCAGGCGCGGCGAATACCAAATGGTCAGATTCGGTTCCGGGGCCGGACCGAGATTGTAGAGCGTCTGCAGGAAGCGGAAACTTGTTTTTGTCACCAGATGCCGGCCGTCGTCTCCCGTGCCGGCGATCGACTCGGTGACCCAGGTGGGATCGCCGGCAAAAAGCTCGTCGTACTCTGGAGTGCGCAGAAAGCGCACGATACGAAGCTTGATGACGAAGTCGTCGATAATCTCCTGAGCCTGTTCCTCGGAGAGGAGGCCGGAAGCGAAATCCCGTTCGAAGTAAACGTCCAAAAATGTCGAAGTCCGGCCAAGCGACATAGCGGCGCCATTCTGCTCTTTGACGGCCGCCAAGTAGCCGAAGTAGAGCCACTGCACCGCTTCGCGGGCGGTTCGCGCCGGGCCCGAAATGTCAAAACCGTAAGCGGAGGCCATTTCCGCCAGCTCTTTTAGTGCGCGGATTTGTTCCGCCAGTTCTTCCCGATCGCGGATGATCTCATCGGTCGACATGGCGGAATCGAGCTCGCTCTTCTCCTGCTGCTTGCGCTCGATGAGCCGTGCTACCCCGTAGAGCGGAATGCGGCGGTAGTCGCCGATGATCCGACCGCGGCCGTATGCATCGGGCAGCCCGGTCAAAACGTGAGAGCTGCGGCACCGCCTGATATCCGCGGTGTAGGCGTCGAACACGGCATCGTTGTGAGTCTTCCGGTACTTAGTGAATGCCTCCACGACGTGTGAATCGGGCTCGTATCCGTAGGCTTTGAGCGCGGCGACGACCAGACGGAAGCCTCCGTTCGGCATGATGGCGCGCTTTAGCGGCGCCTCGGTCTGGAGGCCGACGATGATTTCGTTCTCGCGGTCAATGTAGCCAGGGGCATGGGCGGTGATGGAGCTCGGGACCGGGGAGACATCGAGCACACCCTTACGCCGCTCCTCGAGGAATAGTTGATTGAGGCGGTTCCAGATTCTCTGAGTGCGCCCGGTAGCAGGCGCCAGGAAAGACTCGTCTCCGTCGTATGGTTCGTAGTTCTGTTGAATGAAGTCCCGAAC
>Ga0105245_10001071_pt1 | contig 24809 bp, 18 predicted proteins | sample KBSM54metaG_FD_81523 | JGI IMG/M metagenome (GOLD analysis project Ga0105245, IMG submission 81523) | Miscanthus rhizosphere microbial communities from Kellogg Biological Station, Michigan, USA - KBS M5-4 metaG | ecosystem: Host-associated > Plants > Roots > Rhizosphere > Soil | place...
ATCCGCGGCGAGCTGAATGTCACGTTTGAACTGCAGTTCGACGCGCGATCGCAATTGTTCGACCAGCGGCTGCAACTCACCCGGGAGCAGCTTCATGATGCCCTCGCTTGCCAGGAGCTCGCGGAGGTCGGCGGGTAGCACGCGAGATCGGCTTCCATCAAAGCGTGCGGTCGCCCCAGAATTTCGATCGCTTCTAGTGGGCGAAAATGGTGACGCTCGAAGTAGCGCACGTTGGGCGCTTGAACCGTCGCTAGGAAACGACGGCAGCCCCAGCCGTGTGCGGTCGATACCGCTTCGGTGATGAGCGCGCTGCCCACGGCACCTTGTCGGCGGTATTCTCGGAGAACGCCGAGCCTTCCACCGAACCAGGTATTTTCCGCCGCTTCGTAGATCCGCACCACGCCCACCACGCGATCCGGCATGCCCGCGATCTCGCTCAACGCGACGATGGGGCTCGCGTGCGCGTCTCGCTCATCACTGTCTGAATCGGCGAAGATGCCTTGCTCCTCGGCAAAAATCGCGCGCCGTAGCGCGAAGTAGGCGTGCACCTGCCATGGGTCCCGCGCGAGTACGGCAACCACGCGGGCGGCGGTGTGCGCGCGCACCGGTTGACCCCACGGGTTGATGCGATCAAGCACGGGCGGCCTCGCGCACTTTCAATGACGAGCACGCTCCACAGCGACCACACCCGGCTTTGATCTCCGAGCTACGCAAGCCCGCCGCTGCCAGGAGCTCTGAAACGTCGCTCAGGAGCGACGACATGAAGGCAGGGTCAGGCGTCGGATGATGCGCGAGCGGCGTGCCCGCAATGGGCACGAACGGCACGACGAACGGGTACACGCCGAGCGCCACCAAAGTGCGGCACATCTCCAGGATTTCCTGATGTGAATCGCCCAGACCGGCCAAGATGTAGCTCGACACCTGACCGCGACCGAACACCGCGACCGCCGCCGAAAACGCCTCCAAGTAAGCCGAAACGGGGACCTCGGCCTTGCCGGGAATGACGCGCCGGCGCACCGGCTCGCTGACGGCTTCCAGATGGAGACCCAAGCTATCGACCCCTGCGTCCGCGAGCCGGCCGAACCAGGCCGAATCCTGCGGCGGTTCACACTGCGCCTGAATCGGCAGCGCGACGGCCGCCTTGATGGCCCGCGCCGCATTGGCGAGCACCGCCGCGCCGCGATCGAGACCACGGGGAGTACCGGTGGTCATCACCAGATGCCGCACACCGTCGAGCTCGACCGCAGCTTGCGCCACTTCCGCGAGTTGCTCGGGAGTCTTCTCGGCGATGGTGGTCTTGGCGGCGAGCGATTGGCCGATCGCGCAGAACTGGCAGGAGGTGGCGCGGTTGCCGTAACGGATGCAGGTCTGGAGCACCGTCGTGGCCAGCACGTCTTCTCCGTGCAGTGTGGCGATCTTCCAATACGGGATCCCTTCCGCGGTTGCTCTCCCGTAGAAATGAGGCTTTTTCGGGAAGGAAAGCTCCAAAAGTGGTTGGTCGTCCTTCAGCAATAGAGCCCGATCGCCGAACACACTCGCCGCATAGGGCGAACGCGCTGACGCGTGATTGAGGATGGGCACCATCACCGTCTGGTTGGCGATCATCACCGCTTTGTGGTCGGAAGGCCCGGCCCCTCCCGCGCGGCTCAGACCTGGCCCGCTGGCATCCAGCCAGCGCATGCCCAAGGCCTGGAGCTCGGAGACGATTTCAGGAAAATTCGCGGGCGGCGCCAGCGGAGCGCGGCGCGTCGCCATCGGCAGTGAACGATTCATGATCATTCCTCACGAGTTGAGTGACAGCGGGGTCTGCACGCATGGCGCGCACGGGCGACTGGGGCGAGCGATTCAACGAGAGCGACAGCAGCTCCGGGCGGCTGTAATGCCCGACGCTATCCATCATGCGTTTACGCTTGTCGATCAGTGACAGATCGAGATCCGCGAGCACCATGCCCTCGCCATCGGTGAGCGGTGGTGCGAGTAAGGTTCCTTCGGGCGAGACGATGGCGGTAAAGCAACCGCCGCGCAGCGCGCGCTCGAGGCCGCTCGATCCAGCGATTTTCTGGACCTGTTCTGCGTCGAGGTAGCCCGTGGCGTTGACCACGAAGCAGCCCGATTCGAGCGCGTGATGGCGAATCGTCACCTCGATTTGCTCACGAAAGATGTCGCCGACCAGTGATCCGGGAAACATCGCCACGTGGATCTGTTCGTGATCGGCCATGAGCGCGTAGCGAGCGAGCGGGTTGTAGTGTTCCCAGCACGCGAGCTGACCGACGCGGCCCACCGCTGTGTCTACCGCACACAGACCTGAGCCGTCACCCTGACCCCAGATCATTCGCTCGTGAAAGGTGGGGGTGATCTTGCGTCGCGCTTGCAGGAGCTGGCCATCGGCGTCGAACAGCAGCTGCGAGTTGTAGAGCGTTCCGTGGTCGCGCTCGTTCACCCCGATCGAAACCACCGCGCCCGCGGCGCGCGCCGCGGCGGAGATAGCCGCCGTGACGGGCCCGGGAACCGTCACGGCTTGCTCGATCAAGAGTAGATGCTCCGCGCCCATGCTCGCGGGAGGCTTGATGAACGAAAAGTACGGGTAGTAGGGCACCACGGTCTCCGGAAAAACCACGATTTGCGCGCCTTTTCGACCCGCTTCCGCGATAGCATCACAGACCTTGGCCGTCGTGCCTTCACGGCTGAAAAGCACTGGGCTGAGCTGCACCGCGGCAGCGCGAATCACTCGAGGCGTGGTCACCCGCTGACTCCCTTACAGCGTCCAGGTGTTGAGGATGAAGGCGTTCGACTTCCGGTGGATCAGGATCAGGTCCAACACGTCGAGCGGATTGATGGGGCGAATGCCTTCGATGAGCGCGTTTTCGCCGTGACCGTACAGGGCCTGCAGGGCGAACCGGCACGCGTACACCTTGCCGCCCTCCACCATGAATTTCTTGATTTGCCCGTTGAAATTTTGATGCCCCGGAAAGGCGTCATCACCGAGTTTAGGAAAGCCGCGCTGCACGCCCAACGTGACACCCGGACCGTAGAGCAGGACCGAAGTTTCGAAGCCTTTGCGTTGCAAGCGCACGGCTTGCAGCAAATTCACGAGGCCAATCGAGCCCTCGAAAGCGACGGTGTGAAACGTGACCAGTGCCTTTTCGCCTGGTCCCGCCTTCACGTCTTCGAATACTTTTTCCTCGTAATCGACCAAGAAATCCCCGGTTTTGTGGGCTGCGCCTTCGACCTTCGGCATCGTCATCCTCCAATTGGCTGAGCTCGCCGGAACAGCGAGCGTGATGCGACCGTCTATTGCGAGGCGCGTGCCACTCCGCGCGTCAGCAGCAATCCCGCGCACAACTCGGCAATTTCGCGTTCTCGGTTACGAACGAGAAACACACAACCTATTGCGAGTCGCAAAATCCTGCGAACCGCGTCGGCAATTCTCGAGATCGCGCGTTTCCGCCAGAAGAACGAAGCTCGCGCCGATCGAGAGCTGCCATCTGTAGCGGATCAAGTAGTATCAGGCTCGCGCCGGACGACTGAGCCCCAGCTGCTTCATCCGGTAGGCGAGCGTGCTGGGGCTCAGGCCGAGCAACTGCGCGGCGCCGCGATCGCCCGCGATGCGCCAACCGCAGCGAGCCAGCGCATTTTCCAGGTTCTGCCGCTCGAGCGCACGGAAATCTGGCTCGGATAGCACTTCCCCGCTCGGCGGCGGCACGGTTCCCGCTGCCGGCGGCAACGACGCGGGCCCCTTCCCCAACTGCAAGCGCAGTTCCGCGCCTTCGTGGCTGGCCAAAACCAACGCCCGCTCGATGATGTTTTGCAGCTCGCGCACGTTGCCGGGAAATTCGTAACTTTGCAGGGCGGCTTCGTCGGCGGACGACAAGGTTCGGCGCGGCAGATGCAAACGCGCCGAAGTCGCCTCCAAGAATTGGCGAGCCATTGGCAGCACATCCTCGCGGCGCTCGCGCAACGGCGGCACGACAATCGGCACGACGCTCAGGCGGTAGAACAAATCCCGACGAAATCGGCCATTTTCGACCTCGACCTCGAGCGGGCGATTGGTGGCCGCGATCACTCGCACATCGACGTGCCGCGTCCGATCGTCGCCCACCGGCTCGAACGTGCGCTCCTGCAAGACGCGCAGCAGCTTGCTCTGATGCTCGAGCGGGATCTCTCCCACTTCGTCCAAGAACAACGAACCGCTGTCCGCGAGCAAGAACCGCCCTTGCCGATCGCGAGAGGCGCCGCTGAACGCGCCGCGTACGTGCCCGAAGAACTCGCTCTCGAACAGCTCGCGCGGCACGCTCGCACAGTTGACCTTGACGAGCGGCCCATCTTTTCGGCGACTCATGTCGTGCACGGCCGCCGCGATCAGCTCCTTGCCAACGCCACTCTCACCTAGAATCAACACCGACGAGTCGCTCTGCGCCACGGCCCGCACTTGCTCGAGCACGCCGCGCATCACCGCGCTCTCGGCGATGATTTCGCCGTGCTTCAGCGCGCTGCGCACGGCTTCGCGCAAATAGTCGCGCTCGCGCTCGGCGCTCTCCTTCAAGCGCGCAATTTCTTCGAAAGCGCGGGCATTGGCGATGGCGACGGCCGCGTGATCGGCAAACACCCGCAGCCAATCCAGATCTCGCTTCTCCAAGCGACGGCGGCTAAAAAACGCCACCACCCCGAGCACCTGGCCTTTGAAACACAGCGGCTGCCCCGCAAAACTCTGGATCTGCTCGGAATCGGCCCATTCCGGCTTCAAAATCCAATCGGTGTTGCCGCGTTGCAGGAGCAGCGGCTGATTGCTCGCGGCAATCTGCCCGACCTTTCCGTAGCTCAGCGGGATCTCGTGGTGTGCGCCGTCCGTGCGATTCCAGCGGCGCGTCGGATCCACGATCGACGCGCCGATGCTGGCCTTGAGTTCGAGGTATGGCGGGCGGCCCTCGACGTCTCGGAGCAGCCACACCCGCGACAGCGCCACGCCCTCCCACATGCCGAGCCCCTGCACCATCTCGCGGAGCACGGAGTCCGGCGAGCGCGCTGCCGCAACGGACAACGCCAGAGACTGCAAGGCATCGAGTTGCACGCCCCCGAGTTTGCCCCGCTATCGGCGGGCGGCCGTTTCACGCGGGTTTCGGGAAAAGTCGCACCGCCGCGGACATCCGCGCGGAGCGCCGCTCGCACGCGCGCTCAAGAATGCGCGGGCTGGACCGAGCTGGCGTCGAGCGCGGAGGCTTGGCGTTCCATCCGGGCGAGCTTTTCGTTCCGCGCGAGGAGCGACGAGGGCGCCGTGGCGTGAACCCATTCGCTGACCTCGGCGGCGGTGGCGGGGCGGACCGCAGCTTCGAGTTCGAGCGCAAAGGCACGAGCCGAATCGAAACGCCGCGAGCTATCGCGGCTCAAGCCGCGCAGCACGATGGAGTCCAACGCCTTACTGACTTGAGGGTTGTTTTCGCTCGGGGGATGCACCACGTCATCCAAGACTCGGCCCAGGATCAGGCCTTGAGTCTCGCCGTCGAACAAACGTTCGCCACTCAAGAGCTCCCACAGAATCACCGCGGCGCCGTAGAGATCGGTGCGCAGGTTGATGAGGCCGCCCTGGATCTGCTCGGGCGCCATGTACGGGATCTTGCCCTTGAGCTGCCCATCGCGAGAAACGCTGGAGCGCCCCGCCGCCTTGGCGATCCCGAAGTCAATCAAGCGAGTCACGCCATCCACGCCGACAATCACGTTTTGCGGCGACACATCCCGGTGCACGAGGCCAAGCGGCACGCCCAGCGCATCCGTCGCTTGGTGGGCCGCCTGTAGGCCGTGCAAGATGGACGACACGATCGCCACGACCACGGGCACCGGAATCGCCAGCTGTGATTCACGCGCGGCGCGGCACAGATGCCAGAGCGATTCGCCCGCGACGTATTCCATCACGAGGCAGAGCTCACCGCTCTCGGCCAGCACATCGAGCACGGTGACGACGTTGGGATGGCGCACGCGGCTCGCGAGCCGCGCCTCATCCAAGAACATGGCCACGAACTCGGGGTCTTTCGCCATCTGCGGAAATAGCCGCTTGATGGCCACGGTATTCGAAAAACCGAATGCGCCGCGCGCTTTGCCTAGGTGCACGGTGGCCATGCCGCCCGAGGCGATCTCGTCGTAAATCGTGTAGCGGCCTTCGGCGAGGCGCGACGATGAAGGCGCGCCGACCAGCGTTTCGGCGGTGCGCCCTTCGCGCAGCACGGCGATGCGGTCACACAAGCCGAACACCTCATCCATGCGATGCGATACGTAGATGCAGGTGGTGCCGGTCGACTTGAGGCTGCGCAGCCAATTGAGCAGACGCTCACGCTCGCGTGGCAGGAGCGAAGCCGTCGGCTCATCCAAGACCAAGATCTTCGCGTCGTGGGCGAGGCCGCGCATGATCTCGACGATCTGTTGCAGGCCCGCACTGAGCGAACCGACGGGCATGGCCGGATCGAGCACTTCGGAGAGGTTGAAACGCGCGAGCAATTTCCGAGCTTCGGACTCGAGCCGCGCCTCATCCACCAAGCCGAAACGGCGCGGCTCACGGCCGAGCATCACGTTCTGCGCCACCGAGAGCTCGGGCACGAGCATCGACCGCTGATGGACGACCGCGATACCCAGGCGCTGCGAGGCGTGTGGACTCGAGAGCGTCGCGCGCTTGCCCTCGATTTTGATTTCACCCGCGTAGCTGCCGTGCGCGTGCACGCCGGCCAGGATTTTCACGAGCGTGGATTTTCCGGAACCGTTTTCTCCGCACAGCCCGACGATCTCGCCGGCCTCGGCGCTGAGCGTGACGTCCTTCAAGACCTCGGTGCGGCCGAAGCTTTTGCCGAGGCCGCGGATCTGAAGGATGGGAGTGCGCACCACGGCGCCGTCGGGGATGGTGTCCCGATCCACAGGCGCGGGTGGTGCGTTGTCTCGCCCACCGGCCACGGCGGGGAGACTTCCTTCCAACATGCTAGATTTGTGTCATAAGTTCGTTTCCGACTCAACTCGAAAACGCCCTTGAAACATGCGGGCAGAGCGCAGCAGCCGCGCCCCGCAAGCGACGAGTACGGAACTCGCGTACACGCGGCTCGTCTTGCCGCGACGCACAACTCTGACCCTGCTGGAAGCGCGGCAGTGCGCTACGCAACTCTGGTCATACACGCGATATCGAATCGTCGTCGCGTAGACCAAGACTTGCAATCAGCCGCTGCAAGCTGCGCCGGTTCACGCCCGCGAGCTCCGCTGCACGGGTGACATTGCCCGACGTCTTTTCGAGCAGGGCTTTCACGTAGAGCAACTCGAACTGCTCCGTCCAGGCGAGGCGTGCATCTTTCAGGGGCAGATGAGTCGGCACCACCTCTTCGAGGCGGGTCGCGTGCGAGAGATCGCGCGTGGGGGGCGGTGCCAGAGTCGCCGGGCTGAACCCGAGGGACACGCTGCGCTCGATGAAATTGCGTAGCTCGCGCACGTTGCCCGGCCAAGCGCGCGAGCTCAGCGACGAGAGCAACTCCTTGGGCATGCTCTCGCGATCGCCCGCGTAGCGGCGGAAGAAGTGCTGCGCCAAGAGTGGAATGTCTTCGCGGCGCGAGCGGAGCGGCGGCAACAGCAATTCCACGACCGCGATGCGGTAGTACAGATCTTCGCGGAAAGTGCCATCGTTCACGCTCTCGGCGAGCGGACGGTTGGTCGCAGCCACGATGCGAACGTCGATGCGCTTGCTGGTGTTGCTGCCCACACGCCGCACTTCGAAGCGCTCGAGCACGCGCAGCAGCTTGGGCTGCAGCGCTGCCGGCAGCTCACCAATCTCGTCCAAGAACAGCGTGCCACCGTCGGCTTCTTCGAACAGGCCCCGCCGATCCCCGACGGCGCCGCTGAACGCGCCGCGCACGTGCCCGAAGAGTTCGCTCTCGATGAGATTTTCGGCGATTGCCCCGCAATCGACGACCACGAACGGTTGTTGCGAGCGCGCCGACGCGTCGTGAATCGCCCGCGCCACGAGCTCTTTCCCGCAGCCGGTTTCGCCCTGAATGAGCACGGTCGTGTCGGTGGGCGCGATCTTCTCCAGGATGGCGTACAGCCGGCGCATCTCCACGCTCACGCCCAGCACTTCGCCGAAGCTGTGACGCGGTGAGAGGTCGACCAGGGCGCGCTCCCCGCTCGCGGAGACGGTCAAGACCGTCGCACCGACTCGCACCTTCGATCCGGTCGTCAGCTCCGCGTCGCGGACGCGCACGCCGTCCACCAGGGTGCCATTGGTGCTCCCGGAGTCGACCAGGCGTACCGCGTTACCCACGATGCGCACCTCGCAATGAAAGCGCGACACGGTGCGATCACGCAGTGGGAGCTCGTTGCTGGGAGCGGTCCCGATACGCATCCCGCCCAAATCGAGCGTTTTGCGCAAACCGGTATCCGGACCCTCGCTGACCACGAGCTCGATACGCGGGTATTCGAGTTTGGCCGGTTGCTCCATCACCTGGGTGGTGACGTCGCTGGGCTGCTCGCTCATTCAGGACTCCTCAAGACCTCTCGCGGTGCGCAGCGGCAATCTGCGCGGGCCGTGTGCCAGTGATTTAGCATGCTGCGTGCGCCCAGGTGCCAAATGCGGTCTCCTCCAGGGAACCCGGCCACGGGCCCGTATACCGCGGCACTGCAAACCGCGGCATTACTGGCGAGCTTCGCCAGGTGCGGCCCGCGGCACCGCAGGCCATTCGCTTGTCGCGTTTGCGCAGCCTATTTCTAGGGGTTTCGTGTTTCGAAACAACTGGCACGGGGCCTGCTTCAGGGCGAACCTCACGCGCGATTCAGCGTGCTTTGACCGCCGAATGCACACACTTCCCCACCTCGAGAATTCAGGCGCTTCATCGCCTGTGCCGGACACTGCATCGGATGTGCCGGCCCTCGAACTCGTCCGCATCGAAAAGAGCTTCGGTGGGGTGCGCGCGCTGCGCGGGGCGAACCTTTCGGTTCGGCGCGGGGAGATCATGGGCCTGTGCGGCGAGAACGGCGCCGGCAAATCCACGTTGCTGAAAGTGCTGGCCGGGGTGCACGGCTTCGGTAGCTACGCAGGCGATGTCATCGTGGGCGGGGACGTGCAGCGGCTGTTCCGCCCGATTGACGCACGCCACGTGGGGATTGCCGTCGTGCACCAAGAGTTGATGCTGGTGCCGGAGCTCACCGTCGCGCAGAACCTGCTGCTGGGCCGTGAACCGCGCCGCTTCGGCCTGGTGGACGAAGCTCAGCTCGAGTCCATCGCGCGGGCCGATCTGGCGCGTTTTGGCTTCACAGATCAGATCGACGTGACCCAACCGGTGTCGGAACTCGGCATTGGCCTGCAGCAGATCTTGGAGATTGTTCGGGCACTTTCCTTAGAGGCGAAGATCTTGGTGTTGGATGAGCCCACCGCAGCGCTCACTGGCCAAGAAGCTCGTTTGCTGCTGGGGTGGCTCAAATCTCTCCGCGCCCAAGGTACGACATGCATCTACGTGTCGCACCGGTTGGACGAACTGTTCCAGATTTGCGATCGTGTCACCGTCTTGCGCGACGGCCGCACCGCCGCCACGCTGACTACGAGTGAAGTGACCCCGGGCCACGTCGTCGCAGAAATGGTGGGTCGCCACCTCGATCTGCAGACGCGCGCCGCCCCGCTTAATCAAGAGTCGAAAGACGCCATCTTAACCCTCAAGGATTTCAACGTTCACCGCGCGCTCACCGCGACCGATCAAAAATCGGGCAACGCGGAGGAGCGCCGTTTCGTCGTGTCCGGGGTTTCGCTCTCGCTCCAGCCTGGTGAAATCGTCGCCGTGTGTGGCGCCATGGGTTCAGGTCGCACTGCGTTGCTCTCCTCGCTTTTCGGCTGCGCCCGCGCGGGCACGAGCGGGCAAGTGCTGCTCGAGGGCAAAGAGGCGGAGCTCAGCTCGCCGATCGCCGCGATCCGTCAGGGCTTCGCGTTCGTGCCCGAGGATCGCAAGGTTCGTGGCCTGGTGCTCGGCATGAGCGTCGCCGAAAATCTCGCGCTCACCTCCTTCGCCTCGCGTGACGTCATGGGCGACGGCGCACGCTTCGGTTTGGTGGATGCCGTCGGCGAAGCGCGCCTGGCCGATCGGCAGATCCGCGCACTGCACATTCGCGGCGAAGCGACGGTCGCGGTTTCTACCCTTTCTGGCGGCAATCAGCAGAAAGTCGTGCTCGGCAAATGGCTCGAGCAACCGCCGAAAGTCCTACTGCTGGATGAACCCACGCGCGGTGTCGACGTCGGCGCACGCGAAGAGATCTACGGCATTCTGGAGAGCCTCGCGCAGCGCGGCGTGGCGATCTTGTTTGCGTCGTCGGATCTGGCCGAGGTGTTGCGGCTCGCTCAGCGCATCCTCGTGCTCCGCCATGGGCGCCCCGTCGGCGAACTCGACGCGGCGAGCGCCACGGAAAGCATCATCGTGGAGCTCAGCACTGGCGCGAGCTCGTCGGGCGTGAGCGATCCGAGCCGGCCGCGTCACGTGGCTTCTTCGCCGGCTCTGGAGGCCGTCGGGCAATGACGCAAGCCGCCATCTCCACGGCACCTCCGCGGGTGCGACCGGGCTTCGTCGAGCTGTTCAACACGCGCACGTTGCGCACGGCCGCGGTGTTGTTCTTGCTGTGGTTCGGCTTGGCGCTGCACCCCGAGACACGCGAGGCGTTCCTCACGCCGGGCAACCTGAGCAACGTCACGGCCCAAGTGGCCGAGATCGTGATCATCGGCGTGGGCATGACGTTCGTCGTGCTCACGGGCGGTATCGATCTCTCGGTTGGTGCTGGCATGGCGCTGTTCGGCGTCGTCGCAGCGACGCTGCAGATCGATCATCACCTGCCCGCGTTCGTCGCCATTTTTGCGGCAGTCGCCGTCTCCTGCGTGGTCGGCCTGTGGCACGGATTGTTGGTCACGAAGCTGCACATCCCGCCGTTCATCGCGACGCTGAGCGGCTTCTTGGCTTATCGCGGTCTCGCCCTGTTGCTCTCCGATGCCCGCGGGCTCTCACCGATGAACGCGGATTTTGCCTGGATCGGTGGGCAAATTCCGGAGGGTCCGGCGTTCGTCATCTGCATCGTCGGCTACGCGATTGCGCTCCTCGTGCTGCTCACGCGCGAACGCCGCCGGCGCGAGTTCGGCTTGCCCGCGCAAAGTACCAGCGCCTTGGTTTGGCAGGGCGCCGCGATGACCGTGGTGTTCGTGCTGACGCTGGCCATCTACCAAGATGGCATGCCGGTCCCGGTGTTGATCGCCGGCATCCTCACCGCTTTGGGTGGGCTCATGCTGCGCGCGAGTCGCATCGGGCGCTACGCATTTGCCATCGGCGGCAACGCCGAGGCCGCTCGCTTGTCGGGTATCCCGGTCACGCGCGTGAAGGTCATCGTGTATTTGATGACGGCCGTCCTCACCGCGGTCGCAGCCCTCGTTTCTGCCGCCCGCACGAACGGCGTCACCCCCGGCAATATGGGCTTGATCCGCGAGTTGCACGTGATAACGGCCGTGGTCATCGGCGGCACGAGCCTCTCCGGAGGCCGGGCCACGATGGTAGGCACGCTGCTCGGCGCGCTCATCTTCGGCACTTTGTCGAACGGCATGAACCTGTTGAACGTGAACTCGAACTGGCAGTTGATCCTGACTGGCGCGATCTTGCTGGGTGCCTCCACCCTCGATTCGCTGGCCATTCGCTCGGAAGCCCAATGACCCGAACGGCGCTCCTCGGATTCGGCCTCGTCGCCTGCGCGCTCGGTGCGTGCAAGGGCAAGTCCGCCATTGCCGAAGCGCGCGCCGCCACTGACGACAGCACGAACACGCGCGTCGCCTTCCTGCTTTCGACCTTACAAGAAGAACGCTACAAGAAGGACCAACGTTACTTCGAAGACTTGGCGGCGAAAAAAGGGCTAAAAGCCTTCACCCTCTCCGCCGATAACGACAACGCGCGCCAGCTCTCCCAAGTGGAGGACGCGCTGTCTCGCCGAGCCAAAGTCCTAGTGATTCAACCCACCGATAGTGTCGCCGCCGGCGCGTACGTCGCCAAAGCCCACGAAAAAGGCGCCAAAGTGGTGGCGTACGATCGCTCGATTCCGGGGGCTGACTTCTACGTCGCCCACGATAGCTATCACGTGGGCGTGCTCCAAGCCCAAGAGGCGCTCAAGGCGACCTCCGGCAAGGGCAACTACGTGCTGCTCGACGGCCAGTCTGGGCACAGCGTCTCGAAAGAGATCTCACGCGGCTATACGGATACTTTGCAGCCCTACGTCGATAGCGGGGCCATCACGATCGTGATGGAAAAGAACAACGACGCGTGGTCGCCCGAACAGGCCCTAAAAACCGTCGAAGACGCGATTTCGAAGACCAAGGGGAACATTCAGGCCATCCTCGCCAACAACAGCGGGATGGCGCGCGGCGCCGTACAAGCGGTACAAGCCGCCGGCCTGGGCGGGAAGAACATCTTCATCGCCGGCGCGGACGCGGACGCCGCCAACGTGAACTACGTGTGTGAAAAGAAGCAGAGCGTGGAGGTCTTGAAAGACATTCAACCGCTCGCCGAAGAGGCCGCCACCGTTGCGGCCGCCCTGGTTCACGGTCAAACCGTGAACGCCAAGCCGGATGCCTCGGGCGTGCCGGTCGTCGCAGTTCCGGTCGTGCTCATCACGACAGATAACGTCAAACCGATTCTGATCGACAGCGGATTTCATGCCGCGTCGATCCTGCCTGCCTGCGTCAAGTAGTCAGGTCAGCGAGTTTTCTTAAGCCAACCCAGAAAGGCCCTCATGGCAAGCAAGATACAAATGTCCTCGGTAGCTAGCAGCGTGCTGGTTCTATCATTCATCGTGGGGGGTGCCGCCTGTTCGTCTCGCCCGAACGTGCAAATCAGCGATTCGGGCGGTGACTCGAGCGTTGGCAACAACACCAGCAACGGCGGTTCGGACGCCAACGGCGGCAGTGGCAACCCCGGCGGCGGAACCAATCCCGGCGGCGGAACCAATCCCGGCGGCGGAACCAATCCCGGCGGCGGAACCAATCCCGGCGGCGGAACGGGGCCGGTCGGCACCTGCACCGATCCCTACACGTTGAACCGCGCGAACTCGCTCTCACCGGTCGACCCGAGCCTCGCATCGCAGATCTCCGCGATGACGACGCAACGCCGCATCGACGTGATCAACGGCGGCACCGAATTGACTGGCGGTAACAAGTACAATATCGACTTCGACGGCACTGCTGCAACGGAGCTCGGTCTCGGTGGTTTCGCCATGCGCGACGGACCGCGTGGCGTTCATCAGCTCGGCAATGGCGCCCCCGCTACCACTTGGGCCGTCGCCGAAGCGCGCGCGGCTTCGTTCGATCTCGACCTGGAAACGGCCGTCGGCGCCACTCAGGGCAACGAAATGCTCGCGCTCAAGTACGACATGTCGCTCGCACCGACCATGAACGTGCTCCGTCACCCCGGCTGGGGCCGCGCTCAAGAAACCTACGGTGAAGACCCGGTTTTGGTCGGCGAGATGGCAGCCGCGTTCGTGCGCGGCATGCAAGGCAATCATCAAATGATGGCTTGCCCGAAGCACTACGCGGTCAACAACACCGAAAACACCCGCCACGACATGAACGCGGTGCTCGACGATCAAACGTTGCGCGAAAACTACGTCCGCAACTTCGAGATCGTGGTCAAGAAGTCGGACCCGGCTTGCATCATGGCCGCTTACAACCGCGTCGGTGGTCTGCACGCGACGGAGAACCCGAAGCTCTTGACCGACATCTTGCGCACCGAGCTCAAGTGGCAGGGCATGTCGCTCTCCGATTGGTGGGCCACGGTCGTGAACAACGGCGCGAAGTCACTGAACGCGGGCCTCGACTATGAAATGCCGGACAATCAGGCATTCAAGACCCTGCCCTCGGACTTGGCGAGCAAGGCCATCACCACCGATCGCCTGAACGAAGCGGTCACGCGCATGGCGAACGCCCGCTACAAGTTCGGTCAAAATACCGACAAGTACAAGAACGCGCCGGCAAACCCGGGCATCACCAACGATCAGACGCACAAGGATCTGTCGCGTCGCACGGCAGAAGAAGGCGCCGTTCTCCTGAAGAACGACAACTTCCTCCCGCTCGGGCCCGCAGCCACGACGCTCGGGGTCGGCACCTCGAAGGTCTCGACGATCAAGTTCATCGGTCCCGATGCGCTGATCCCGCTCGCGACTGAAAAGGGCGGCCACGCCGGCTTGGGCGATGGCGGCAGCAGCAACACCATCCAGCCCTACGCGGTCTCGTACATGGATGGCATCAACGCGTACGCGAAAGCCAACAACCTCGCGGTCACCGCTACCTCGAGCCCGAACGCGGCGGACGCAGCCGGCGCGGACGTCGTCATCATCCCGGTGACCATGTGGTGGTCGGATGAAGGCGAAGGCTTCGGCGAAGGCCACGATCGCGCCGACTTGCTCTTGAGCGGCCAGCACCCCGCGCACTGGACCACCAAGCCGGCCGCCTTCATCAAGCAGGTCGCCGCGGTGAACCCGAACGTGATCGTGCTGCTCACCATCGGCAGCGCGGTCATCATGGAGGACTGGTTCAACTCGGCCAAGGCCGTGATTCAACCGTTCTACCCTGGACAGGAAGGCGGCAACGCCATGGCCGAGTTGCTGTTCGGCAAGCTCGACTTCACCGGTCGCCTGCCCTTCACCATCGCCGCAGCCCCGGGTGACTACCCGCTGTTCAACAACAACAACCCCGGTGACGTGCCAATCGAGTACTTCCACGGCTACCGGAAGATCGAGCACGACGGTAAGAACGCGACCTTCTGGTTCGGCGAAGGTGGCAGCTACAACACGTACGCGTTCTCGAACCTCACGCTGGGTTGCGCCACCGGCGTCGCCGCCAACGGCGTGCTGAACGCGACCGTCACCGTCACCAACAACGGCAAGATGGACAGCACCGAGGTCGTTCAGGCCTATATCGGCTACCCGAATACCAAGGTGCAACGCCCGAAGAAGGAGCTCAAGTCGTTCTTCCGCGTCGCTCTGAAGGCAGGCGAGAGCAAGACGGTACCGATCTCGATTCCGGCCGAAGACATGCGCTACTGGAAGAACGGCGCCGGCTGGACGCAGGAATCTGGCGTCGTGCACACGCTCTTCGTGGGCCCGAGCTCGAATCCCGCGAGCCTCACTCAGCACGTCGACTTCACCATCAATTGAAGGCTGTCTGACCTGGCGGCGCGCGCAGCCGTTGCGCGCGCCGCGTTCACAGACTAGTCGGTTATCTGTATCTCGAGCGCGGCGGTCTGGGCACCGCCGCATTGCTATCGGTTCATCAAGGAGACTCGTATGGATTCGCTGTTGCTTTGCAAGTCGCGCGTAACGCGCGGTCATCGGGCGCTCGCTCGGCTGCTCGGAGGTGCTTCGCTGCTACTCGCGGCGGGCCTCGTCACCTTTTCATCGCACGTCGCGCACGCACAGGATGACGACTCAGAGTCCGACGATATCGATTCCGACAAGCCCAAAACGGCGGCACCCACGCCGGCTCCCGCTCCCGCTCCGGCTCCGGCCCCGGCGGCTCCCGGTAACGCGCCACCCGGCGCGCAAACGCCGGCAAACGATATCGAAACCTCCACCGGTGCTGACTTCGCGATCGACTCGTTCACCGAGAAGAAGAACGGCTACGTCCCGCACCCCGGTACCGCTTCCGTCGAGTGGCACGGCGGCGCCGAGGTCGACATTGGTCAAGCCAAGTACACGTTCGACAGCGTGACGTATCACCCGGAACGCTATTACGACTTCCGCGGCCGCTTCGTCATGGGCCCGACGCTCACGCACGAATTCGCCGGTCATTACTTCATTCGCGCTCGCGGCGAAGCCGTCGTCTGGCTCCGTGACGTTCAGGGCCAGTACATCGTCAACGTCGACGACATCTGGGCTCAGGTGGGCGACAAAGGCGTGTGGGACCTCAAAGCGGGCCGCTTTTTCAGCTGGCGCGTGTATCACAAGGGCCTCGGCGTCGACCTCTACACCCTGGAAGACACGGGCGCGCTGTACGCGAACAACGCCGACGATCCGAACGGCTACGCTCCGCACACCTACGAGGTGAACAACATCTACTACCGCGAGCAGCCCGGTCGCCTCGCCTTCCACGTCTACCCGACTGACTTCTTGGGTATCGAAGCGCTCGGCGTTTATGGCCGCGCGGGCCCGTACAACAACTTGGGCGCACGTGGCGCCGCCATCGCGCACTTTCCCTTCGTGCGCGTGTCTGCGGCTGCAGAATACCGTCACGCCGAGCCGGCCATCAAATCCCAATCGACGGATGACATGGGCAATTCGGTCGATTGCCCGAAGTGCGGTGTGACGAACGCATACGGTCTGGGTGGCGGCGTAGAAGTCACGGTCAAGCCGGTCGAAGTCGGCCTGAACGCGGCTCAACAGCACAACACCGTGTACGCCGTAAAGGACGGCGCCAAAGACGATAAGTCCTCCGGCAAGACCACGAGCATCGGCGGCTACGCCGAACTCGACGCCGGATCGCTCGCGATGGATCGCTCACTCATCGTCGGTGCCGGCTGGAACCGCACCGAAATCTTGGAGAACAACCAAGATTTCTATCAGCACATCCAAATGCAGGGCTACGTGTTCTACCCGCTCGGTTTCAACGATGCAGCGTTGAAGCTGGTCGTTTCGCGCGCCACTGCGCAGAAGCTGCTCAGCCAAGGTGACGGCTCATTCACCCAGCTCAACAGCGTGATGAACTCGGTGCGCCTGCGCTTCTCGATGGGCTTCTAAGAGCCCACAGCGTCACTCACACTCCAGCGGAAGGCTCGGCGGCTCAGGGCGCCGGGCCTTCGTTATTTTGTGCACCGCTATTTGACGACGAAGCTCAAATCGTCGATCCACACCTCGAAGACTTCATCCACGTTGAAGTAAAACTCGAGGCCGTACATGGTCTTCAAGTTGATGGCGGCGAAGGTCATGCCGTCGGTGCCTTGATGGAAGTCGTTCGTGAAGTCGAGGCGGTATTGTTTCCACGAGGTGGAGAGTGCCATCGACGAGTAATAGTGATTGAAGCAGTACTCGGGCTGTGTCGCGCTGGGGGTGACGGCGGGGTCTTTGCAGATTTTGCCGCGCGGGTCGGTGTCACCGCTGATGAAGCGGACGCGCATGGCTTTGGTCGAGCCGGTGCCGACCTTGGCCCAGAATGAAATGCCCGAATAACGAGTGGCGTCGTACTTCGGGTCGGCGGCGAGCGTCATCGACACGTTCATGAACGCGCCGTACGCCATGAAGCCTTGGCCCTTGGTGTAAGCCGCGAAGAGGTCACCGGCGTAGGGCACATCCGAGCCCAGGTCGATCGGCTTGAAAGCGCCGGGCGTGGGCGTTTGCGTGGCACCTGAGGTGGTGTCGTGGCCTGTGTCCCAAATCCCGTTGCGAAGCGGGTTATTGACGACGGTGATCTGCTTGTCACCGTCTTCCAGGTCATCGATGAGTTCGAGCTTGATGGCGGGGGCGCCTGCGCCGCCGTCGACACCGCCCTTGCCCGCGCTGCCGCCGCTACCGGCGGAGCTGCCGCCCTGCGCGGCGCTGCCACCGTTCGCACTGCTTCCGCCCGAGGTGACGCTGCCGGCGCTCCCGCCCTGACTCACGTCACCCCCACTGCCACCAGAGACGGTTCCGCCAGCCGCCGTGCCGGAGCCGCCCATGGCGCTGCTGCCGCCGCCGCCCGCAGGAGAAAGCGGAGCATCCAGTAAGTCAGGACTGTAAACGCTGCACGCGCCGGCAAACGACGCGACGCAGCACGCAGAGCCCCAAATCAAAACTTTCGATCGAGAGAACACTCGAATAGAAAACTGTACCACAGCCGCCTTCGAGTTTCCCGAAACCGCATCGCGCCCGCCGCGCTTTTCGGATGGCATTTTGATTCGAGCGAGCTCCATCACTTTTGTTTGGTCGTTTCGGTCGCGTTCGGCTCGCGTGCGCGCGAGCGGCGACGCTCAGTTACTCCGGATCGCGACGCCGCACTACCTGCTCGCACCACCCGCGCGTCTTTTGTTCGTGCAGCGCGCGCCGGTTAAACCCGCGTTTTTACCGAGTGAGCGGTGCTTTCTCTCGCTCCTCGATGCATCTCGATCGCGGTGAGCTCGCGAGTTCCTGCGAGCTCACCGAGTCGCTCAGAAACACACATGTACGTAGGTCGGTATCGGAGGTGCGCGCAGAATTTGTCGACGCGTTCATGCTCGATTTTCTGACCCGAATTTTGCGACCACGCTGCGAGGAGCGCTTCACGCAAGCGTGGCGCTCGGCAACCGTTTCCAGTGTCGGGCACCAGCAGCGCGTCCCGCACACGCTTCGACGAGAGTGCTGCTGCAGCCGCGCCCCACACGCGGAAGCCGCGGTGCCGCGTGCCCCAGAGGCCACCGGGACCGCCCTCGAGCTCCTTCCGGGGATGGGCATCGCCGAGAAGCGCCGGTTCCACCGTCGGGCGATTCCGGCGATTTCCCCTTAGGAAACGCGTCAATCTGGCCGAAACAAAAATCTAGTAACGTGGTAAAGACCTTGCTATTGTAGTGACACGGTAACCAACCCGCGAACAGCACAGAGGAGCGACCCTTGCCCATTGAAGTACCGAGCGTCCGAATCCTGATCGTGGATGATGACAAAGCGATCTGCGACTTTATGCAATCGCTCCTCGAGAAGGACGGTTTCATCGTCAAAACCCTGAGCGATCCCACGCTCGTGGAAGACGAAGTCCGCCAAGGCGACTACCACGTCCTCATCCTGGATCTGATGATGCCCAAGCTCGACGGCATCGAAGTCCTGAAGCGCATTCGCGCCATCGACAGTGACATCGCCGTCGTGATTTTCACGGCCCACCCGAATCTCGATTCGGCTGTGGCGTCGATGAAGCTCGACGCCGTCGACTACATCAAGAAGCCCTTCAACGTGGACGAGTTCCGCGACGTCTTGTCGCGGGTCATGAAAAAGAAGGGGCTCGCCCGCACTCCGGAAGAGCAACTTCACAAGATCATCGGCGACACCATCCGCACCATGCGCAAAGAGAAGGAGCTCACGCTGAAGCAGATGAGCCGGCGTACGGGGCTCAGCATCTCGCTCCTCTCGCAGATCGAACGCGCCGAATCGAGCCCGTCGATCTCGAGCTTGTACAAGATCGCGATCGCGCTCGATTCGAAGATTCAAGATCTGTTCGGCAACAACTAGTTCTGTCTCGACGTACGAAAACCCGGAACGCTGTTCCGGGTCGTCGTACCGCGCCTGCGTTCGCGTGCCCCGAGTGCCGCCCGGTTCGAAGGTCGGCACTCGCTACACGTCGCCTTCGCAGGGGCGCGTCGGCCTCACTTCGGTGGATTATCGGGGATGACGGTGCCGCAGTTGGTGAACTCGAGATTGGTATCGACGCGGAAGTTCGAGGCCGAGGTGTGGCGCTCGGCGTGGAACAAATCCAGGTTGTAAGCGCTACCCACGGTGATGCCGAGAGCCTTCGCGGCGGCGTCGAGTGAAACCGTCTTGCTGGTGGATTGGTGCAGGCCGCCGAGGTCGATGGCGAGCTTGTTGTTGATGAACACCCACAAGTCATCGTCGCCGGTGAAGGCGAACGTCTCCCCGCCCTTGTAGTTGAAGCGCGTGTGAACCTCGGTGGTGAAGCCGAAGTTGTGCGGCTGCTTCGGGCACTTCTTGGTGTCCTCCATCGCGCAGGTGTTGCCCCAGCCCGCGTTGTCGAGCGGGAAGAAGGCTTCACTCTCGAAGGTGAGCACGCCGTTGTTCGGCTCGAAATACAAGTAGACGATGTACGGCTTGTTGACGCCCGGCGTCGCGCGGTACCACTGATCGAAATCGGCCTTGCTCGTCGTTTGTTGACCGTTGTTCGCGTCGCCGTTCACGGCGGTATCGATGAAGGGGCCGCCGCCAGCGGTCGCGTAGACCGGCTTTTGGTCGGTCCCCAAGTCGTTCATCACGATGCCGATGGAGGCGTCAGTCCCCGCGTAGTGTTCGAAGTCGGGATGGCCACCCATTTCGTTGATGCCCTTGAAATCGCGCACCACACCGAGAATTTGAGTGCCGCAGCCACCCGGCGCCGCGCCGGCCGAGCCACCCGCGGAAGACCCCGCGCCGCCACCGGCTCCATCGGAGATCGGATCGCCGAGCTTGTAGCCGCCCTTGGTCTCGGGAGTGAAACCCGCCGGGAGCATGTACGGGCCGGGATCCGAACCGCCCGTGCCGACACCCGCGCCACCGGTGCTGCTCCCGTCGCCGCCGTTGCCGATGATGAGCATGAGCGTGCCCGCCTGCCCGACGTTGCCCGAGCCGCCCGTGCCCACTTTGCTGCCATCGCTGCTGCTGCCGCAGGCGACCATCGCGACCACCGCCGCACAAACCACGCCCACGCGCAGCTCGGGTGCGAACCCAGCGGCGTGTCTGAACCAAGAGCGAGAACGTAGATAAGTGGTCCGCATGGATCCTCCAGCTAAAAGAAGTGGCGCAATCAAGCGATGTCGGGGCAAACGCTTTGCGATCACTCGCCGAGCGCGATGACGAAAAAAAGACTCCTGACCGGATCGGCGTGATTTGGCCTCGGATGTGAGCGCATTTCTAGCGCTGACACGGTCGATCGTCGCTGCCCTCATTAAAGCATGCCGCCTGCAGCGCAGCTCATTCGACGCGCGACGCCTGCGTGATTGCGCTCGCGTTTTCCGCCGCGGCAGATGTTTCCATTGCGGCCGTGGCGACATCGCACCTCGCCCCACACTCTGCAGGTTGAAGGCTGGAGTTTCGCGCGAATGCTAATCCGCGGACGGACCAGGCGTGGCGCTATCGAACGCAGTCCAACGGTTTCGCCCGTTGTGCTTGGAGGAGTAGAGCGCAGAGTCGGCTCGCTGAATCAGCGATTTGGGGTCGAGTCCCTCACTCGACTGCATCGTGGCCACCCCGACGCTGAGGGTGACGTGCGGAGCCACGCCGGAGGCCGAGTGTTGGATCTGCTGCTCTTCGACGGCGCTACGGATGGCTTCTGCCACCTTGCAGGCTCCGAGTCGATCGGTTCCGGGGAGGACGACGGCGAACTCTTCGCCGCCGTAGCGTGCGGCGACGTCTCCCGGGCGGTGCAAGGCGACGGCCAGCGCGGCAGCCACGCGCCGCAGGCAATCATCCCCTGCCTGATGGCCATAGGTGTCGTTGTATTTTTTGAAGAAGTCCACGTCCGTCATTAGCAGCGAGAGTGACGTCTTCTCGCGTTGGGCTCGGCGGCACTCGGCGTCGAGGACTTCATCGAGCCGACGGCGGTTGGCGAGCCCGGTCAAACCATCGAGCACCGAGAGACGAGCCAGTTCGGCGTTCTTGGTCTCGAGTTCGCGTTTCAACTCCTCTAGCACGCGGTAGGCTTCGTCTCGCTCCCGCTGCGCAAGGAAGCTGCGCGAATGCGCGCGGATGCGCGCGAGCAATTCGATTCGATCGGGGATTTTGACCAGGTAGTCACTGGCGCCGATCTCGAAGGCGCGGCTCTTGTCACGCGCTTCCTCCTTGGACGAAAGCACGATGATCGGAATGGCCGCGGTTTCCGGATCGGCGCGGAAGAAACGCACCAACGTAAAGCCATCGACTCCCGGCATGACGAGATCTTGCAGAATCACCGTAGGCCGAATCGATCGCGCGCGCGGCAAAGCCAAAGCGACGTCGGTGCAGCTGAAGAACTGGATATCGGTTTCATCGGCCAACATGCGCCGAATGGCCTCGACGACGATGGGTTGATCGTCGATCAACAACACGACACTGCGCGGGACATCGCCCGCACGACCGGCGGCGTCTGTTTCGTTAGACATCCGAGCCCCGGACTCTCGGGCCCTCGGCGGGCCAGCGGCGCTCGGAATGCGGCGATTTTTGGCGAAAAACCGCGACCGACGGCGCAGGCCTACTTGTCAGCCCGACACCGACCGTAGGGAACTCCATGAGCCGCTTCTCCACCCTCAAGCTATCCACGAAGCTCTCCGTGTTGGTCGGAGTGTTCTCGGTAGGGTTCGTCGCTTTCACGTTGCTTGCCTGGGGGACGATCACACGCGTCAAAGTCAACGGCCCACTCTATCACGAGATCGCGCTCGGCAAGGACCTGGTCGCCGACGTGCTGCCACCGCCCGAGTACGTCATCGAGTCGTACCTGTTGGTGCTGAATCTGGTGGATGGCACGAACGACGCTGCCGAGGTCACGGCGCTGATCGACCGAGGCAAGGCGCTACGCCGCGAGTATGACGAGCGGCACGGCTATTGGACGACCCAGCTCCCGGCGGGAGCCATCAGCGAAGCGCTGCTCGTTCGTTCATATGGCCCCGCACTCGAGTTCTTCGACGTGCGCGACAAGGAGATCATTCCGGCGCTGCTCGCAGGCAATACCGAGAAGGCCAAGAGCCTCGCGCACGGCGAGTTGAAGAAACACTACGAAGAGCATCGGCGCGCCATCGACGACGTCGTTCGACTCACGAACGCCCAAAATTCGGCTGCAGAATCGCGCGCCGCCGATTTCGTGTCCACCAGTACCAGCTCGTTGTTCGTGATGGCCGCAGTGATCCTCGGGCTCGCCTTCTGGATAGCTTGGCTCATCGTCTCGTCTTTGGTTTCGCGCCTGCAACGTTCGTCGATCGCCTTGATGTCGACCGCGACGCAGATCGCCGCCACGAGCAAGGAGCAGCAAGCGACCGTCAATAGCTATACGACTTCGACCACGGAAATCGCCGCAGCAGTCAAGGAGATCTCGGCAACGAGCCAAGAACTGCAGTCGACGTTGGAAGAAATCAGCGCCGCGGCCGTGAACGCGGCCAGCCTCGCCGAGAACGGGCGCTCCGGCCTGGACGAGATGGACGGCACGATGGCCCAGCTCTCGGGCGCGACCGGCTCGATCTCCGCCAAGCTTTCGGTGATTCGAGAGAAGGCCGGCGACATCAACTTGGTCGTGACCACGATTACCAAGGTCGCCGATCAGACCAACTTGCTGTCCGTGAACGCGGCGATCGAGGCCGAAAAGGCCGGGGAATACGGGCTCGGCTTCTTGGTGGTGGCGCGCGAGATCCGTCGCCTCGCCGACCAATCGGCGATTGCCACGTTGGATATCGAACAGATGGTGCGCCAAATGCAAGGCGCGGTGTCGGCCGGGGTGATGGAGATGGACCAATTCACCGAGCAGGTGCGGCGAGGTGTGCTGGCCGTTGCGCAGATTGGCGAGCAACTCGGTCAGATCATCGAGCGCGTGGAGGGGTTGAGCGGTCGTATTGCGTCGCTCAACGAAGGCATGCGCAGCCAATCGCTGGGCGCCTCCCAGATCAGTGACGCGATGGCCCAGCTGACCGACGGCGCACGGCAGACCTCCGCGTCGCTGAAGGAATTCAACAGCGCAACGGAGGGGCTGCGCGACGTCGTCGTCGTGCTGCGCCAAGAGCTCAGCAGTTCGGTCAGCGCGGCCTGACGCTCGAAGACGCCGAGGAGCCAGCCAATGGTGCTCGCCATTCAGTTCAGTGTTTCCGGCAACGCTTATGCCGTGCCGTGTCAGCGTGTGATCGAGGTGATGCCCCTCCTGGAGCTGCGTGCCGTCCCACGGGCACCGGCTTGGTTGGCAGGGGTATTTGCCTACCACGGCGCGCTGGTCTCGGTGGTGGACGCGTGTCAGCTGATCGGTGGCTATGAGTGTTCGAAGCGCTTGAGTAGCCGAGTGGCCATCGTTCACTGCGTGTTGCCCGAGCTCGGCGACGTCGTGGTCGGAGTGCTCGCCGAACGCATGACGGCGGTACGTCGCTTGGAAGGAACACCGCTAATCGCGAGTGCGCCCGGCTCGTTGCCGTATTTGGACCAAGTCGTGCAAGAAGGCGCGGAGCTCGTGCACCTGATCGACGTGGAGGGATTGGTGCGCGCCACGCGGCTGCCCGAAGGCGATCCGAGCCCTCGGCTAGGGGAAGCGCTTGCTTAGCATCGAGCACTTACTGAGCCGAGAGATCGGCTTGTCCGCGGCGTCGATCGGCGCGACCGCCATCGAACTTGCAGCGAAGTCTCGCATGAAGGAGATCGGCATCCGTGATTTGGAGCGCTACGTCGCCCTCCTGCAACACGATTCGAAGGAGCTCCGCGCGCTCATCGAACAGATCGTGGTTTCAGAGACTTGGTTTTTCCGCGATCCAGACGTGTTCCGAACGCTCGTGGAACACGTCAACGGAGTGTGGCGCAAGAAACGAACCGGGCGCGCGCTGCGTGTGCTGACCATCCCCTGCGCAACGGGCGAGGAGGCGTATTCGATTGCCATCACGCTCTTGGACGCAGGCCTTTCTCCCGACAACTACCGCATTCAAGCCTTCGACGTGAGTGAGCTCGCCGTCGCCGCAGCACGGCGCGGCAGCTACGGAAAAAACGCCTTCCGCGGTGACCCGCTGGGCGACAAGCGCAGGTACTTCGAAGTGCTCGGCAGCGGCGAGCTGTGCGTGGGTGAGGCAGCCCGCGCGTCGCTCAGCATCGAGAACGGCAACCTGCTCGATGGGGCGCTCGTTCCGCCCCACACGCAGTTCGACGTCATCTTCTGTCGTAACGTGCTCATCTACTTGGATCGACCGGCGCGCACCCGCGCGTTCGACCACCTGCTTCGCTGGCTCGCTCCCGACGGCCTTTTGTTCGCTGGCCACGCCGAAGCCCTCGACCGCATGGATGAGCGGTTTCAGAGGCAGCCGAACAGCCACTTCGGTTATGTTCGACGACAAAGTTCCGAAGCGCTCGAGTCCGGAGGCGGGCCTGTCGTCCGCGCGCGTCCCCGCGAATCCTTTGCCGCTTCCGGCAAACCGCCGACCGACGGCAAACACGTG
>Ga0105245_10001076_pt1 | contig 24743 bp, 17 predicted proteins | sample KBSM54metaG_FD_81523 | JGI IMG/M metagenome (GOLD analysis project Ga0105245, IMG submission 81523) | Miscanthus rhizosphere microbial communities from Kellogg Biological Station, Michigan, USA - KBS M5-4 metaG | ecosystem: Host-associated > Plants > Roots > Rhizosphere > Soil | place...
AGCGGACGCCTGAGTTCCGAACCGGTTCCAGTTCCCAACGCCAGCGGCAATCCACCGAGCAACGCCGCCATGGTCGTCATCATGATTGGCCTGAAACGCAGAAGACACGCTTCGTAAATCGAGTCGGCTGACGACTTGTTGTTTTTTCGCTCAGTATCTAGAGCGAAATCAATCATCATGATTGCGTTCTTCTTGACCAATCCAATCAACAGGATGATACCGATCAGACCGATGACGTTGAGTTCGTTCTTTGAGATGAGCAATGCCAGCAACGCGCCGACTCCAGCTGAAGGCAGCGTCGAAAGAATCGTAATGGGATGGATATAGCTCTCGTAGAGAATTCCCAACACGATATACACAGTAACGAGCGCCGCCAGGATCAGAAGCGGTTCGCTGGCGAGCGAGTCCTGGAACGCAGCCGCTGTTCCCTGGAAGCTTGCGCGAATCGTCGCCGGAAAACCCATGTTGCGTTCCGCGTCGTCGATCAGTTGCGTTGCGTCGCCTAATGAGACTCCAGGTGCGAGATTGAACGACAGCGTAACCGACGGATACTGCCCCTGGTGATTGACAGCAAGCGGCGAGTTGGTCGATTCAAAATGAGCCATCGATGCGAGCGGGACCGCCGTCCCATTGCTCGATCGAACGTAGGTGCTTTGCAATGCCTCCACGCTGTTCGCAAATTCCGGAGCGACTTCCATCACCACGTGGTATTGATTCAACTGCCGGTACATGATCGAGACCTGCCGCTGGCCGAAGGCATCGTAGAGCGCATTGTCGATGTCCGCGGTCGCAACACCGAGGCGGGCAGCTGTATCTCGATCGATGACGACATTCGCCTGCAGGCCCTTGTCCTGTTGATCGGTATTCACGTCGCGCAGCTGTGGCATCGCGCGGAGCTTCTGCAAAAGCTTCGGGCTCCACTCGTTCAGCTCTTTGAGACTTTCACCTTGCAGGGTGTACTGGTATTGCGCCTGACTCTGCCTACCTCCGATGGTCAGATCTTGCGCTGATTGCATGTACAGCGTTGCACCTGGAACAACCGACAGCTTTGGACGCAGCCGCGCGATTACTTGATCCGCGCTGACTTTCCGCTCGTTCAACGGCTTCAACGTGATGAACATGCGGCCACTGTTGTACGTCGTATTCCCACCGGCAAACGCGACGACGGTGTTCACCGCTGGGTCTTTCATGACCGTGTCTACAAATTGGGTCATCTTGGTTTTCATCGCCGCAAACGAAATGTCTTGTGACGCTTGCACGGATCCAACGACACGCCCGGTATCCTGCTGCGGGAAAAATCCCTTGGGGACGATGATGTAGAGATAAACGCTCAAACAGGCTGTGGCGATCGTGACTACAAGAGTCAGCACCTGGTGGCGCAACACCCAGCTCAGACTGTGGTCATAACCCTTGAGCAGCCGGTTAAAGAACCATTCGCTCGCACGATAGAACCGGCCGTGTTTCTTCTCTTCGATCGGACGAAGGAACTTTGCGCACATCGTCGGCGTGGTAGTCAGTGAGACAAGCAACGACACCGTGATCGCAATACTCAATACGACGGCGAATTCACGGAACAAACGACCTACAATGCCGCCCATCAAGAGGATGGGAATAAACACGGCCACCAGCGACACGCTCATTGATAAAACTGTGAAGCCGATTTCCTTAGCACCCCGATACGCCGCCTGTACTGGGGTCATCCCCTCTTCGATAAAGCGCGTAATGTTTTCAAGCACTACGATCGCGTCATCGACGACAAAGCCGGTTGAAATCGCAAGCGCCATCAGCGACAGGTTGTCGAGGCTGTAGCCCAGCAGATACATCACCGCGAACGTTCCGATTAGTGAAAGCGGCACGGCGATACTTGGAATGACGGTCGCGCGAAACGTGCGCAGAAAAGCAAAAACAACAAGGATGACGAGAATTACCGAGATGATCAGCGTCACTTCAATGTCTGCCACCGATGCGCGCACGGTGGTGGTGCGATCAAGCACAACGTTCAGGTCGATTGCCGGCGAAATCGACGCTTTCAGTTGCGGGAGTGCGGCACGCACGCGATCCACCGTCGCAATAATGTTCGCGCCCGGCTGCCGAAAAACAATGATCAGGACGGCGGGCTTACCATTTGCGAGCCCAACATTGTGGATGTCTTCGACTGAGTCCTGCACATCGGCGACGTCGCCGAGTCGCACCGGCGCACCGTCTTTGTACGCGACAATCAGACTTCGATATTGATCGGCGCGGAAGATCTGGTCGTTGACGTGGATTGGCCAGGCGTTGATCGGGCCAGAAAATTCGCCTTTCGGTCGGTTGGCATTCGCCGCCCCCAATGCGGTGCGCACTGAATCAAGGCCGAGCCCAAGCTTGTTTAAGGCCGTGGGATTCACTTCAGCGCGTACGGCAGGCCGTGCTCCTCCGCCAACGAAAACCTGGCCTACTCCCTCAACCTGCGCCAGCTTTTGCGCAAGAATCGAGTCGGCTGCGTCATAAATATTGGGCGGAGTGATCGTGTCGGACGTCAGCGCAATGATCATGATGGGCGCGTCCGCGGGATTCACTTTTCGATACGAGGGATTCCCTGGAAGATTGGCTGGTAACTGGCTGCGAGCTGCATTGATCGCTGCCTGCACATCACGGGAGGCAGCATCAATGTTTCGACTCAGATCAAACTGGAGCACGATCCCCGTCGAGCCGAGCTGGCTGGTCGACGTCATCTGGTTGATGCCTGCAATCCTGCCGAACTGCCGTTCGAGAGGCGTAGCCACTGCCGAAGCCATCGTCTCTGGACTCGCGCCCGGCAATCCTGCGGACACCTGGATGACGGGGAATTCCACCTGCGGCAATGGCGCGACCGGTAACAACGTAAAAGCCAACGCTCCAGAAAGCAGCAGGGCCGCCGCTAAAAGCGACGTGCCAACTGGCCGCTTGATAAATGGAGCAGAGATATTCATGCGCTAATCCGCGTGCACTTCGCTGACAGGTTCTTCGATCCTGTTCCCAACCTTCACTTTGGAGAATCGCTGCGAGAGCCTGTCAAACCACAAATAGACGACCGGCGTGGTGTAGAGCGTCAGCAACTGGCTGAGAATCAAACCCCCAACGATCGTGATTCCCAGCGGATGACGCAACTCGGAGCCCGTGCCACGGCCGAGGGCCAGCGGCAGTCCGCCGAGCAACGCCGCCATCGTTGTCATCATGATCGGTCGGAAACGCAGGAGACTCGCCTGGTAAATCGCTTCCTCGGGAGCCTTCCCTTCCTCGCGTTCTGCTTCGAGGGCAAAATCGATCATCATGATGGCGTTCTTCTTCACGATGCCGATCAGCAAAATGATGCCGATCAACGCCACCACGCTTAAATCGTTTCCTGTAATAAGCAACGCGAGAATGGCACCGACGCCGGCCGAAGGCAGCGTCGAGAGAATCGTGATGGGATGGATGTAACTCTCATAGAGCACGCCCAGCACGATGTAAACCGTAATGATGGCCGCCAGAATCAGCCACGGCTCGCTTGATAACGAATTATGAAAGGCGGCCGCCGTGCCCTGGAAACTGGTGATGATGCTGCGCGGCAGATTGATTTCACGCTCCGCCTCCTCGATCGCCTTCGTTGCCTCGCCTAAAGACACGCCGGGAGCGAGGTTGAACGACAATGTCACGACTGGAAACTGTCCCTGGTGATTGATGGCCAGGGGAGCGTTCCGTTCCTCGAAATGTGCAAACGAAGACAGAGGAACCTGCGACGGCGCCGAAGCTGCCGTTCCTGCCGCTCCAACAGCAGGCGGCGAGCTGGACTTAACGTAAATGTGCTTCAAATCCTCGGGATGATCCTGGAATCCCGGCTCCGCCTCGAGCACTACGTGGTACTGGTTTAACTGCGTGAACATCGTCGACACTTGGCGTTGCCCGAACGCGTCGTAAAGCGTGTCGTCAATTGCTTGCGGAGTAATCCCCAGTCGCGATGCAGTATCGCGATCGATCACCAAACTGGCTTGCAAGCCGCTGTTCTGCTGATCACTGGCAACATCCCTTAGAGCGGACGATTGCTTTAACTTTTCCACCAGTCGCGGCGCCCAGACACCGAGTTCTTGTGCATCGGCGTCTTCCATGGAGTACTGATACTGCGTCCGGCTCACCCGGCTCTCGACGGTCAGGTCCTGCACCGGCTGCATGTAAAGCATGATGCCGTTGACCTTGGCGAGCTCGGGTTGCAGATCGCGGATCACTTGCGAGGCCGACGCTTTGCGATCGCTTCGCGGCTTCAAGTTGATCTGGATGCGTCCGCTATTCGGTGTCGTATTTGTACCGTCGACGCCGATAAACGACGCGAGATTATCGACATTGGGATTCTTGAGAATCACGCTCGCAAGAGCCTGCTGCCTCTCCGACATTGCCGCGAACGAAATGCTCTGCGGCGCTTCGGAGATGCCGATGATTACGCCGGTATCTTGAACGGGAAAGAAACCTTTCGGCACGACCACATACAAGACGAGCGTTAATACCAGAGTCCCAGCAGTCACAAGCAACGTTGCCGTCTGATGTCTGAGAACCCATTGCAACGTCCGGCCATAGAACGCAATCACTCGGTTGAAGTAATCTTCGGATATCCGATAAAAACGTGTTTCGTGACTCTTCTCCTTTCTCTTTAAAAGTTTCGCGCACATCATCGGCGTCAATGTGAGCGACACCACTGCGGAAACAAGAATCGTCACCGCCAGTGTCACCGCAAACTCGCGGAACAGGCGTCCCACAATGTCCCCCATAAATAGCAGGGGGATCAGTACGGCAATCAACGAAACCGTCAGCGAAACAATCGTGAAGCCGATCTGACCCGAACCCTTCAACGCCGCATCGAGCGGCGAATCCCCTTCTTCCAGAAAACGATCGATGTTCTCGATCATGACGATCGCGTCGTCGACCACGAAGCCGGTCGAGATCGTCAGGGCCATCAGCGTCAAGTTGTTCAGGCTGTAGCCGAGCAGATACATCACGCCGAATGTGCCAATCAACGACAGCGGCACTGCCACGCTCGGTATGACCGTCGCTGCCAGGTTCCGCAAAAACAGAAAAATCACCATCACGACGAGCGCGACGGTAAGCATCAACTCGAACTGCACATCTTCAACGGACGCGCGAATCGTCTGTGTGCGGTCGATCAGGATCTGGACTTTTACGGCAGCTGGCAACGAAGCCTGCAACTGCGGCAAGATCTTCTTGATACGGTCCGCAACGCCAATGATGTTGGCGCCGGGCTGGCGCTGGATGTTTAGAAGGACCGCCGGTGTCGTATTTACCCACGCGGCTTGCTTCACGTTTTCCGCGCTGTCGATTGCAGTGGCAACATCCGACAACCGCACCGGAGAGCCGTTCCGGTAGGCGATTATGACGTTGTTGTAATCGTGGCTCGAGAGCAGTTGATCGTTGGCACCGATCGTGAACGACTGGCGAGATCCGTCAATGACGCCCTTCGCCTGATCGACGTTGGCCGCGGCCAGCGCAGTTCTCATGTCCTCGAGACTCAGGCCGTACGATGCGAGAGCTGTCGGATTCGCCTGCACCCGCACGGCTGGCTTCTGTCCACCACTGATCGATACAAGACCAACCCCTGGCAACTGGGAGATCTTTTGCGCGAGCGCTGTCTCAGCTACATCTTCTACGCGCGACAGTGGAAGCGAGTCAGACGTCAGCGCAAGGGTGAGAATCGGCGCATCCGCCGGATTCACCTTGCTGTAGATCGGCGGGTTGGGTAAATCCCGCGGCAGATAAGTGGTAGCTGCGTTAATCGCAGCCTGAACCTGTTGCACCTCAACATCGATATTTTGATCCAGCGCAAACTGTAGCGTGATCAGCGAGCTGCCTTGAGAGCTCGTGGAGGTCATTTGCGCAAGTCCAGGAACTTGGCCGAACTGTCGCTCGAGCGGGGCGGTAACCGACGACGCCATCACATCCGGCGCAGCACCCGGATAGAACGTCATGACTTGTACGGTCGGATAGTCAACCTCAGGGAGTGCCGAAACAGGCAGTTGCCGGTATGCGACGAAACCCACTAACAGCACCGCCGCCATCAGGAGCGATGTTGCAACCGGTCGCAGAATGAACAGCCGAGAGGGGCTCATGAGGCAGGCGTTGCGTTCGAAGTCTGCGGCGCCGGGGCGTTGGGGGGACGTGACTGCGGCACGACAGTCATTCCTTGCTGCAGCTTGTCCTGGCCATCAGTGACTACAACGTCGCCGGCCTGCAATCCGCTGCCGATCGCACTTTGGTTCCCCTGCGCGAGCGTGACGGTCACGGGGCGAACTTCGACAGTCTTATCCTGTTTCACCAAATACACGAACGTGCCTTGAGGACCGCGCTGTACCGCCGCGCTGGGAACAATGATGCTGTTCTTTTTCACGTCAAGCAGCAACCGCACATTTACAAACTGGTTCGGCCACAACATATTGTCCGCATTACTGAAAACTGCCTTCAGCTTGGCCGTACCCGTCTGTTGGTCGATCTGGTTGTCGATGGTTTGAAGTTTTCCTGTCGCCAGCTTCGTCTGGTTGTCGCGAGCGTAGGCGTCCACGTCCAAGGTTCCGTGCTTCATCCGCTGCGAAACCGAGCGAAGGCTGTCTTCGGGCAGCGTGAAGATCACCGCAATGGGGTGAAGCTGCGTGATCACAAACAGTCCATTCTGATCGGTCGCATGCACGATGTTTCCCACGTCGACCAGTCGCAATCCAATTCGGCCATCGATAGGGGAAGTGATGCGTGAATAGGTAATTTGCAGTTTTGCGTTGTCGATGGCCGCCTGATCCGCGCGGGCTGCGCCTTCCAACTGATCGGCCTGCGCTTTTTGAGTATCAACTTGCTGCTGCGACATGGCACCAGACTCATGCAGCAAATCCTTGAAGCGTTGGTAGTTCAGCTGGGCATCCCGTAATTGCGCCTGGTCCCGAAAGAGCTGTGCTTGACCTTGCTCGAGCTGCACCTGGAAAGGCCGCGGATCAATCTGCGCCAGCAGTTGCCCTTTTTTTACGTCTTGGCCTTCTTTCACGTTCACCTGGATTAACTGCCCGTCAACCCGGCTGCGGACACTCACGGTATTAAAAGCAGTAACGGACCCGAGCCCGGTCAGGTAGACGGGCATATCCTTCAACGCTGCCGGACTCACTGCCACTGGAATCGCCCGCGAGGTTGCGGCCATGGCCTCTTTTTCTTTCGCAGCTCCGCCGCTGCACCCGACCATGAGGCCCACGAATATAAGAAGACAAACTACTTTTAAAGGAAACGCTGCCAGATAAACTTCACCGCGATAATTCGCTCGATCGATAAGAGTCATATTTGGGACTTGCCAGCACGATGCTTCGTTGACGGCGAGGTTCTACTCGTACCAGATGAGGATGGACTCGCGAAAGATCGTTACGCAAGCGATAATCTTGGTAAAAATTTGTAAAGCATTGGGAATGAAAGTTTTAGGCCATCAAGGGCCGCTCCGGATCTCGCGGTAGACCTGTAGGACGACAAATCTTTTTCTGCCAGCCCTACCGCCATCGCGGCTGACTTTGGAAGTTTTTCGGCGTCGTCTTTTAGGTTGGTTTTGAACTAATGCTGACTGTCGAGTAGCGGCTGCGCACAAACGAGTCGACGTTCTGCTCTGGCCTGAACAGAGCGCAGTTTAGATATCCACGTATTCCGGCGCGTATCCGCTCATCAGGTGCCCGGGCGGCACCAGCATCCGAACCGGTACTTCATCTGCAAACTTCGAAGTGTGTACCCAATGCCACGCGTGGCTGATTTCAGACGGTTGAAAATATCGAATATCCGCCTGCATTAGGACTGTTGCGCCAGCCAGGTCTGCCATCAGCGCTTCCCACTTGCGCGCACCAATCACCGCGACGCGCGCGATCGGCCCGCCAAACTTGCTGAGAAAACGGAATTCCTCCCAACGCGCCTTCCACTCAACATCCTTTAACGATGTCAGGTCCAGGACAATCCCGATCGGTTTCTTGTGGGCGTTCTTGATCGCCATCTCGATCTGCGGCTCGGCCGTTTTAATGTCGTCCTTGGTGATTTCTCCGCTGGCCTTGAATCCAAGCCCGTTGCCACCCGGACTGGCAAGTCTTTCAATCATTGAAACTCTCCTGAGCACGCTAGAACTGCGAGGCCGAAATTGTACCTTATCGTCCGCTTCATACAGACCCTGGCGCGGCTAAGTCATTGGCAGAAAAAGACAAACCTTTGTGATCGACGTCACAACCGGCGGTGTTAAGGGTCACGGCTGTAAGGGCCCCACAAGACCAAACTCGAACTAGAGGAAAGGGTCATGATGCTTGCCTACCGGCTCGTCCGCCTAATCGAGGCCCGATCTCACACTCTTGCTGACAGTCTGCTCGACAGAGTTACGCAGTCTGACCTTCTACGCGACTACCAAAAAGTACCTGCCTCGGAATTGCAGGAAAGAGTCTTTGAAATCTATCGCCATTTGGGCGACTGGCTCCTCGGCGCAAGCGATTTCGACATCCGGGAACGCTACGTCGAGATCGGAACGCGGCGCGCGCAACAAGGTGTTCCTCTCAGCCAACTGATCTGGACCATTATCCAAACCAAGGAAAACCTTTGGGATTTCTTGAAACGGGAAGCCGCCCTGGACCGTCCCGCAGAGATTTTCGGTGAACTTGAGTTTCTGCAATTGCTGGAACAGTTTTTCGAGCGAGCCATGTATTACGCGGCCATCGGCTACGAACAAGAAGCAAATCGGAACATCCACCAGGAGAATGCACGCAATGTCTTGGGAAATTGATTACAAGAAAAAACTTCGCACGCCTCAGGAAGCTCTGCGATGTGTCCAGTCCGGAATGCGCGTCTACATTCAACCGGGCTGCGCGGAACCGGAAACGCTGGTCGAAGCTTTGATGGAGCGCGGTCCTCACGTCGAAGATGTGGAAATTGTCCACATGATGACCATGGGCAGTGCCCCTTACGTTGCGCCGGAAATGGCTGGACACTTTCGCCACAATGCTGTCTTCATCGGCGGAAATGTTCGCGATGCCATCAACGACGGGCGCGCCGATTACACACCAATTTATCTGAGCGAGATCGAGGAACTATTCACCAGCGGTGCAATGCCCATTGACGTTGCTCTCCTCGAACTCTCGCCGCCAGATTCGCACGGCTTTTGCAGCTTTGGGGTGGGCGTCGACACCTCTTTGACCGCTGCGCAGTGCGCGCGTTATGTCGTAGCCCAGATCAATGATCAGATGCCTCGCACCTACGGCGACAGTTTTATCCATGTCAACAAAATCGACGCCATTGTCGAGTCATCCCGCCCGCTCTGTACCGCGAAGAAAGCTGAAATTACCGAACTGCATACCGCCATTGCCCGCAATGTAGCCGGGCTGATCGAAGACGGCGCCGTCCTGCAAACAGGGATCGGCGGAATTCCCGATGCGGTGCTTCCCTTCCTCATGGACCGCAAAGACCTGGGCATTCACAGCGAATTGGTTTCCGACGGCGTCATTCCTCTGATTGAAAAAGGAATCATCAATGGCGCACGAAAGAACTTTAAGCCACGCAAAATCATCGTCGGATTCGTGATCGGATCGAAGAAAGTTTTCGACTTCGTCGACGACAACCCCATCTTCGAACTACATCCCACTTCATACACAAATGATCCCAGTCTGATTGCGCGTAACGACAACATGGTCGCCATCAACTCCGCGCTCCAAATCGATCTGACCGGACAAGTTTGTTCGGATTCGATTGGCAACAAGTTCTACAGCGGCATTGGTGGACAGCTCGACTTCCTGCGGGCCGCGTCGCGCTCAAAAGGTGGCAAGCCGATTATTGCGATTTCATCCACCGCCAAGAGCGGTGCGATCTCGCGGATCGTTCCCATGCTCAGTCCGGGCGCTGGCGTTGTGACATCCCGTGGATTGGTTCGGTACGTCGTCACCGAATTCGGCGTTGCTTATCTGCACGGCAAATCGATCCGAGAGAGAGCAAAGGCTCTTATCGAAGTTTCGCATCCGAAGTTTCGCGACGAGCTTTACGAATATTGCGAGAAAACCAAGTGGCTGCAGCGCCCGGCGCCGCAGATCGTACCTTCGAGGTGAACATGTCGGCTCAAGCGGGGGGCAACATTCTTATCGATACGGAAGAGTGCAAAGGCTGTGGTCTATGCGTCGAGTCGTGCCCACCGAAATGCCTTGAGCTCCTTCCCGAATTGAATGCTTACGGCATACATCCAGCGCATTACATGGGAACCCAATGCACAGGCTGCGGCATTTGCTTTTATTGTTGCCCCGAGCCGGGCGCAATCGAAGTCTTCCGGCTGACGCCGCCCAAGAAAGCGTCGGCAGTCCAAGGAGGAGAGCATGCGGCAGCTCTGTAAAGGTAACGTCGCCATCGTAAAGGCTGCCATCTTGGCCGGCTGTCGCCAATACTACGGATATCCCATTACCCCCGCCAGCGAGGTCGCCGAAGCGGCAGCTCTGTATCTGCCACAGGTCGGCGGAACTTTCCTGCAGGCGGAAAGCGAAGTCGCCGCCATCAACATGGTGTACGGCGCAGCTGCGACCGGGGCCCGCGTCATGACCGCATCCTCTGGCCCCGGCCTCAGCTTGATGCAGGAAGGCATTTCCTACCTTGCGGGCGCGGAGCTTCCCTGCGTGATTGTCGACGTTGTTCGCGCCGGGCCTGGACTCGGGAACATTGCGCCTGAACAAAGCGACTACTTCTGCCTTGTAAAAGGCGGCGGCCACGGCAACTATCGGAACATCGTACTCGCGCCGGCATCCGTGCAGGAGATGGCGGACCTGACGATTCTTGCGTTCGATCTCGCTGACCGCTATCGCAACCCCGTCATCATCATGGCCGACGGCTTCATTGGGCAAATGATGGAGCCGGTCGAACTGAACGACCAAGAAGTTAGCTTGCCCGAAAAACCCTGGGCCGTTAAAGGAACCGCAGATAGCCGCCACAACCTCGCCAGTTCGATCTACCTGGAGTTGGACGATCTCGAAGCGCATCAGCTGAAGATGGAAGCCAAGTACAAAATGGCGCAACAGCTCGAGCCGCGTCACGAAGAATATGAGACCGGCGGCGCCGACATTCTGTTGGTCGGCTATGGAATCTCATCCCGTATCCTGCGCTCTGCTGTCGAAGCATGCCGACGCGAAGGCCTCAAAGCCGGACTCTTTCGTCCGATTACTGCATGGCCGTTTCCGACCCGCGCACTCCAGGAGGCAGCCGCAAAAGTGCAGAGAGTGCTGGTTGTCGAGCTCAGCAATGGACAAATGGTCGAAGATGTCCGGCTCGCACTGAATGGAAAAGTTCCAATCGATTTCTACAGCCGTGTCGGCGGTAATGTTCCATCCGTTGAAGAGATCCGCGGTGAGGTCATCGCGCGGATGAGCACCACGGTATAAGGATTTACGATCGTAGATGGAGAACCAAATGGCAACCGATTTGAAAACCGGTATCAAGCAAGCGGAACTCCGGCTCGATGGCTATGAAAGTACGCATTCGAAGTCTGCGGTCTTCTACAACCAATACGAACGGAAGACTGACCTTCAGCACCAGACACACTACTGCCCCGGTTGCGGCCATGGCGTGGCGCACAAGCTGATTGCCGAAGCGATCGAAGAACTCGGCTTGCAAGACAAAACAGTCTTCGTCAGTCCGGTCGGTTGCTCTGTGTTCGCCTACTACTACTTTGATACGGGAAACGTACAGGTTGCCCACGGCCGCGCTCCCGCCGCTGCAACAGCGGTCAAACGCTGCTGCCCCGAAAAAATCGTAATCTCCTACCAAGGTGATGGAGATCTAGCAGCCATCGGTACTGCCGAAATCATTCACGCTGCCAATCGCGGCGAGAAAATCACCGTCTTTTTCGTGAACAACGCGATCTACGGTATGACAGGCGGGCAAATGGCCCCCACCACGCTCGTTGGGCAAAAAAGCACGACTTCTCCTTGGGGACGTCGTCCGGGCAACGAAGGCTTTCCGCTCCACATGGCCGAACTCATCGCGACCCTCGAAGCGCCGGTGTACGTCGAGCGCGTCGCACTCAGCGACAACAAGAACATCATGAAGGCGCGCCGCGCCGTCCGAAAAGGGCTCGAGACCCAGCGCGATGGCACCGGGTTTTCTTTTGTAGAAATTCTTTCGCCCTGCCCCACCATATGGGCGAAGGATCCTGTGGTTGCAAGGAAATGGGTCGCTGAAACCATGATCCCCGCATTCCCGCTGGCCGTATTCCGTGACAAGAAGCCAGAGAGGATCGAGAACAACGCTCCACCCGTACGGCCAGTCGCCGATGTTCTGGAGATTGCGACTCAAGCAAAAGGAACGGGGCTCGATTGCGCGAAGCACGCACACCATTTCAAAGAGTTCACCGTGAAGGTGGCGGGGTTCGGCGGACAAGGTGTTCTGCTGCTCGGACAACTGCTGACCGAGATGGGGATGCGCGAAGGCCTCGACGTCAGCTGGCTCCCCTCCTATGGTCCGGAAATGCGTTCGGGAAGCGCGCATTGCCATGTTTGTTTGTCAAAAGAACGAATTGGCTCGCCCGTCATTTCTCATCCTGACGTCTTAATAGCAATGAACGAAGTTTCGTTGCGCAAATTTGCTCCGCAGGCAGCTGCCGGCGGATTGATCTTCTACAACAATGAACGTCTGCCAGCTGACTTCGTTCTTCCGCAGGCCAGAGTTATTTGCATTCCCGCATCGGCTATCGCTGACAAACTTGGTTCCACGAAGGCGACCAACATCGTAATGCTGGGCGCGCTTCTGGAAGAAACCGAGTGCCTGTTCGCGGAAACGGCAATGAATGTCTTGCGCGACAAGATCAAACGCGTCGAAATGATGGACGTAAATCGCAAAGCGCTAGCGGCAGGCCGCGAGTTCATCGACAACTACGTGCGCGTCGGCGCGGTCAGCCAACCAGACGGATTCGCATACTAAGAGTTGTTCCCGCTGACGTATCAGGACTCGTTCCACATTTCCGTAACTCCAAATCATCTTCATATCAAATCAGACCATTTCTTCTGTTGCAGCCAGCCGGCGACAGACCAGCACGCATCAGAAAAATGATTGAACTGTTTTGTGCCGCTGTCTAGCGACACCGCTACAGAATTCCGTATCACGCGCGCGCGTGCACTATGGCATTACAGATAAGGCGTGCAAGTTGTCTTTCTTTCGGAGCGAGTTAGCGATTGGGCGTTCCTCTACGTCTTGTAATAAGGCGAAACACATTATTTTGGATGGCACATAACGGGGTCCGTCCGACTTGTTATTTCGTTTAAAAAGAACAATCTGCATAACGTTTTTGAATTTCGTTCGTCTAAGGACACAACAGACCAGACTCACTTGATTCAGTGAGCATGCCTGGTGTGAGGGGCGGTCTAGGGGTTATCCGGAACATCCGCCGCAGCTCGAGCGTAACCGGTCAGAGGAGGGGAAATGCGTTTACAGCGGACAGCTTATGGACACTCGGAACTGAGAGGTTTTCAGGCGGAGGTTTTCATGGACAGCGGTCGCAACGGGATCAACAATCACGAGTCGGCTACTCGCGATCCGCATGTGCAGCAAGTGGTGAAAGCTGCGCATGAGGAACTACGCCAACTGATGCGCCAACGTTCGGACATCATGAAACGCATTGGAACCGTGAAACAGACCATCATCGGATTGGCGAACCTTTTCGGCGATGAAATGCTCGACGACGAATTGCTCGAGCTCGTGGATCGCAAGAGTAGCGGACGTCAACCGGGCTTCACAAAAGCTTGTCGCATGGCACTCATGGAAGCGGACCGCGCCCTGGGCGCACGTGAGGTGTGCGAGCAGATTCAGCAAAAAGCGCCGCTAGTGCTCTCCCGGCATAAAGATCCGCTGGCGTCGGTCACCACGGTGCTCAATCGCCTGGTTGATTATGGCGAGGCTCGCACGGTCATTCGTGAAAATGGTCGTCGCGCATGGCAGTGGGTCGCAGAAGCCGCCGACCGCGGCGCCAACGACAACGCGTTGCCACGCGCCTAGTGTAATAAGTCCACCGCCGGGACTGGGTTGCCTTTGATACGCTGATGCATGACCCAGTCCTCCGCGGACATCGTTCCAACCGCCGAGCGAAGGTTGATCCTCGGCGCCTTTCGCAGCCTCTTCGTTGCAGTGATCGCGCTCGCAATCTTCGGCTGGATTGCCGAAGAAGTACTCGAGGCCGACACCCTTCGGTTTGACTACGCCGTTCGTAATGCCATCCACAGCAAGTCATTTCCACTCGCCACCACGTGGATGCTGCGCATCACCCGTTTAGGCAATTGGTACGTCATTCTTCCAGCCGCGGTTTTGCTCGCCGCCTTTCTCGTCATAAAGCATCGCCCGCACGAGGCACGCCTACTGGCCGTCGCGATGCTAGGCGCGTTGATGCTCGATTCCGTTCTCAAGATAGCGTTTCATCGCGCGCGTCCCTCGCCGTATTTCGGCCTGGATGCGCCTCGCACGTACTCGTTTCCCAGCGGACACGCCCTGATCACCTTCTGTTTCGTTGGATTTCTGGCCGGGATCATTACTCTTCATCTGGATGCGAAGTGGTTGCGATGCACGGTCTGGGCTCTCGCCATAGTTGTAATCATGCTGGTAGGACTGTCGCGCGTGTATCTCGGGGTCCATTACCCAAGCGACGTCATCGCCGGGTACGCTGCTGCGCTTGCCTGGATGAGCGCCGTCGGATTTGTGGCGCACAGAGAGCAAAAGGTGGTGGAAAAGAAAGACACCAATCGGTAAGTCCCATTTGAGAATTACCGCACTTACGTGAGATGGTAGATACCAAAGTCGCATCGCTGGAAGCTCGCTCGGGAATTCGCTCAAAAAAATTTAAGAAGAGAAAGCCTCGTGACCTGCACACCGCTGCGCCCCACAAATCTACGAACGCCTAAGGCCGCCACGTGCAGATCATGAATTCAGGCACGTCCCTCACCGATTCACCCCAGGCGTCTGCCCAATACCAGTCGCCACTCCGCACGGCGCTTGCCGGCCTCATCGGCAACGTCCTCGAATGGTTCGACTTCGCGGTCTACGGATACTTCGCAAGCGACATTGGTCATCAGTTCTTTCCGCAATCCAGTGCTGGCGCTCAACAACTGCTCGCATTCGCGGTCTTCGCGGTAGGATTTTTCGCCCGCCCGATTGGCAGCCTCGCTCTTGGCATGGTCGGCGACCGCATCGGACGCCGCGCGCTCCTCACGCTTTCCATCGCTCTGATGGGTGGATCGACCCTGCTGCTTGGTTTGCTTCCCACTTATCAGCAGATCGGTGTAGCGGCTCCGCTTTTGCTGGTAACCATGCGGTTGATTCAGGGTTTTTCCGTGGGTGGCGAGTTCACGGGCTCCATGGTGTATACCACCGAGTCGGCATCCCCGATGATGCGCGGCCTGATTAGCAGTTCCACCGCGGCAGGTGTCACGATCGGTTTCATTCTCGGTTCGGGATCAGCGTGGCTCGTCAACGCGCTGATGAGCAAAGACGCAGTGACTGCCTGGGGCTGGCGCATTCCCTTTGTTGGAAGCGTGCTTCTCTGTGCTCTCGGCTGGTTCCTGCGCCGCGGCCTGCATGAAACTGCGGAAGGACTCAAGGCGGTCGCGGCCCGCCCACCACTCATCCCATCTCTTATCGCGGACTGGCTGCCGATGGTTCGGACGTTTGGCATCGTCGCCACAACCAACGCCGCCTACTACCTGACGTTCACTTACGTGGTGGAACGCAGAAAGAGCCAGCTTGGGGGCGGATCGATTTTCCTTCTCGCTAACACGGTGAGCCTTCTTCTGGTGCTGATCTCAAAGCCTCTCGGCGGCTGGCTTTCGGACCTCACGGGTCGCCGGCGCTTGATGTTGGTTCTTACCTGCACCACGATGATTCTCATCTATCCAGCGCTGTGGCTGATGTTGTACGGAACGCCGCTGCAATTCATGTTTGGCCAGATTCTTTTGGTATTGCCGATCGGGATGGCGCTCGGACTTCAGGGTGCGATGGTCGTTGAGATTTTCCCGCTTCGCACCAGGGTCACATCGATGAGCTTCGCGTATAGCATCACCCTGGCGTTGGCGGGGGGCACCGCTCCGCTGGTGTCAGCGTGGCTGATCGACAAGTTGGGAATTCCGCTTGCGCCTGCCTACTATGTGATGTTGCATGCGGCGATAGGTCTCGCGCTGATCTGGCCAATGCCGGAGACCAATAGTCACTCGCTCAGTGAATGATGCTTCGGAGCAGCTCACGAACTGATTCAGGGCAATCGTTGCGCGTCTACGCGGGAAGCAACATCCCCTTCTCCAGGTGCCGCGTTACGTGCGCGTAAGAAGCCGCGTGCGGATCGTGCGTCACCATCACGATCGTTTTGTGGAAGTCCTCGTTCAGGCGCTTCAGAATTTCCAGCACTTCGGTTGCGGAATTGCTGTCGAGATCGCCGGTTGGCTCGTCGGCGAGCAGCAAGGTCGGATCACTCACGATCGCGCGCGCGATCGCGACACGTTGCTCCTGTCCGCCAGAGAGTTGCTTAGGCAAGTGCCCGACTCGATCTCCGAGGCCGACGAGTTTCAACGCTGTCATGACATGATCTTTCCGTTGCTGCTGATTCATCTTGGTCAGGAGCAAGGGCATTTCGACATTTTCAAACGCCGTCAGCACAGGAATGAGATTGAACGTCTGAAAGACATACCCTACGTGATGGTTCCGCCATTGCGCGGACTGAGCATCATTAAAGCGAAAAATGTTCTCGCCCATCACAAGAAGTTCGCCCGATGTCGGGCGATCGATCGCCGCGATCATATTCAGCAGCGTTGTTTTGCCGGAACCAGATGGTCCCATCAGGGCAAGGAACTCACCCGAGGCGATGTCGATTGAAACGTCGTCGAGCGCCTTCACTTCAAAGGCGTCCCGCTTGAAGATCTTGCTTACATTGCGGGCTTGAACGACCTTTGTACCGGTAGCGACACTTGGGGTTGTAGTTGCAGTGCTCATGATTGTCCTTTGATCTTGATTTTCTGTCCGCTCTTGAGACCGGGCGGGGCTGCTGTAATCACACTCTCGCCTCCAACCAGTCCATCGACGAGGTATCCATCGTTTCGAGTGCTAAGGATGTGCACTTCTCGTTCTACTGCTTTTCCATTGAACGCGATGAGGACGATTTTCTTGCCGTCCCGATCTTTGACCGCAGTCGAAGGAACAAACACTCCAGAAGGCTTTTGTTCACTCGCGCCCTTCACTGGTTCTTCCGCCATGAACTTCACCGTCGAGTTCATGTCTGGTCGAAGATATTCGTCCGGATGCAGGATCTGCACTTTGACCTGTACGGTCGCCTTCTGACGATTCGCTTCCGGCGAAATCTCTGCGATCACACCTTCGTACTTGCGATCCGGGAATGCGTCCACCGTGACGACGCCTTTTTGTTTCGACTTGAGTCGAGCAAAGTCAGCCTGAGCGATATCGAGTTCGACCTGCAAGTCATTCAGGTCCGCCAACGCGACCACTGATCCTTGCGGGCCACCCTCGGCTCCGCTCGCAAACTGCGCCGTTATCAGTTCGCCCTTTTCGGCTTTGCGTTCGAGAATGGTTCCGGTGACTGGCGCTCGGATGATCGTTGCGTCGAGCTGCGATTTCGCATAGTCCATCGAGCCCTTGGCCTGCAACAGGTCGCCACGCGCTCGCGCAATCTGCTCCGAGCGTGGGCCAATCTTGGCGAGATTGAAAGTCTGCTCAAGCGCATTCACGCGCTGCTGCGACGAGTTGTATCGGGCGGTAGCATCGTCTAGAGCCTGACGCGACATCACGCCTTGCGCCACGAGGTCTTTGGTTCGATCAAGATTGATCTTGTCGTTGATTGCGGTGGCCTTCGCTTCCGACAGCGTGTGATCAGCCTGTGCAATCTCTTCCGGACGAGATCCGTTCTCGAGTTCAGACAGCCGAGCTTTCGCGCTTTCATAAGCGCCTCGTGCCTGTTCGTACACTGCGCGGAATTCCTGATCTTCCAGCCGTACGACGATCTGACCTTCTTTGACCTTGTCTCCCTTTTCGACGCCGATCCAGGCCAGTCGTCCTGTCACCTTCGAGTTCACGTTGATCTTGTGGTGAGCGACGATGTATCCGCTCGCCGAAAGCACCACACTGCCTGGAGAATCGGCGGTTTCGGCCGCGGCACGCGCGACTTCGACTTCGGGCGTCTCTGAACTGAAGAGTCGAAACGCAAGAGTGATCAATCCAAGTAGAACCACCAGCGCGATTCCACCAAGAATGATGCGCTTCGCCCACCCGGATGGTTCTGGTTCTCCGGCGCTCCCGCGCATGGATTTGTCGATACGCAGGCTCGAAAGGTCGTCATGTTTTGCGTCAATCGGCATAGTTGTTAAGTTGTAGGTTCTCAGTTCCTAGATTGTCAGTTCTCGTGGCGCTTCGGTTAGCCGCGCAGGGCAGTCAAAATATTCTGACGCGCCGCATGCCAGGCTGGCGCAAGTCCCCCGAGCAAGCCCATCAGAAGCCCGAAGGCAATCGAGATCAGAATGACCCGCGGGGTCATCTGCAAACTGAACACCATCTCGCTGAACGTCACTTGGTTGCCCACGCCGGTGGTCAGCCCGTTGAAGGGCAGCATCAGAAGAATTCCGAGGATCGACCCAAGCAGCGACAGCAACAGCGCTTCGAGCACGAACGAAGTTAGGATACTCGGCCGAGAAAATCCAATCACACGCAGCGTTGCGATCTCGCGGCCTCGGTATGCGACAGCCGCGTACATCGTATTCATCGCAGCAAAGCACGATCCAATTGCCATGATGATCGCGACAAACGTGCCGATGATCTGAATCGGCTTCCCTGAACTGGTCTGCTTGGCGTAATACTCGGTCTCAAGCATGCCTTCGAGTTTCAAACGCTGATCGTCGCTCACGCGATTCTTCAACGCATCTGCGGCGACTGGATCCGTGGCGCGGAGATAAGCGGAAGAATATCCGCCTTGACGATCAAAATCTGCGGCGATCTGATTCACATCGCCCCATAGTTCGGAATCGTAAGCGGTACCACCTGCGTCAAATACACCGACTACGGTCCACTTTCCTTTTGCGAAATCGAGCACATCGCCAACATTCGTTCCCGAGAAACGCGAGTGGATATTTTTTCCAACCACCACTTCTCGCTGCCCGGGCGTGAACCAGCGACCATCCGTGAGTTTCACGTTCGGGCGTAGTTCGAGTCCCGCGGGCATCATTCCGCGCACGCTGACATTCACTTCGCCGGTGCCATCCTTGCGTGGGAGCACGATGACCACAACCCATTCGCCTGAAGCGAGCGGCTCTCCTTTGCTGTTCTTCGAAACACCCGGCAATTCGCGCAAGGTCGGGAAGAGTGCTCCGTCGAAGCCGCCGCTGAGCTCAGCCTGTGAGCCTTTACGAAGAACGAGCACGTTCAGAGGACTTCCGCTGGCAACGAACGCTTTATCGAGGCCGGCGAGCAGTGCCATCAGGAAAACAGCAGTCGTGACCGTCAGCGCAATGCCCAGCGCGGTCATGATCGTGAGGCCCTTACGAAGTTTTAGATTGCGAATGTTGTACGCGATAGGGATGGCCATAAATGAACTCGCTAACCGATGTAGCGCAAGCCCTCCACGATGCCGATTTTCGCTGCGTGATACGACGGAACGATGGCACTCAAGAATCCAACCAGCGCTGACACCAGGATCGCAACCGCCAGCGTTCCCGGAGTGACCTGCATTCCCCCAAAGAAAAGACCGATGCCCGGAGCCTTCGCAAGGATCGCGACCATGGCGAACGCAAAGAGGCTGCCACAGATGCCGCCGATGACCGCAACTGTCATCGCTTCACCAACGTAGAGTCCGAGAATCGTCCCGCGCGTGAAGCCGAGTGTCTTCAGCACAGCAACCTCGCGGGTACGCTCACGAATCGACATGGCCATGGTGTTCGCAGAGACCAGCAGAGTAGCGAACACAACTGCCAGGCAAATGCTCAGGATGAACGCCTTCACGTTGCCCAAACTTGCCACGAAACTAAGCTGAAATGCCTTTTCGCTTTCGGTCTTTGTGGGTTGCGGCGAATTGTGAAACATCGCATCGGCCGCGGCTGCCACCTTGGGAACGTTCTCCGCCGAGTCCGCGAGGATTCCGAACGTTCCAGCCTGTCCCTTCGCCCACGCGACTGCTTCTTCTACGTACTTGAAGTTGAAGTACACCGACTGTGTGGGCTGGGGCGCGGTGAAGATGCCGCGAATCGTAAGTTCCAGGTTCGTCGGATAAATGGTGCCCTTCAGATTGATCCGGTCGCCGACTTTCCACCCAAACTTTTCCGCGAGCTTGCTATCGACCACGACGCCGGCCTGATCACGTTGCCATGCAGCCAATTGATCGTCGGGAATTTTGAAATCCGTAAAGACTTTGAAGAACTCATCGGGATCAGTGCCAAACTGCGCGAAAAAGTTTTCGGGTTTCGCATCTTTATATATGCCGCCAAACCAGCTGTTCGGGACGACCGCGACCACGCCGGGAATTGTGCGGATCTTTTCGCGATAGTAGCCGGGGATGAAATTGGTAAGGGACACGCGATGGCGCATCACCAGCCGCTGCGCTGACTCGGCGCTCCCCTTGTCGATATAGAACCCGCGCCAGATCGTCATCATAAGCGTGAGCAGAATGAGTGAAAACGAGATGCTCAAGACGGTCAGGATGCTGCGCCGTTTGTTGCGAAATGCGCTCTTCGTGACAAAGCGGGTCAGGGTCATGTAAGTGCTCCAGAAACCAACTTGACGAGGACACGGCCGGGCTGGGAGGCATCCGGGTTCTGCTTTCGACTACGAGAATAGACTATGGCGAAGGCTGGCGACAACGCTAAAGGGCCCAAATAACGAAATCGGATGACATTTGTCATCTGATATCTATGACATGCGAAGAGCCGCGTAAAATGCGCACATGCCGCGTATTCGCAGTCTGCGAGCAAACGTAAATCGCGATGAGGCCCAGGAGTATTTTTCGCCCGGCGGTGTTGCCGATGGGCTGCGCAACACTTTTTTCGGATCGTTGCGTTCCGTGGCCGAACTCTACATTCCGTTTCGATTGTTTCGCATCGAGATCACGAACCGCGGAGTTGCACAGGCTGAGTTCTTCGGGCTCGAATCCGTACGTGGCTCAATGGACCTTTTTCGTTTTGACGAATTGCCGGACACGATCGTTCTTGAGACACGAAATGCGGTTGAACCTGGCATCGATGAAGCAGAGGCCGCCGAATTGGTAGTTTCCAAGGTCCGTCGATTACTTTATTCGCGCGGATTCTTTCGCATGCGTAACCTGCGCTTGGACTCGACCGCATTGCCAGGCGACGTCTACGTCCCCTACTGGATCGGATTTCGCGGGCGGGGCCGAAACGCAAACTTCAGTGTGCTTGACGCCGTCAGACGCAGGCCAGAGGGGGGCAAAGTCCGCCAGATCGTCCTGAATTGGCTGCTAACGCCGGGTTCTCAGCCGGTTTCACCCCCCTGAAGTCCACTCCGCTGTCGAGTACTTTCGTAATTCTCGGTCATCTGGCATCCCGGGCTATCCTACCCGTGTCCCTTCCCCCTGGGTTCGCTGCGTCGCTGCGGATCATGTGGCGTGCAGTGTCTTCGCCTGCAAGAGGCTAGGAGAAATGTCTACGCAAATCGGCCGTTTCGAAATTCTTAGTGAGATCGCCAAATCCGTGCGGGGCGGGGTGTTTAAGGCGAATGACCCCACGAGCAACCAAACCGTTGCCCTGAAGACCGTGTGTCTGGACATTCCCGAAGACCAGGCAAAGGAGTTCGTGGAGCGCGTGCTCGCCGAGGGCGAGCACACTCGCGATTTGAACAGCCAGAACCTCGCGCTGCTGTATGGCGCTGGCCAGATCGAAGATCAATTCTGCGCCGCGATGGAGTACGTGCAGGGCAACAGCATTGCAACCATGTTGGCCCGCCACGAAGGCTTTTCGATTTGGGATCTACTCGACATCAGCCGCCAGGTGTGCGCAGGACTCGATCATGCCAGCTCGATTGGCGTCGTCCACCACAGCCTCGAGCCCGCGAAGATCATGGTGCAGTGGGATGGCTTGGTAAAGATCCTTGGCTACGGCATTTCGACGATGTCATTGCTTGATACAGAGCCAGAGGGCGTGCCATCCCCGGTCCTTCATTACATGTCGCCCGAGCAAGTGGGGGGCGGTGCGACGGACGGCCGTTCCAATCTGTTCACCTGGGGCGCGATTCTTTACGAGATGGTCACCGACCAGCCAGCGTTTGACGGGACGACAACCGATGTCGTATTCCACAATATCCTGAACGAAAACCCGGTCCCACCGTCACAAATCAATAACAAGATTCATCCAGCCGTCAGCGAGCTGATCATGAAGGCGCTGGCGAAGAATCCGGACGAGCGCTATCAGAGTGGGCGGGAGATGCTCGACGATCTGGAGAAGTGCAAAGAAAGCACCGGGAAGTCAGCGACGAAAAAGAGTGAGCCCGCGAGAACTGCAAATGCACCCGCCGGGGCACGCGGTGCGGCAGCGAGTAAATTTGCTGGAGCAGTTGCGCCAAAACCAGCCGCTGCGCCGCGAGCCGTCGCAGCTCCGAAACCTGCGCCACCCGCACCCGTTGAACCGGTATCTAAAGTTTTTCATGTGGCGCCTCCTGCGGCTGAGACGGAAAGCAACGCCGCGGAAACCGCAGATTTTGAGCCAAGCATCGCGGCAGAACAAATTTCAAGCGCGCCGGCACACGATGCGCACGCAACGTCATCGGATGATTTTCATGCGGACGCATCTGGAGAGGAAGTGGTTGAGCCGCCCAAGAAGGCTGCCGCGGCTGCTGCTGGATGGAACAGCGGCCTGGTTCACGCGGTCACCAAGGCTACAGGACAGGCACCGAAGCAAGACGCCAGCCAGCAATTCATCAGCTCGGTCGTGAAGGCGTCCGTACAAGCGCTCGAGCGCGAAGAAGCAGTCATGTCGGCGGCCGTGCAAGAGCCAGAAGTGAAGGCGCCGCGCATCGCTGTCGACCCGATGATGGCTGCCATGGAAGGCACACAGGCTCCCACAAAGAGTTTTTCTGACTTGGATGAATTGCCCCCGCTTAAGGAAGTCTACGTCGAGCCGCCTCCGCCGCCGTCGGTAACAGAGCCGGTCGTGGTTGACGAGGCCGCCAAAGTTGTTTTCAGAAGGGCAGAACCTGAGAAGCCGAAAGTCCAGCCGCGCGAAGTTGCCGAGAAAGCGATCAAGGAAATCAAGACCGTACCCCCGAAGCTGATGTTGTATTCAGTCTCCGGGGCGGTCGTCTTGATTCTGGTGATCGCGCTGGGCGTGCTCTGGCGTTCTCAAACCGCCGACGACGATACAGGCCCAGTACGTAAAGTAGCGACCAAGTCGCAAGCCACCGCGGAAACGCCTGAGGCCGCGCCCGCCGAACAACAAGCATTGGACACTCCGGTTGACCCGGAGCCAGAAGTCCGGCCCAATGTGATTCCAACGCCGGGCAAACATGCCAGCAACAACAAGAAGAGGGCTTCGGCGCCCGCACCCGCAACGGTCGCGGTCGTGCCAGGACAACTTTCTCTCGATTCGACACCAGAAGGTGCCCAAGTGCAGGTTGACGGACGCGGCGATGCAAGCTGGGTAACGCCGTTCAACCTTTCAGGATTGACGCCGGGACAGCATACGGTCTCGGTATTGAAATCCGGATACACCTCAGAAACACGCACGGTCGAAGTTACTTCCGGCAGCAAATCGTTCCTGGTCATTCACCTGGCGCAAGTAGCGGCGACCGTCTCTGTGACGAGCCAGCCCGCTGGCGCGTCGATTTTTGTAGACGGCAAAGACTCGGGACACGTGACGCCGGCGCAAATCAACGTGGACAAGGGCTCCCACACCGTACTCGTTCGCAAGCAGGGGTTCCTGGATGAGACTGCCACGGCAGAAGTTGTGCCGGGGCAAACGGTTCACGTCTCGCAAACACTGCGCGCGCTCGGCAACGTTGACGAAATCAAGACAGTCGGAAAATTCAAGAAGCTATTCGGCGGCGGAGACTCGAACGCCGGCATGGGATCGGTGAGCATCAAGACGCAGCCGAAGGGCGCCCAGGTCGCGGTGAATCGCCGGATCCTTGATAAACCTTCGCCGGTCGAGTTCGTGCTTGGGCCAGGAAACTATCTGATCGACATCACGATGACCGGGTACAAGCCGATTCACAAAGTGATTACGGTCGAAAAGGGCGGGAAGCTCGCGCTGGATGAAGTGATGGAACACGAATAGCGCGGATCGGCTGAAGGCGCAGTTCTTCCCAGCTTGGATTGGTTCGTCAAAAAAACTGACAACGATGAGACGCCGGTTCGTTCGTTCCGGCACGCAAAGTCGGTCGACTGCGTTCCGTGTTTAGTCTCTCTTCACTCGAATCGATCAGTGTTTTTTAGTATTGATCGTTCGTTTTCCGCGTAGCGTGTTGTTTCTTCGCTTATTAGATCTGCTTCTCTCGTTTGTTCTATCTGCTTTTGTACTTCTCTGCTTTTGTTCTTTGCTTCTTTCTACCTTCGTTAAAAAGGTAAATGGAGTGATCACTCCTACCGCGAGTCATAGCTCCGGAGCCCTAGGGGCGGAGAGGGGATTCCCGCACAGTTGTCTGGTTCAGTCTCCCGCAGGTCTGGTGTCCAACAAGCGCCGTGTGGTTATGCCCGGGTCACGACGGTACGCTCCAACTAGTCCCCTTATTATCAGAATATCAACTGG
>Ga0105245_10001079_pt1 | contig 24715 bp, 4 predicted proteins | sample KBSM54metaG_FD_81523 | JGI IMG/M metagenome (GOLD analysis project Ga0105245, IMG submission 81523) | Miscanthus rhizosphere microbial communities from Kellogg Biological Station, Michigan, USA - KBS M5-4 metaG | ecosystem: Host-associated > Plants > Roots > Rhizosphere > Soil | place: Michigan...
ATCATGGCGCCGATGACGCGCAGTCGGGCACGGTGAATGATCTCCTCGCCACCTTCGATACGGCGGCGAAGACGTTCACCAGCGCGACGCTCTCGCTGGTGGAGGGACGCAACGTCATTACCGTCACCGGCACCGACAAGGCCGGGAACGCCGGCAGCGCGTCGATCGCGCTCATCCTCGACACGCGCGCGCCGGAGATCGCCATCGGCGCTCCGGACGCCGACGCCTGCGTCGACGCCGCGACGCTGACCGTCAGCGGCACCGCGACCGATCCGCGCATCGCGGCGGTCACCGTCAACGGCGTCGCCGCCACGCTCGACGCGGCGAAGGGAACCTGGACCGCCTCCGTCACGGTGGCGGAAGGGAAGCAGCTCCTCACCGTCGTCGCCACCGACGCGGTCGGCCACAGCAGCACCGTCACGCGCAGTGTGGTCGTCGACCGCACGGCGCCGGTGGTCGACGTCCGCGAGAGCGGCGCGCCGTTCACCGCGACGCTGCTCAACCGGATGATCTCGCTGCTGGTCCGCGCTACTGACGCCGATCCGAACGTCGCCGTCAGCGCGAAGCTCGACGGCTACGCGTACGCCTCAGGCGCGACGATCGGGGAGGGGACGCATTCCCTCGCCGTTTCCGCCACTGATTGCGCCGGACACAAGACCGACCGGACGTACGCATTCACCATCGACCTCACGCCGCCGGTGATCCGCAGTCTCAATCCGGCCAACGGCGCGACCGTCGGCCAGACGCCGACCGCGATCAGCGGCGTGACCGACACCGACGCTGCGCGCGTCGAGGTGGTCGGCAGCACGCTCAGCGCGGCCCCGAATGCGGACGGCACGTTCACCATCGCCTCCGTTCCGTTCGCCGACGGCGTGAATCGCTTCACGCTCCAGGCCACCGACCGGGCGGGCAACAACTCGCAGATCCAATACTTCGTCACGGTGAAGACCGCCGCTCCGATCGTCACCATCCTCGAGAGTGGCTCGCCGCTCGTCGCCGGGACGCTCTTCAATCGTTCCGTCACTCCGGAGATCAAGGTCAACGATCCGGCCGCCACCATCGCCGCGACGCTGAACGGCGCCCCTTTCAACGTAACGCCCACCAGCGGCACGACCATCACCGCCGACGGCAACTACGCCCTCGCCGCCTCGGCCACCGACGCGCTCAATCACACCGGCCACGCCGACACGACGTTCATCATCGACCGCACGCCGCCGGTGGTGAAGATCACCTCGCCCGCCGCCGGCGTCGTCACCCCGCTCGAGCAGGGCGGCATCGGCATCCACATCGAGGTGCGCGGCACCGCCGGCGACGCGGTCAGCGCCACGGTGAACGGCATCCCCGTCACGCTCGCCGCCGACGGCACGTTCGTCCTTCCGTCGCTGCCGGTCGACTTCGGCACGACGCCCGTCGTCGCCACCGGCACCGACCGCGCCGGCAACACCGGCCGCGATGAAGTCGACGTCACGCTCGCCGACCTCCGTCCCGGGATCATCCTCACGTATCCCCCCGATCATTCGCTGACCAATCGTCCGGCCACCGAAGTCCTCGGCCGCGTCCTCTCCGCGCCGCCTGACGGCGTGGTGACGATCGGGACGCAGTCCGTCCCGGTCGATCCGAGCGGCGCGTTCCGCCTCAGCGGCTATGCGCTGGTCGAAGGCAGCAACACCATCACCGCGTCGGTCAAGAACCAGAACGGCACGACCAACAGCGCCTCCGTGCAGGTCACCGGCGACTTCACGCCGCCGGCGCTGACGATCCTCGAGTCGGGCCAGCCGCTGGCCGACGACGCCCGCTTCGCCACGCAGGCCGTGCTGTCGCTCAACGCCTCCGACAGCGGCGGCGGCAGTGTCACCTCGGAGCTGACGCTCGACGGCACGAAGGTCGTCACCCTCCCGGTCACCGTCACCACCACCGGCGGCCACTCCGCCTCCGCCACCGCGCGCGACGCCGCCGGCAACGAGTCGCGTGCCGACCGGACGTTCTTCATCGGCACCACCACCGGCGGCACCGGCAGCTCGTGCGCGCTGAGCGACTTCGATCCGAAGGACGGCTCCGTCGTCCTCTCCGCCACCGCCACGCTCGTCGGCCGCTCCGGCGGCGCGCTCGGCGTCAAGGTCAACGGCGTCGCCGCCTCCGTCGCCGACGGCTCGTTCCGCGCCACGGTCGAGCTCCCGAACGAAGGCCCGAACGTCGTCACCATCGTCTGCACCGACGGCGGCGGCACGCCGACCGGCACGCCGCTCACCATCACGCTGAACCGCGTGACCGGAGATCCGTCGATCAGCATCGCCACCCCTGCGGAAGGATTCGCCACCGCGTCCGACACCATCACCGTGACCGGCACCGTCGGCGCGGGGGTCGTCACCGCCGACGTCAACGGCACGCTCGCCGCGATCGCCGGCGGCGACACGACCGTCGCCCGTCCCTTCACCGCGGCCAACGTCCGTCTCGCCGATGGTCTCAACGTTCTCGCCGCGCACGGGAAGAACGGCGCGGGCCGCGTCGCCACCGCCTCGCGCCGCGTCTTCCTCCTGAAGAACGCGCCGACGATCTCCATCAGCTCGCCGATCTCCGGCGTCTCCACCGGCGCCGCGAACATCTACGTCTGCGGCACGTGGACCAACCTCGATCCGGCGACCATCGTCATCACCAATCTCGCCAGCGCCGTCGCCACGCCGACGCCCGGCGTCGCCGCCAGCGACACCACCGGCACGTTCAAGGCGTACAGCGTCGCGCTCGTCCCCGGTGAGCAGACGCTGAAGGTTACGGGACGCGATCGTCTCGATCGTGAAGCGTCGGCCACCGTCACCGTGAAGCTCGTCGCCGGCGCGCCGAGCATCGTCATCATGCAGCCGCCCGATCATGCGTACTTCGGTCCCGCCGCCGGCGACACGTTCGCCGTCAGCGGCACGTTCCAGGCCGCGGCCGGATCGACGGTCGAGGTCAACGGCGCCGCCGCGACCATCAGCGGCAACGGCTACAGCGCCACCATTCCGTTCGCCACCGGCGCCGGCGGATTGACGCCGGTCGTCGCCCGCGCCACGGAGCCGGGCGGCACGAGCGCCATCGCCGCCATCGTCGTCACCAGGCTCGCCGCGGCGCCGAAAGTCATCGAATCGTTCCCCGCGCCGAACGCGGTGGAAGTCGATCCCGGCGCGCTGCTGCTCGTCCTCTTCTCCGCGCCGATGGACCGCGTCTCGATCGCCGGCGGCGGCTTCCGCCTCGAAGACGCCAGCGGCGCCACGGTCGGCGGAACGTTGTATCTCGACAAGGACGTCGTCACCTTCGCGCCCGCCGCGCTCCTCACGCGCGGCTCGCACTACACGATCCGCGTCACCACCGCGGCGAAGGACGTCGCCGGCACCGCGCTCGAAGCGGAGTACGTCGCCGGCTTCACCGTCGGCACCAGCGCTCCGTCGACGCCGCCGGTGCTGACGCCGGTCGCCTCCGCGTTCTGCGGCCAGACCGTCATCATCAAGGGCACCGCTCCGGCCGGCGCGCGTCTGCAGCTCGAGTCGGGCGGGCTCACACTCCCCGCCACCGCCGACGCGCAGGGCAACTTCTCCGTCAGCTATCCGCTCAGCGGACAGTCGGGCTACGCCACCGTCCGCGTCCGCATCGTCGGATCGGACGGCAGCCTCTCGCCCGCGGCCGAGCTTACCTTCCGCATCGATTGCGTCGGACCGCAGGTGCTCAACGCGACGTACGAGCGCACCGGCGCGAACCGCATCGCCATCGTCTTCTCCGAAGCGATCGATGCCGCCACGACCGCCGGCGCGATCTCCATGACCCTGAGCGACGGCCGCGTCGTCGCCGGAACCGCAGCCGTCACCGGCTCGAACGCGATCGTCACGCCGGCCGAAGATCTGACCGCGCGCAGCTTCTCCCTCAATGTCACGACGGCGGTCAAGGACCTCCTCGGCAACAAGCTCGTCGCGCCGTACACCCAGAGCTTCTCCCTCAGCACCGAACAGCCCCCCGCCGGCGACGGCACCGGCTTCATCTCCGGCGAGATCTACGACGCCACCACCGGCCGCCCCCTCGCCGGCGCGTCGATCTCCGTCGAAGTCCCCGCCCAGGCCTTCGCCAGGATCGCCACTCAACAGCACAACAGCTCAACCGCCCAACCGCTCAAGAGCTCGACCCTCTCCGTGCAAACCACCACCGACGCCCGCGGCCGCTACCTCGTGCGTCTCCCCGAGGGCGCGCACACCATCCGCGCCACCATGGCGGGTTACACCACCGTCTGGCGCCAGATCATCGTCGCCGCCGGCGCGGGCGTGATCCCGATCGACGTCCGCCTCACGCGCGTCGGCGATGTGAAGACCTCCACCGGCGCCGCCCTCACGCTGACGCACGGCGGCGAGACCTCGGTCACCCGCAAGGCGACGTTGAGCATTCCGGGCGGAGTGGTGGCGAGCGGGAAGTCCGTCTCGCTGACCGCAGTCGGCGGCCAGGCCCTGACCGGACTCCTGCCGCTCGGCTGGTCCCCCGTCGCCGCGGCCGAAGTCGTCTCCGACGACGCGCTCACGAACGCCCAACTCACGTTCACCGTCCCCGCCGCAGACCTCTCCGCCGCGGCCCAGAACCTCACCGCCGTCCGCTACGACGAGCTGCGCGACAGCTGGCAGGTCGTCACGCCGGTCGTCAACGTCTCGGGCGGCAACGCCGCCATCACGATCAACAGCGCCGGCGCCTACGCCCTCGTCTATCCCGACAAGGCCGCCGGCCTCGCGCAGCCCGCGCTTCCCGCGGCCGGCGCGCCGCTGCAGGGCGTCGCCGCACCGTCGACGCTCACGCCGCTCACCGCGCGCACCTTCCACCTCGATCCGGCGATCGTCCTGCCGAACGGCCGCACCGTCGCCACGGTCACGATCGAAGGCCTCGGCGGCGCCACGTTCCCCAGCGGCACCGCCGTCCAGGCCTACATCGACGAAGAGCTCAAGCTCGCCGACGGCTCGACGCTGCTCGATCCGCCGTTCGCCACCGACCTCCTTCTCTATCGCTCCCTCAACGGCGAGACCGGCGTCACCGACTTCCATCTCGCCCCGAGCCCGCGCGCCGCGCAGGTCATCCTCGAAGTCGGCTTCGATCACATCCGCGTCGTGCCGTATCCCGGCCGCCTCGATCGCGGCACGCTCGTCGGATCCGAGGGTGGGCGTGTGCCTGCCGATGACAAGGTGGCGATCGAGCTGCCGACCGGCGCCACCCCCGAGCCGCTGCGCGCGACCGCCGCGTCGCTCACGCAATCCGATCTCGATGCCGTCGGCTCCATCGCCGGCTTCCACATCCTCGGCGGCTTCAACGTCACGCTGCAGCGCGCCACCGAGCCGGCGCCGCAGGACCTCGACGGAGACGGCAAGCCCGACGCCGTGCCGCCGGTCGAGCTCTTCAAGCCGGCGCGCGCGACCTTCACCGTCGACACCACCAAGCTGCCGTCGCTGACCTCGTCGCTGATCCTCGCCGAGCTGCTCGACGTCACGCCGTACGGAAAGATGGTGCGGCTCGCGGCGCAGATGATGCCGATCGATCCGCTGGTCGCCGGCGCGTCGGCGCGCTTCACCACCCGCACCATCGATCGCTCCCTGCTGCCGGTCGACGGCGTCATCCGGGAGGGGAGGTATCTCCTCCTCGCCGCCGACGCGCCGATCGCCTATGCAACCGGATCGTTGCACCTCGGCGCCGGCGGCTCGCTGCTGGCCAACGCGCGCGTCAGCGCCAACGCCCTCGGCGTGGCCGACATCACCCGCACCACCGGCATCTACAACGTCCCCGTCGTCGCCGCCCCCGCCGGACCGTTCACGCTGACGCCGCGCCACGTCGCCACCGGCGACGGTGCCGCGTACACGCACAGCGCATCGGTTGCCGCGGAGTCGATCAACAAGATCGATCTCAACCTCGTGCCGCAGCCGCCGTCGCTCACCTCGGTCACCGTCATCGGCGCCGACGCCTCGCAGCTCGCGCTCAACGAATCGACCGGCACCGCGAACGTCGCGCTGACCACCAACGTCCGCGCCTCCTTCTCGCCGTCCCTCGATCCCACGTCCATCGACGACAGCTCGATCGTCGTCGTCGACGCCCAGACCGGAAGCGCCGTCGGCGGCAAGGCGGCCGGCGACGCTACCGGCGTCACCTGGAGCCTCACGCCCGGCCAGCGGCTGAAGAACAACAACCGCTACTCGGCCACCGTCTCTTCGCACATCCGCGGCTCGAACGGCGCGCCGTTCGGCCGCACCGCCAGCTTCGGCTTCACCACCGTGGCGCAGGTCACGAGCGGCGAAGTCCACGCCGACCGCATCGGCATCACCATCCCCGACGCCAACGGACTGTCGCGCGTCTTCGGCACCGCCGGCGCGCTCCCGTCCGGATGGCAGGCCGTCCCGGTCCGCCGCACCATCGACTTCCTCACGCGCTACCAGGCCACCGCCGCCGCCGACGGCAGCTTCTCGTTCAACATCGGCGACGGCCCCGACCTCTCCGATCGCGTCACCATCTCCGACCTCATCGATCTGCAGGTCGTCAACGCCGCCGGCAACCTCGCGGCGATCATCCCGCTCACGCCCTTCGTCACCGCCGATCACCGCGGCTTCGTCGCGCCGGCGAACATCGAGGTGAAGTTCACCAGCGCCGACGGCATCGCCGTCACCGTTCCGGCCGGCACGTTCGATCAGGCCACCATCATCAACATCGTCCCCACCACCGCCGCCGCCGTCGCCGACGTGCCGCACATCGAGCAGGACGTCGAGTACGCGGCCAGCGTCCGCCTCGACTTCGACGGCACCGCGCACAAGGCCATGGAGATCGAGCTGCCGGTCCCGGCCGGACTCGACACCAGCGGCAAGAACTTCATCCTCGGCTATCGCGGCGACTCTGTCCGCGGTCCGCGCATCATGGCCGTCGACACCCTGCGCATCGTCGACGGGAAATTCAGCACCACGCTCGATCCGAACGCCTCCGTCCTCCGCGCGGCGGTGATGAGCAGGGGAAAAGCCGCCGGCCAGCAGACCCTCACCGGCAAGGACCTCAAGAACTACCTCATGCGCGTCCAGCGCAGCGGCGTCTACATGGCGCTCGACATCCGCGTGCCGGTCGGCGGCGGCGTCGGCTGGGCCGTGATGGACGGCCTGCAGGCCGCCTACGACATCTTCTGGGACACGCTCGCCTCGTTCTACGCCGCGCACTACTACGTCTTCGAGCGCGGCCGCATCGTCGTGCCGATCATTCAGGGCAAGCCGTTCACCGTGGTCGGCGTCGACTCCACCACCGGCCTGCAGGGCTTCTCCAAGGTCTACGACCCGATTCCGGTCGGCGATCCGAATGTGGCGGTGACCATTCCGTCGCCGCAGGACAACACCAACGGCCCGTATCCCATCTTCGGGATTCCGTTCCGCACGGAGATGGCCGACGTCAACGCCGAAAAGGTCGACATCGAAGAGGTCCGCAACTTCAAGCTCCGCCTGGAGAACGATCAGATCTCCCTCAAGCCGGGCAACACGCCGCTGCCGGCCGAGACGAAGATCGAGCTCCTCGACATCACCAACGGCAAGTACGCGGCCGGCACCGCCGGCCAGACGCTGACCGTCGACGGCAAGGCGGGCGATCGCGTCGTCATCCTCGTCGAGCAGCAGGAAGTCGATCCGAACTCCGCGATCACCGTCACCTTCAACGAGCCGATCTTCGTCACCGGCAGCACGGAAGACGACATCAGCACGTTCCTCGAGGGGCAGCTGATGCTCGAGCGGGCCGATGAGCCGGCCGTCGCCGGCGCGGCTCCGGCCTACAGCGACATCACCAAGCAGGCGCACTACCGGCTCGACTCCGGCGGCCGCCGCCTGGCCGTCGACATGCCGTCGTCGCTGCAGCGCGAGTCGGTCTACCGCCTGACGCTGAAGAAGGAGATCGCCGACCGTTCCGGCGCCAACAACACGGCCGGCCTGAAGCTGGCCCAGGGAACGAAGAAGGACCAGAACGGCCAGCTCCAGCCGGCCGGCGGCGAGAACGATCTCCATCTCGTCTTCCACGTCCGCAAGCCGGGCGGGAAGCTCGCCGCGTTCGACATCGCCACCGGCTTCGTGCGCGACACCGCCCTCAACGGCAACGTCCTTCTCGTCACCGCGTCAGCGGGGAGTGACGGCACCGGCGCCGCGCTCATGGCGTACGACGTCGCCGATCCCGCTTCGCTCAACCCGACGAACGGCACGCCGCCGGTGCCGCTGGCCAAGGTCACGACCGTCAATTACACGAGCTTCTGGGCCGTGGCCAGCGATCCGCACGGCCGCGTCTACGTCACCGAGCAGGGCTCGGTCCTCGGCTCGCTGCACAGTTATCGCCTCGAAGACCTCGTCACCGCCAACGGCGGAACCGTTCCGCAGAAGGGCGCCACGGTCACGAACTGGACGCTCGGCTACAGCTCGTCGATCGGCCTGATCAGCAACACCATTCTCTCCGATCGTCCCGAATCGATTCCCCGCAAGCTGCAGATCATCGAGCAGGACGACGACGTGTCCTACGACGGCCGCGAGGCGTTCAAGACCGCCACCGGCGCGACCGAAGCCGCCAGCTACACCGGCAGCACCGTCAAGAAGTACAGCGTCTCGATTCCGTTCGACGCGAGCAGCCCGTACCTGCTGCAGCGCGTGACGGTCGAGAACATCTCCCTCGACATGCGCTGGTCGGCCGACGCCTCGCCGTCGGGGCCGGCGGTGATCCAGAACATCATCGCCCAGCCGAACGACCGCATCAAAGTCTCGAAGAACCTCCGCACCTACGGCGTCATCTCCCACATGGGCTACGGCATCGGTGTGTACGACCTCAACGCCATGGAGTCGAACGACGCCCCGAACCGCCCCTCCGGCTACCGCGAAGTGCAGGAGCAGGTCGTCCTCTCGCCGGGCAAGAACGATCCGGAGTGCTTCCAGCCGAACACCTCGACGCCGAAGCCGCCTGACTACGCCATTCAGGAGATCTATCTCAGCGCCGAAGCGGCAGTGCGCGGTGATCCCGCCGATCCGTCGAAGATCCTGATCTATGCGCCGGATCCCTATCGCGGTCTGCTCGACATGCGCTTCTCGCCCGACAAGTATCAGAACAATCCCGATCCGGCGATCTCGCCTAGCGCGTGCGACACGCGAGGGCCGATCGGCCTCATTCTCCGGGCCACCGATCCGACGGCGAATCATCCGCGCATTCAGGCGCTGATGAACGCGTATCAGTCGGCCGCAGGACGGCAGCCGTTCATCCACTTCATCTCCGTCAGTCCCTACAACTGGCGGCGCGAGAAGAAGGACAACGCGAAAGGCGTGCGCGGATCGATACCGGACGCCGCGGTGTCGCGCGATTACATCCTTCTCGCCGGCGGCGACCTCGGCGTGGTGGTGGTCGAAGTGGGCGGCAATCCCGCTCCCAATCTCCCCGGGTATCCTTCTTCGTACTGGCCGCTGAAGAACGAGCACGTCGCCGACATCATCTGGGTGCCGGGCGGCGCCGTCGCCGTGCGGGCCATCCCGCGCACGAACCTCGCCGTCATCGTCGACCGCGCCGGCCGCGTGCTGCTGGCCGACCTCTCGCGCCTCGACGAGCGGTTCGATCGCAACGGCGCCCCCATCCCCGGCGCGCCGCTCTTCGCGACGGTCGCGAAATGTCTCACTCTGCCGGCCACCGATCCGGGCGGCGTCGGCGCATACGACCCGCGCATCGTCTGGAAGTCCGAGCCCGGCATCGTCGCCGGCTCCCTCGCCCCGGTCGTCGACGGCGACACCGGCATGCTCTACGCCGGCGAGCTGCTGCGCAAAGCGATGAAGGTCGTCGCCGCGCTCGATCCGCGGATCGAGATGAAGGTCGACATCGGCGAAGAAACCGGCCTCAGCGAAGTCGGCGGCATCGTGCCGCTCGGCGTCGCCCCGCCGAAGGAGATCACCGACAGGATCGACGCGCTCCCCGCCTGCACCAGCGGCGGCACCGCGCGCTGCAAAGAGAACGCGTCGCTCGGCGTCTTCCGCCTCGAGCTCACGCTCCCCGGCGGCATGGTCGACGCGCTCACGCAATCGAACAAGCAGCTGCAGCTCGCCGTGGAGAGCGAACGTGTCTTCAACGCCGTGACCGAACAGACGCCGGGCGGCTTCCCCCGCTCGCACCTCCGCCGCTTCAAGCGCGACGGCAGCGCCGAACTGACCGCGCGCGTGGCGACCAACTTCAAGATGCAGCGCGTCGTCCCCGACGATCCGGCGCTCAACCAGGTCCTTCGCCGCCAGCGCGGCTTCAACAAGTTCATCTCCCCCTGGATCGTGGCCCTCGACGACCCGCGCGCCGGCGCCCAGTACGACTGGGCCGGCGCCACCGCCACGCAGAAAAAGGACGCCGGCTGCGACTACTGCTCCCGTCCGAAGTACCTCGACGGCAAGAGCGAAACCGACGGCGTCTACGAGCTCTGGACCAACGGACGCCTCATCGCCGTCCGCCCCGAGTTCATCACCAGCAGCGGCTCCTCCACCACCCCCGACACGATTTTCGCCAACACCCCCTACGCCTACCTCGGCAAGCAAGACCGCCTCGTGTCCCGCTTCGCCACGATCATGGCCGACACCGTCCGCCCCACCGACGTGCGCGTGGCCGGCCAGAACCCACCCGTCGCCGACGGCATGATCCAGGAGTCGTTGCTCCTGCACTCGGGCGAGATGACCACCGCGTCGGTCGACCTCGTGGCCGGAGGCCGCGCAGGCTTCGACGTCTCGTTCGACCGCAATTACCGCTCGCGAACCATCGGCGGCACGTTCCTCGGGCTGGGCTGGGAATCGTCGATGTTCAGGCGCCTCCGCGCGCTTCCGAACGGCGACGTCGAGCTTCGGGATGGAGCAGGAGAGCTCTGGCTCTTCAAGCGCAACGCGGCGAACGACGGATATGACTCTCCGAAAGGACTCTTCATCAGGCTCGCGCACACCGACACCGGCTGGAGCCTGATCGATCAGAAGTGGCGCGTGACGCTGTTCGACCTGTTCGGACGCCTCAGTGCGGAGTTCGATCAGTTCTATCGCGCCGATTCGCAGGCCGCGTCGCAGGCCGGACTCGATAACGGCAACATCATCCGTTATCTGTACGACGAGAACGGCCGCCTTACGGAAATCGTCGACGCGGTGAAGCGGTCGTCGACGCTGACCTATTGGAAGGACTCCGAGGCCTCACAGAGCGGCGCGTATCCCGGCCTGCTGAAGGAGGTCAAGGATTGGCGCGACCGCACGATCCGGTACGAGTACGACAGCAAGGGTCAATTGAAGGCCGTGAAACTGCCGGAAGTAAAGGCGGCGCAAGGCGTACCTTCGGATTACGACTTCACCGGAACGAACCGCCCGAAGACGCAGTACGGGTACAAGGTATTCGCGGCTCCTGCCGCCGGCGCGACGCCGACCCAGGCCTTCAATGATTATCTCGAGTTGCAGAACCTCGAAACGATCACCGATCCGGCCCAGGCGGCGACGAGCGGCGATCCGCGCGTCACGTTCAAATACGACGAAACCGACGACGCGCTGCAGCGCGATCGCGAAAAGTTGCAGACGTGGGCGACAGGGGAGAGCGCGTCGTTCAAGTACAACAGCGCCACCGACGTCGAGACGACGGATGTTCTCGGCCAGAAGCGCAAATACACGCTGACGGACAAGACCCAGTACGACAAGCGCGTCCACGTCTCGGAGTCGACCCTCGTGGACGTCCCCGTCGTCGAGGTCACGAGCGGGCTGCCGGCCAGGGCCGACCTCAACATGAGCCCCGGCACGAAGTCGCTGACGAGCAAATATCAATTCAATGATGAAGGGCTGCACTCCCAGGAGGATTATCCGAACGGACTGAGCATCACGAACGGCTGGGTGCCGACCGGCAACTCCGGGCCCGGCATGGTGCTCAAGGACGCGACCCAGACCGGCGCGCTGATCAACACGGAAAAGACCGTGTTCAATTACGACAGCGACACCGCCTCCGGAACGGTCGAGGGGGTCACGCGCACAGCGACCAACGGTTCGGGGGATCGCGACGCCCAGACACCGAGCCGCGAACGCCTGGTGGTCGAGACGAAGGACGAAAACGTCGGGCATAAGGACGAATACAACCCGTCCGGACTTCTCAAGAGCAGCCAGACCACCGACGGTTCAGGCAACGTTACGCTGGATGTGTCGCCCATTTACTATGCGGCCGACGCCACCCTTCCGATCACGCGCAGCCGCGTCTTCTCCATCAACAAGGGCGTTCTGAAGGAAACCTTCGTCTATTCCACGACGTCGACGGGCGGCTATCACGTTCACATGACGGATACGGTCCGTGGGACGACGACCGATACCGACTACGACGCGCGCGACCGCAAGGTGCACGAAGTGATCGCGGATGGTAATTCCGGCGCCGTACTGTCGGACGAATCGTTCGGCTACGACGCGAACGGCCGGCAGGCGTATTCGGCGCGCAAGCAGAAGGACGTCGGTAACGCGGTCAGCAGGATCGATTACGACGCCATCGGGCGTGAAAAGGAGCGGACGCTTTCCGGCGCCGCGGTCAATGGAGGCAATTCGACTCTCTCCACCACGACGACGTATGACCTTCAGAACCGGAAGATCACACGTTACGACCCGTCGGTCGGCGGCGGCGGCCCGAATTACGAGATTTCCACGCTCGACCGTCTCGGCCGTCCCGCGAGCCGGGAGCGCGTCGGCACCGGCGGCGCGTCGCTCAAGAGCCTCTATGGCTATGACGCCGGCGGCGCGCAGGTCTATGTCACCGACACCACGCGCATCGCGTCACTGAGACAGCTCGATGAGATGCAGCGCGAAGTGGCCACGGTGGCCTCCGACGGCATCAAGACGCAGAACCGGCTCGATCAATGGGGCCAGGTGATCGAGTCGACGCAGACCGATTCCAACGGCGCCGTCATCGGTCACTTCACGCAGTTCTATACGAAGAACGGACGCCTTCGCGGCGTCAACGACGAGCTCAATAGCGGCGGCCGTACGCGCCAGACCCGCTACGGATGGGACGACGGCGACATCACCACGAGCACGAGGGTGGGGCAGACCGGCTCCGTCTCCGGCGTCTCGTTCCCCTCCGGAAAGGTGCGCGCGCGCCAGACGACGCGTGACTCCGCCGGCCGGGTCAAGGAAGAGCTGATCGGTGAAGCGAGCGGAGCGTCGGGCGCTGTCGACGCTTCCACCGCGTTCGCGCGGACCGAGTATGGGTATCAGGGCAGCGTGCCCAACATGGTCACGAAGTCCGAGCCGCTCGCCGGCGGCAGCTCTCTTTCGATCGTGATGTACGACGGTCTTGCGCGTCCCCTCGAAGTCGCTCAGGCCGGTGGCAGTTCGTCCACGAAGAGCGACTACGACGAGGCGGGGAACGTCACCTCCTATACCGCGCCCGGCATGAACGAGGAGACGGCCACGTTCGACAGCCGCGGTCTGGCCACCAAGCGGATCATGTCCGATGGCAAGACCCTCCAGTACGAGTACGACGCCGCCGGAAACCTTCTGAACCTGAAGGACGAGAGCGGCGAGAACACGATCTACACTCCCGACGGTCTCGGTCGAACGGTCCGCGTGCAGTACTACGACGGGACGACCGAAGAGACGCAGTACGAGCCGGGCAGCGGCTTCGTGACCGCCACCAGGGACCGTGCCGGTCAGTGGATCTCCTACGAATACGACGCAAACGGCCGGGTGACCGCCGATCACGATGGGCTGGGCACCGGCGGCGCGGTATTGACGAAGTACGAGTACGACGGCGGCGGAAGACTCACCGCCATTCGCAACAAGGACGCCGCCATCGAGTACGCCGACTTCGACCTCATCGGCCGTCCGGCGACCACACGCACGATCCGTTACTCCTCGGGGTCCGGTCTGGGGAACGGGACCGTTCTCGACGTTCATACGCAGAAACACGGCTGGGCCCTCCACGACGGTGAGCGCGACACATGGCGCATGCCGGCGGCCGGATGGACCGCTCCCACCCAGGATGATCCTGCCTCACCGTGGCTGCAGACCATCACCGAAGAGCATGACGCGGGATCGAACGTCGTCCGCCAGCTCGCCGGCGGAACGCTGCTGTCCGAAGCCGTTGGACGGGGCATCGGGCGGCTTCTGCTGCGGCGGCAGATCGTCGGTTCGAAGACCATCGATACCAATTACGGATTCGCCGACGGAACCACGACCGCGGGCGGCGTGAAGCTGCCCCCCGGATCGACCGCGAACAAAGAGTCGCTGCTCCTCCACTGGACGCAGACGAAGGTCAACAGTACGGTCGTAGGCGGCAGCGCCAACAACCGCGATGCCTCGAATCGCGTTACGCAATCGCGCGATCAGGGCTTCGGCGATCGCATCTCGCAATGGGGCTACGACGATCGCGGACGCCTCTCCAGCTCCTGGCTCAATGTCCCCGGACCGTCTCCGTCGACGAGCGCGATCACGGATACGCTCATTGACGCCGACTTCCGCTCCGCCCGCACCGAGCCGCCGATGCTCAGTCCCGCCGATCACGCGAAACTCGGGACCACGGCAGTCGAGGTCGAGCCGCTTTCCTGGACCGCGACCCGGAATTCGACGCAGCAGATCGGCGATCGTACGCTCTACCTCGATGGGCAGCCGCAACTCACCCGCACGTATGCGTTCACCGGCGGCCGGCGCGTCAGCGATGGCAAATGGACGTCCGCCTTCGACTCTTATGGCCGCCTCGCGTCGATCAGCAGCGTCGACGCCGGCCGGAAGATCGCCTATGTGTGGGATCCGAATGATCGGATGATCGGGCGCGTCGCCTACAAGCTCGACAGCACGAACAACTGGGTACTGGAAGACCGCACGGAGGTCCTCGCCCGCGACGGCCTGCCGGCCGACAGTACCTTCGTCTGGGATCCGCTTGCGGATCGGCTCCTCGCGATTTATGAAGCCGGCAAGAGCACGGCGGCGAATGCCGGTCCCGAACAAGGCCTCATTCGCCAGTATCTGCACGGCGACCAGGGCTATGACGATCCGGTTCGCGTGCTTACGGCCGGGCCCACGGGCGTCACCACGTATCTCCCCATCATCGACCAGGCCGGCGCCGGATCGCTGCAGGCGGTCGTCGACAGCAACGGCACGATGGTCGAGCGCGTCCTCTTCGCCGATTCCTATGGCGACGCGCCGCGATTCCTCCAGGGACCGGTCGTCGATCGCATCTCGCTGGCCGCGCAGAAGGATGGCAACGGCGTCATTCAATCGGTCGACGTAAGAGTCCACCTCACCGAGACCATCGACTCATCCACCGTGGCGAATGGAGCGCGGCTTGCCGCCGTCGATTCGTCGAGGAACGTCGTTTACGAAACGTCGGTGACGCCGACGGCCGAAGACGACCACACCATTCACTGGTCCCTCGACGGAACCACCTGGAATGCGCTCGCCAATGCCGGCGGAGCCGCGTCGCTGGAGGTTGCGGTCGGCAAGACGCTCCGCGCCACTGCGTGGGGTAACGCGACCGTTACGGCGGCACCCGGCTGGACCATCAAGGTCTTCGGTACCGATTCGTCGGCCGACTTTCCCGTCATCACGCGCCAGAGCTTTGCCGACGTCGCCACGTTCTTCGCCGGGATTCCGTCGAGCGAGAAGAAGTCGACCGATCTCTACGCCATCCGCAGTCTCTATCTCGCCGGAACCGAGGAATCGAAGACGAAACTGCTCTTCGACTTCCATGCGTTGCCGTTCCGCGATCCCGCCACCCATGTGGTCTATGCGCGCGCGCGCTGGTACGACCCTTCCACCGGAACGTTCCTCACGCCCGATCCGATGGGCTTCTTCGACTCGTCGAATCTCTACGCGTATGGCTCCGGTGATCCGGTCAACATGCACGACCCGAGCGGCGAATGCGAGGGTGCTTGCATCGGCGCGCTGATCGGCACGATCGCCGGTTCGGGTTATGCCATTTATCGCGAAATCCGTTACGGCGAACAGTTCTTCGGGGCCAACGGCGCGTGGCGCTACATCGCGCAGGGCGCGGCCGCCGGCGCGGCGATCGGATTTGCGATCGAGACCGGAGGCGCCGGGGCTCCATTGTCCGCGAAGATTCTCGCCGGTACTGCGTTCGGAGGCGGATTAGGAGGCGCGGTCGGCAGTGTCGCCGGCAACGGCGACTGGGCCACGTTCGGCAAGAGTGCGACGAAGGGCGGCATTCTCGGCGGCATCGGCGCCGGAACGGGCGCCGCGATTCAGGCGGCGAATCTGGCGTGGGGTTGGGCCTTTGCCGGCAGCGTCGCCGCCGACACATACGCGGGCGTCGGCGTCGATTACGCGTTCGGCGATGCCGAAAACCTCTCCAGCACGGTCGCCACGAACGCGGCGTGGAGCCTCGCCGGCAATACCCTGGCCGAGGCCGGCGCCGCGGGCCTGAACTGGTGGAGGGCGCGGAAGGCGACGCCGGTGCCAGAGTTCCACGGCCCGGTCACCTCGAATGGAGAAGCCGATGCGGTGTCGGGAGCGCGCCTGCGTGAGCAGTACATGGCGCAGGATCCCGATTACCAGTACGTTCCGTCGCGGCGTACGGGCGATCCGATCAACGTCGAGAAAGCCAATACCGTCCACAACGGCGTGAGATACACGCCCGACGGATATCCCGACTTCGAGCCCTTCGCCATCGCCCGTGCCGAGATTCATCAGACCGGCTTCAACGACATCGATTTCAAGGCTGCGAACCTCGAGTCGGGAATCGGCGCCGGCATCGACAGTCACCGGCTGGCTCATCCCGGATTCACATGGCATCATCACCAGAACGGAACCACGATGTTGCTGGTTCCGACGCCCATCCACAATGCGGCCAGGCATTCGGGTGGTGCTTCGATCGCCAGGCACGCCGGAGGGTTGCATTGAAGGTCGACATGGTGATGACGAACGAGCCGACGTCGCAGGAAGCGATCACCCGACTGGAGCGCGAGCTCGGCGTGTCGTTTCCGCGCGAATATGTCGAGTTTCTGCTCGACCAGAACGGCGGCCTGCCGCGCTCCGGCGTCTTCACCTTCGACGACAATCGCAGTTCCGTGTCGTTTTTCGGGGCCTACACCGGACACGATTACAACGATGTAGGGGAGGCGGCTCGCATGTATGCCGGCCGTCTCCCTTCCGAATTCGTTCCCGTTGGGGATGACCCCGGCGGCAACGTCGTCGCCCTCGCTGTCGACGGCGCTGACAGCGGCTCGATCTGGTTCTGGGATCACGAGAACGAGTCGGCCGACGGCGTCCCCACCCGTGACAACATGTACAAGCTGGCGTCAACGTTGTCCGAATTCATCGCGTCTCTCACGCTCGACCCGAGCGCTGACTGGGCCTGATCGAAGTGCATCACCTCCTTCTCGCGTTGCTTTTCGCCCTCGCCCCCTCCCGCCCGCCCGTGAAGGGCTGCGCGTGGGAGCAGGTGTCCGACAAGTCTCTCGGCTTCGAGGCCTCGGTGCAGCGCTGCGACTACGGCTTCCGCAAGATCGACTTCTTCATCAAGGGCCACTCGCTTTTCATGCGCTACTCGGATGGCGGCGCGCCGGACCCGGTGATCGACATCCTCGACCTGCAGCCGGGCGAGACGGCCGAGGCGGGCCTGAAGCGCCTCTTCGCGGAGCGGACGGCAAAGGCGGTGGCGAAGAGCTGCAAGCTCGCGGCGTACCGCGAAGACCATCCGCGCAAAGACGTGAAGCGCTACTCGTTCGTGCCGAGGGTGCCGCCGAAGACGAGTCCAGACGAGGTCGGCGATCCGCAGTGCGGCGACTGGGGCGAGGCGCCGGACGGCATCCAGTACTTCGAGGTCCAGCCGGCGAGCGGCGCGAGAAAAGTACTCTTCGTCCGCGTCGGCCAGGACGAGCCGCTCTTCGACGAGCAGACCCTGCGGCTCTTCCCTCCCACCCCCTGAACGCGTGAAATTTTCAGTCCGCCGAGTGGTTTAACTGCCCTTGACCGCGGGATTTAGAGGTTGATATCTTCCGCGTCCCCACCGGTTTCCGGCGCATTCGTCTAGGGGTCCAGGACGCCGCCCTCTCACGGCGGTAACACGGGTTCGAATCCCGTATGCGCTACCAAACTTAACCTCCACCGATTCATCGGCTTACGCGCGGTTCATCTCATTATTTTGTGTATGAAACGCACCGAGGCACTTACGCGCGGGCCCGGAATTTCTCAAACCGCCGCGGCGAGGATGGAACTCACGACCACGTCCGAACTTTCAGCGACTTGATAACTCGCGCGGCATAGCTGCCCGAAGCGAGGTGGAAACAAAGTCCTTCTTTTTAGCTACTTTATGGCGTACCGTAATTACTTCAGCGTTGGCGGTCCATCAACGCAACTTAATGTCAATCAGCTGTAATTCAGGTTCCGGCGAAGCCACAGGTGCGCAACCGAGCGACACCCGCTTCGAGTCGAAACTCGTCGCGACTTTCGAAGACATCTGCCGCTACGCTTGTGAGCTCCTCAAGGTTGATCACAGCGGTTTTGTCCGGTTCAACAACATCCACACCGAGGGCGAAGTCGTCGCACAGTATCCGGTCGAGCCGCGGTTATCGAACCGCAAAGTCAAGCTCCAGGGTATACCCGCAGAAGAGCGGCTGCTCGAATCCGATGAGCCGCTGGTCATCGAGGATGTCGCCAACGCCTCTCAACTCGGTGAGGTTCAGACGCTATTGGCCGAATTCGACATTCGGTCGATCTGCATCGTAACGGTGCAACTTCATGGCACCGTGATCGGATCATTTAGCTTGGACTCCGTCGGTAAGACGCGGGCCTTCACTAAAGACGAGATTGCACGTTGTCGGTCGTTCGCGGATCTTGCCTCCAAGACGATCGAACATGCTGGTTCTGTCGATTGGCTAGAGGCGCTGCTTAGGGCTACAGCTGCGATCACGTCTGAACGTGAAATCGGACCGCTGCTCGAGAGTATCATTCAACACGCGAGCGCTCTCTTTCGTGCGGAAAGTGTCGGTCTTTACCAACGCTGTGCCGATGAGCAAGGCTTTGACAGCCTTCGTCTCGTGGCTAGCACGAACCAGCGTCTTGTTGGCAAGGTTCTGCACCGCGGAGAGGGCATGGCTTGGCAGGTGGTCGCCGGAACGGCGAAGTATCTTGCCACGGACGATTACGACAAGTATCCACACAGAGCGATTCCGCTCGAGGGCAACTTCGGATCGGTTCTCGAGGTGCCTCTCGAGCGCCAGCACGAGCGCATAGGCGTCATTTATCTGACCGACGCTGCGGGTCGGAAGTTTAATGATTTCGACGCGGAGCTCCTTCAACGTTTCGCCAACGTCGCCATGCTTGCCCTCCAGCAACGAGGACTGTTCGGTCGGATGAAGGAGCTGTCCGACGCGACGACCGCTATCTCAGGAGACCTCGGGTCGAACCCGCTTGCCGCCAAGCTCACGGCGATTGCAGAACATGCTACGAGGATTCTGAACGCGGAGATGTGCGGCGTTTTTCAGGTTGATTCTTCGGAGCGGCTCATCCTGCAAGCCAGCTATGGGCATCCAGAGGGGCAGTTCGAACAGAATCGTGTCTTTGTCATTCAGGACGAACCTGGGACGGGCTTCGCTGGCGCTCTCGCGGCAAGGTTGATCCAACTCCACGGGGATGGAGCTTCCGGGGTAGCCGACGATCTCATTATCAAACTCTGCGGCGAAGAGATCCGAGGAGATCGAGCACTTGAAGGCGTTGACGCGGAGGCGTCTGGCGCATGCCACTCGCTACTCGCAATCCCGCTACTGACGAAGTCCGGCGAGCGGGAGACCGTGTCAGGCATGCTCCGTATCACGAATAAGAAAGGAGCCGATGGCGAGCCTCATGACTCCATCTGTTTCAACGAGGAGGATGTGTGGATTCTTCGCGTGTTCGCCGATGCGGTGGTGGTTGCGATCGAAAGTACAAGGCTGTTTGAAGAATTGCGGGCACAGAAAAATCTATACGAGCAACTCTTGTCCACGTGGAACACGTTGGCGAGCGAGGAATCGCTGGAAGTTCGTCTGAACAAGATTGCTGAGAATATAGTCATTATCCTAAGAAAAAGCTATTGCCGCATTCTCCTCGCGGAGGAGTCCGACGAGGTATTGACCTTAAAAGCTGTGGCATTACATCCACGGAGTGATAGCAAGTCATACCGGTGGAACCCGGAAAGAAAACAGCGAACCGCGATCGCCCTATGGCCACGCTTGCACGACGCATTTCGAAGTGGACAACCGTATGAACTGAGCGCCGAGAACGACTCTGACGGAACACTCGCCGCACTTGCTGAGATTCTTGGGCTTCGGGACGCCGACAGCGGCGTGGCAGTACCGATTCAATCGGTGTTCTCTATTCCGATGAGGGCCGGTGACAGACCTGTAGGCCTAATAAGCGTAGGAGAACTGCGAAAGACGACACAGGAACGAGGAGGGTTCAGTAGAGAGGCAAAGAACCTCGCTTCGACGATTGCCGCCCAGGCGACTGTGATGATCGACCGGGAATGGAAGCGACAAACGAGCGAGCGACGCGAAGAGCTATTGTCGCGCCTTTCCGATGCCGCTGTGCTGATTCGGGCGGAGGCTGATGGCGAAAGGCGACTGTCGGTCATAGCCCAACAGGCACAACAGGTATTTCGTTGTAACGTAGCAGGTTTTCTCGAGCAGGTCAGACTTGGCGGGCCGGTTGCCGTACACACGTCTACCGGAGAGCAGTTCACAATCACCGACGACGAAGCGAACGCGTCCGGACTAAGCGATCTGCTTGCCGCGGAGGTGATGGCCGAAAGTATTTCCAGCCTGTTTGAAAGCATCGCACACTCGGTGCCGGCGTTGCAGCGCCTCGAACTGACGTCGTCCCTCGCCGTGCGGTTTGACTATGCCTCGCTGGCTCGTTGTGTCCTTTTCGTGGGAGAAAAGAACGAGGCCGTACCTTTGAGAAGGGGTGATCTCAGAATTCTCGACACTCTGGCTGCTCATTGTGCCGCTTCTCTCTCGACTGCTACGGCGCGCGCGCAGCTCACCAGAGCGCTGAATGGCGTACACCTCGTGGCGGAGGACCTCGCGCTCGGGGATCGAGGCCATGCCCTAGATAAAGTTGTGCAGGGTATCAAGAGCGCGATGAACAGCGACCTTGTTACGCTGTACAGGATCAAAATGCGCGGAACCTCCATCACCGGCTTCCCCACAAAAACCATGCTTCAGGATCCTTCGGCGTCTTCGCCCTTTGTGCGTGACGTCTCCCGGACTGCTGTCGGCAGGCTGCTGGCGGCAAAGAAGTCCATCATCATGGTGGACGACGTGACCAGGGACGAAGTCCTCAACGGACCGTTCGTCGAGCGCGAGCAGATAGTTTCGGCTCTCGGAATGCCCATTCTGGCGGAGTCGGCGACCTCTCCCGTCGGCGTTCTCTTCGTAAACTACACGACGTTTCACAAATTTACTCACGACGACGAGAAGATCGTCAAGATGTTTGCACATCTCGCGTCGGTGGCTATTAGAAATCAGGAGTTGTACGACCGCCAGCGGCGAAAAGCCAAGCAACAGGAGTCTTTACGCAAGGCGGCTCGTGCACTAAGCAAAGATCTGCAGTGGGAGGAGACGCCGCAGCACATTGCCGACACTGCATATCTTGTTGCAACATCGTTTATCGAAAATGTGGTCGTGGTTGTGGTTGGGTTGTTTGAAAACAGTATTGGCCGAGTTGCGGCGACATTTCCTGCCGATGCGGCCGATGCTGTTAGGAAGCGTCTCGGCCACGAAGTACCTCTTGTCTCCGCGATCGACGGACGCATAGGCATCGTCGGCCGGGCAGTCCTCACAGGCAAGACTCAAGTGAGGAATGACGTTTCTGAAGCGACTGACAGTGATTACATTGCGATTCATGATCTGACTAAATCTCAACTCGCCGTGTCAATCACGCAAGACGACGAACAGCTCGGCGCAATCAGTATCGAGAGCTCTGATCCATTTGCTTTTGAAGAAGAAGACCGTGAGACATTCGAACTGCTCGCATCGTTCGCTTTCGACGCTTTGCGTACGGCTAGAAAAAATGATGACTTGGAGCGGATGCGTGCTGGCGCACAGCCAGACGCCGTCTGGAAGGCGATCTCATTTTCGGCCGCTCACAAGATCGGTAATCCGATTTTCGCCATCGAGACAAACCTCGGTCCGCTTCGTAGGAGAGTTACGGAACAACGAACCGGAGAAGCGGTGTCGGTAATTGACGACATACAGATTTCCGTCGAAAAGGCGAAAGGCATCGTCCACCAGTTCAGATCGCTCAGTCTCGCACAGGATATTCATCCGGTTACCACTTATCTGCGGCCGATTTTGGAACAGGCGTGTGTAGCCGCCCACAATCAAGGCATCGCTACGGCAGTCGAATGCTCTGAATACGCTCGCGTGCTTGGAGATCAGAGGCGGCTCGCGGAATGTTTTGACGAGCTTGCGGCGAACGCGCTGCACTGGTTGGGCAAGTCGAATCCGCAGATCAACATCACAGTGAGCGAAGCATCAAGCTTGCAACTGCCAGAAGGCCTGGATCCGGAGAGTGGCTATCTACTCATTCACTTCCGCGACAATGGCAGCGGTGTACCTGTCAGGATCAAGAAGCAGATCTTTGACGCCTTTTTTACTACATACGAACAAGGGAATGGCCTTGGCCTCGACCTTGTGCGCAGGATCATCGTTGGGCATGGCGGAACTATTTCCGAGGTCGGCACGCCGGGCGACGGTGCCGACTTTGAAATCTATTTGCCGATCCCGGAAGCGATTCCACGCGCGCAAGCGCTGACACAGAGAGTGAGGAGTTGATGGCGCGAATTCTGATTGTGGATGACGAAAGGCCGAATAGGGAGTCGCTGGAGCGCGCGTTGAGTGACGTTCATGGGGATTGGGAGTTTCTGCTTGCCGAGAGCGAGGTGGAGGGAAAGGCCAAGATCGAAGGCGGCCTCGCTTCAAACAAGCCTATCGACGTTGTCCTAACCGATCTCGTCATGGCCACTGAGAGTAGCGGGATAAATATGCTCAGGGAAGCGCGCAAGCTCGACCCTTTGATCATGTCGATCTTGCTGACGGCTAAGGAAACGAGTCTCGACCCCTACCTCGCCTTCGACTGCGGCGCTTTTGACGTTGTAAATAAGACTATTGCTGGTGTTTCGGCGATTGAGAAGATCGAGATGAAGACTCGGGCGGCTCTCGCCTATCGGCATTCCCATATGGCCAGTCTCGCGCGCCGTTATTTCGATCCCCGGCTTTACGACATGATCGAGCGAGATCCCTCGTTGCTGGCATTGGCGCGGCGAACGATTACGATCTGTTTCTGGGATATTCGGGGGTTTTCAAATCTGTGTGAGATTTTCAAGGCGCACCCGGATGTAATCGTGAGGTTTCTGCAGGAGTATTCCGAGATGGCGGCACGGGCTATTTTTCGCCATGGTGGGTTGCTCGACAAATTCATTGGGGACGGCGTGATGGCTCTTTTTGGCGTGCTCAAGCCCTTGGATGCCGACGGCGATTCCGACGCACTGGCGGCCGTGCAATCGGCGATGGCTGTACGAGCCGAATTCCAGCAAATTGAGGCGAAATGGAAGGACATTTGGCGCCGCCATGAACCCCGACAATTCCAGATCGGCCTTGGCTGTGGAATTCACACTGGTGAGGCGATGGTCGGGCACATCGGCACGCAGTTCCGCGATCAATTCACGGCGCTCGGGCATCCTGTCAATCTCGCTGCACGGCTTGAGGCGCGAGCGCTGAGCGGCGAGATTCTTCTTTCGGAATCAACGGCCACGCGTGTCCGGTCGCGCGTCGAGCTCGAGGAGGCGGAGCCAATCAAGGACATCAAAAACATCGAGGGTACGTATCGGGTTTTCAGGGCATAGCATCGCTTTCCGTGAGGTCTCAGTGGCCTCGGTGTGTTCCCGAAGATCAGGAGACGTTGAAAATAGGGCGGATCCCGGCATGCGGCGATTGCTGCATAGCTTTTACCGCAGTAACACGGGTTCGAATCCCGTATGCGCTACCAACACCCCCCCTCAAAACAACGACCCCTGCTTACTCAACGTCGCCGGCTCGACCGCGTTCTCCCCGAGGAGGCGCTGCATCTCGCGGGCGTTGGCGGGGCTGTGGCCGGCGAAGTGGTTGTTGAAGAATCCGTAGATGTCCTTCGTGTGTGCGACGCGGCGGAGGACCTCGGCCCAGGCGCGGAGCTCCTCCGACCGGTCAAACTGGATGCGCGAGTAGTCGGTGATCTCGCGGTCGGGGCCCATCCAGCGGACGTACAGAAAATCGGCGGTCGGCTGCTCCGCCAGGTCGAGCATCGCGTCGCGTGCGATCCAGCGTCCGTCGTTGAGCGCGAGAGCGATTCGATGCGCGGTCAGCAGCGCCAGCAGGCGGGGGAGGACGTCGGGACGCATCCAGCGGCTCTGGCGTAGTTCGACGGCGAAGCGCACGTCGGGAGGCAGCGCCGGGAGGAACTGCTCGAGCGCCGGCAGCTCCTCCGGCGAGAAGTCGGGTCCCATCTGCAGCAGAATCGGGCCCAGCTTCGGTCCGAGCTCCCGCGCGCGATCGAGGAACTGCCGTGCGAGATCGCCGGCGTCGCGAAGACGGCGCTCGTGCGTGACCTCCTTCAGCATCTTGAGCGCGAACGTGAATGGCTCCGGAGTGCGCTCCATCCATGCGCGCACGGTCTTCGCGTCGGGCATCGCATAGAACGTCGAGTCGACCTCCGTGGCGGGGAATGCGCGCGCGTAGACC
>Ga0105245_10001080_pt1 | contig 24712 bp, 23 predicted proteins | sample KBSM54metaG_FD_81523 | JGI IMG/M metagenome (GOLD analysis project Ga0105245, IMG submission 81523) | Miscanthus rhizosphere microbial communities from Kellogg Biological Station, Michigan, USA - KBS M5-4 metaG | ecosystem: Host-associated > Plants > Roots > Rhizosphere > Soil | place...
AGCCCGTTGGGATGAGCTCGGGTCCTGTGCAGCAGGCGCACTGAACCTCGTCAGGTCCGGAAGGAAGCAGCGATAAGGTGCTTCACCTGCGTGACACAGTTCGGCCTGGGCTCTTCCGAGCGGGCTTTTCGTTTCTTCTATACTCACGCGCGCGCCATGTCCTACCAGGCACTCGCCCGTAAATATCGCCCTCAAACGTTCAGCGACATCATCGGCCAGGAGACCACGGTCCGCACGCTTCAGAATGCGATCGAGTCGGGCCGCATTCATCACGCGTATCTCTTCTCCGGCGTTCGCGGCGTCGGCAAGACGACCGCCGCGCGCATCCTCGCCAAAGCGCTCAATTGCCTGAGCGGGCCGTCGATTGAGCCGGACAACACCTGCGTCGTCTGCCGCGAGATCACCGAAGGCATCGACATGGACGTACGCGAGATCGACGCCGCGACGTACACCGGCGTCGACAACGTCCGCGAGCTCCGCGACGTCACGCAGTTCCAGCCGGCGCGCGACCGGTACCGCATCTTCATCATCGACGAAGCCCACATGCTATCGATGGCGTCATGGAACGCGCTGCTCAAGCTGATCGAGGAGCCGCCGCCGCACGTGATCTTCATGTTCGCGACGACGGAGCTGAACAAAGTCCCGCAGACGATCCTCTCGCGCGTGCAGAAGTTCATGATGCGCAAGATCACGCTCGACGAGCTGATCGCGCGACTCGACAGCATCGCCAAAGCGGAGGACATCGCGGCCGACCGCGGCGCGCTCGACATCATCGCGCGGCGCGGCGAAGGCAGCGTGCGCGACTCGCTCTCGCTGCTCGACCAGGTCATCGCCTTCAGCGGACGCTCCATCACCGCCGCCGACGTCGCCACCGTCCTCGGCCTCTCCGACACGACGTTCTTCGCGCGCATCGTGACGCTGATCGCCGAGGGCGATCACGCGGCGATTCTGGAGACGCTGCAGGAAGCGGCGGACACCGGTCGCGATTTCAAGATGCTCTATCGCGATCTCTTGACGTTCATTCGCAACCTGCTGCTGATTGCGAGCGGTGCGAACGAAGCGATGATCTCCGCGACGCCGGAAGATCTGGTGACGATCCGCGACATCGCGCAGAGGTTTTCGTACAGCGAGTTGCTGCGGATTGCGAATCTGCTGATTCGCGACGACGACACGATCAACAAGGCGGAGCACCAAAGGCTGGCGGTCGAGATTACGTTGTTGAAGGCGGCGACGTTCCCAAGATTGCGAGAAGTGGAATCGGTTCTCAGTGGGGCGGCGGCGCCCCCGCCGGCGCGGAGTACGACGCAGAAACCGACGAGAAGCGGCGGCGAGGGCGCCGCCGCCCCACAGAGCAACCAAAACAACACGCTAGCTACCCTCCTCGATCGCATCAAGAAATCCAAACCCCTCATCGCCACTTACCTCGCTGACGCAAAGTCCGCGACGAAAACCGGCAACCGCATCACGTGGACCTTTACCGACTCTGCGTACGTCGACTACGTCAACGACGCGCGCGCCACGATCGAACAGATCGCGAGCGATGTCTTCGGCGAGCCCACCGTGATCGAAGCGGTCGCTGAACAAGTCGAGAACACCGGCCGCCGCGCGGAAGACAAACCCTCCGCAATGCGCGACGATCCCGTTTTGCGCTCGTTCCAGAAACACCTCGGCGCCGAGCCGGTCGACACCAGGAGATCGAAATGAATCCGAAGAACCTAATGAAGCAAGTCGCGCAGATGCAGGAGCAGATGCAGCGCAAGATGGCCGAGCTGCGCGTCGAAGGAAGCGCCGGCGGCGGCATGGTCAAGGCGACGATGAACGGCTCGAAGGAGCTGCTCGGCATCGTCATCGACAAGGAAGCGGTCGATCCGAATGACGTCGACATGCTTCAGGACCTCGTCGTCGCGGCAGTGAACGAAGCGTCGCGCAAAGTCGACGAGGAGATGCAATCGTCGCTCGGCGCGATGACCGGCGGCATGAAGATCCCGGGATTGTTCTAGGTGACCGCACCACCGCTCGCAAACCTCATCAACGAGCTCACGAAGCTCCCCGGCATCGGCGGCAAGTCGGCGTCGCGTCTCGCGTATCACATCCTCAAGCGTCCGGCGGTGGAGGCCGAGGCGCTGGCGGCGGCGATTCTGGAAGTGAAAGAGAAGATCTTTCGCTGCTCGATCTGCAACAACATGACGGACGTCGAGCCGTGCGCGATCTGCAGCGATGCGCGCCGCGACACGTCGGTCATCTGCGTCGTCGAGGAAGCGTTCAACATCGCCACGATCGAACAGACGCGCGACTTCAAAGGCGTCTTTCACGTTCTTCTCGGCGCGCTCTCGCCGCTGCGCGGCATCGGTCCGCAGGACATCGACGTCGTCGGACTGCTTCGCCGCGTGCAACCGGGCGGCGTGCGTGAAGTGATCATCGCCACGAACCCGAACGTCGAAGGCGAAGCGACGGCGCTCTACATCGCGCAGCAGCTTCGCCCGTTCGCGGTGCGCACGACGCGGCTCGCGTTCGGCCTTCCCGTCGGCGGCGATTTGGAGTACGCCGATCAAGTCACGATGTCGAAAGCACTTGAAGGGCGTCGCGAGATTTAGACGAATCTGCTACATTTCCCGATCCAATGGCCTCTCCCGATCTCGTCATGTACGAGGAGGAGTACCAGCAGATCAAGGAAACACTCCACCGTCTGCAGGTCGACTCCAACGCGAAAATCGTCTTTCTGGTCGATAAAAACGGCCAGCAGATCGCCTCTTCCGGCGACATGCAGGGCGTCGATGCGACTTCACTTGCGTCGCTGACCGCCGGCAACGTCGCCGCCACCGATGGTCTTGCAAAACTGATCGGCGAAAAAGAGTTCTCGATCCTCTTTCACGAAGGCGAGCGCGACAACATCCACATCTCGCTGGTCGCCCAGCGCGTGATCCTCGTCGTCATCTTCGACGAGCGCTCGTCGCTCGGTCTGGTGCGGCTGCGAGTGAAGAAAGCGTCGCAGGAGCTCGAGCGAACGTTTGAGGTGCTCTTGAAGAAGTCCGAAGCGGATCGAGGAAATCTCGCGAACCGATTCGACTCCCCGTTTGCTGAGATCACCGATGAGGACATCGACAGCCTCTTCAGCGAATAGGCCCGCATGACGTTCATCAACTACGCCGCGCGAGAGATCAATTGCAAGATCGTTTATTACGGTCCGGGTCTGTGCGGCAAGACGACGAACCTGCAGTGGATCTACGACAAGACCAATCCGCAGGCGAAGGGCAAACTGATCTCGCTCGCCACCGAAACGGATCGCACCCTCTTCTTCGACTTCCTCCCGCTCGATCTCGGCACCGTCCGCGGATTCAAGACGCGCTTCCACCTCTACACGGTTCCGGGACAGGTCTTCTATGACGCGTCGCGCAAGCTGATCCTGAAAGGCGTCGACGGCGTCGTCTTCGTCGCCGACTCGCAGGAGCCGCGAATGGAAGCGAACGTCGAGTCGCTGCAGAATCTCGACAAGAACCTCAAAGAGCAGGGCTACGACCTCAAGACGGTCCCGTACGTGCTGCAGTTCAACAAGCGCGATCTCCCGACCGCGTTGCCGCCCGACGACATGTACCGCCAGCTCAACTTCAAAGGCGAGCCGACGTTCGAAGCGATCGCGATGAACGGAACGGGCGTGTTCGACACGTTGAAGGCCGTGGCGAAGCTCGTGTTGACGGAGCTGAAGAAGAAGTAGAGTTGGCGGCGATGCGCCACGGCCTCAACATCGTCGCGATCGGCGGCGGCACCGGATTGTCGACACTCCTTCGCGGGCTGAAGCTCTACGTCGGCGCCGATGCGCCCTCCTCGATCGCGCGGCTGTCGGCGATCGTCACGGTCACCGATGAAGGCGGGTCCTCCGGCGTGCTACGCCGCGAATTTGGAATGCTTCCGCCGGGCGATGTGCGCAACTGCATCGTCGCGCTCGCCGACGACGAGCAACTCCTATCGCAAGTCTTCAACTACCGATTCGAAGACGAGTCGGCGTTCAAAGGGCACTCGCTCGGTAATCTTCTGCTCAAGGCGATGACCGACATCACCGGCAGCTTCGAAGACGCCGTGCTCGCGGCGGCGGAAGTCCTCGCGATCCGCGGCGAGATCCATCCGTCGACGCTGCAAGACGTTCGCTTGCGCGCGACGCTCGAAGACGGCACGGAGCTCGTCGGCGAAGTCGAGATCAGCGGCTCCTACCTCGGCGAGAAAGTGAACAACGAGCCGCGGCACGCACGCATCACGCATCTCGCGATCGAGCCCGCCGACGCGGCGCCGGTGCAGCGCGCGATCGACGCGTTGCGCGACGCCGACATGATCCTCATCGGTCCCGGCTCGCTCTACACGTCGGTGCTGCCGAATCTCCTCATTCACGAAATCGCCGACGCGCTACGCGTGGCGCGAGCATTGCGGGTGTACATCTGCAACGTGATGACGCAGCCCGGCGAGACGGACGGCTACACCGCGGAAGACCATCTGCGCGCGCTCATCGAGCACGCGGGCCTCGTCGTCGACGTGATGATCATCAACGGCCGGCGTCCGTCGGAGAGCATTCTCAACGCGTACGCGAAGCAGCATCAGCATCCGGTCGTGTTCGACACCGAAGCCGTGCGCGAGCTCGGCGCGACGCCGTTCTTCGGCGACATCATCGCCGAGGGAGATTACGTGCGGCACGACTCGAGCGCGCTCGCGGATACGGTGTTCCGGCTCTACGATCGCTACGGCCGCACGATCGAACGATTGAGAAAGACTGAGGCATGAGCAACGACCTCGAAGTGATCATCCTCGCCGCCGGCCTCGGCACGCGGATGAAGTCGGCGAAGATCAAGATCCTTCATCGCGCCGCGGGACGTCCGATCATCGACTATGTTCTCGATCTCGCATCGGAGGTGTGCGATGGTCCGCCGGTCATGGTTGTCGGCCATCAACGCGACGACGTGCAAAAGGCGGTCGGCGAACGCGCGCGCTACGCAGTGCAAGATGATCCGCGCGGTACCGGCCACGCCGTGCTTCAGGCGACGCCGCTCCTCGCCGCGGATGGAAGCGTTCTGATTTTGTCCGGCGACGTTCCGCTCACTCGCGCCGAGACGCTGAGCCGCCTCATCGAGCAACATCAACGTGAAAAAAACGCGCTGACTTTTCTCACGATGCGCGTTGATCAACCGGCGAAGTACGGCCGCATCGTGCGTGACGCAAGTGGCTCCGTGCAGCGCGTGGTCGAGGCGAAGGACGCGACTCCCGAACAGCTGGCCATCAATGAAGTCAACGGCGGCATCTATCTCTTCGAGAAAGACGGTCTGGCCGATCTTCTGCGCGCACTCACGCCCAACAACAAACAGGGCGAGTACTACCTCACCGATCTCATCGCCATGTTGCGAGACGCTGGACGGCGCGTGGGAACCGTGTTGGTCGACGATCCGATCGAAACGCTCGGTGTGGATTCACGCGCGCAATTAGCGACTGCGGAAGCGGAGATTCAGCGCCGCGTCGTGACGAAGCTGATGACCGACGGCGTCACGTTTCGCAATCCGAACACCGTCGTCATCGACTCGACCGTGACGATCGCGCCCGACACCGTCGTCTATCCGTACGTGACGCTCGAAGGGACGACGAAGATCGGCAGGAGCTGCGTCATCGAGCCGGGCGTGCATCTGATCAACGTCAACGTCGGCGACGACGTTCACATCAAGACCGGCACGGTCGCGGAAGAAGCGGCGATCGAAAACGAAGCGAGCGTCGGTCCATACGCGCATCTTCGTCCCGGCACCGTCCTCGGCAAGCACGTGAAGGTCGGCAACTTCGTCGAGACGAAGAAAGCGGTGTTCGGCGAAGGCGCGAAAGCGTCGCATCTGTCGTACATCGGCGACGCGGAAGTCGGCGCGGACGTCAACATTGGCGCGGGCACGATCACGTGCAACTACGACGGCGTCAACAAACACAAGACCACGATCGAAGACGGCGTCTTCATCGGATCGGACACGCAGCTCGTCGCGCCGGTGCGCATCGGCAAAGGCGCGTACGTCGGCGCGGGCTCGACGATCACGAAAGACGTGCCGCCCGAAGCGCTCGCGCTCACGCGAGTCCCGCAGCGCAACATCGAAGGATGGGCGAAGAAGCGGCGTGAAACGTTGAAGAAGAAATAGCTGACAAACGTCAGTACACGCGGCCGCCGCGCGATCGTACGTTGTTGCGCATGAACATCGAGCACGCGCAACAAGAAGTCCGATCCGTCTACCTCGGCGGGTTTCCTGGAGCGATCGTGTCGGGATTGATCTGGGCGATCTCCGCGTCGCTCTCGTCGATCGGCTTGCTCATCATCGGCGGTGTGTTCATCTTTCCGCTCACGCAACTCGTGCTGCGCATCAGCAGACGTCCGGCATCGTTGCGCGACGAGAATCCGCTGCGCTGGCTGGCGATGCAGATCGCCTTCACGATCCCGCTCACGATTCCGCTCGCTCTCGCCGCGTCGCTGCATCGGCGCGAGTGGTTCTATCCGGCGATGCTCGTGATCGTCGGCGCACACTATCTGCCGTTCGTGTTTCTCTACGGGATGCGGGTCTACGCAGTGCTCGCGGGCGTGATGGTCGCAAGCGGATTCGCGATCGCGATGATCGTGCCGCATGCGTCGTTCACGTTCGGTGGATGGATCGGCGCGGCGACCGAGATCGGGTTCGGCGTCGCGGGACTCGCGTTCAGCGCGATCGTTCGGCGGTCAACAGCGCCGGCTTAGCCGGCAGCGACGACTCATTGCCGCGCAGCAGATCGAGTCGCATGCGTCCGTAGTCGAGAATGACGCGGAAGTTCTTGAGGAAGTTCTCGCCGAGAATGCCCGCCGCGTTTTCGTGCTCGCCCGCCGAATACATCGGAACCGTCTTGAACGTGCCGGCGTATCGATCGACGCCGATCTCGACGTCATCGATGCGCGCGCCGCGTTTCTTCGATCCGCCGAGGCCCTGCAGCATCGCGTTGTGCGCTTTCGGCGGCGCGTTGCCGAGCGGCAGATGCATGATCTGCAGGTCGTTGAGGAACGTCACTTCCGATCCCGTGTCGAGCATGAACATGAACCAGCCGCGCCGGTTCACGGTGCCGCGCGCGTACGGGCGGAATCCGTCGAGGAAGAGATTCTGATCGGCGGCGGGACGCCGCTCCATGCTCGTGAGATGCGTGAACGTCACCATGTTGCGCGGGAAGTTGAGATCGGTGCGGAACTCTTTGAGGAAGTTCGCGCCGAGGAGGAAGTCGATCTTGAACTCGCGCTTGCCGGCGAAGACGAAACGCATTTCGTCGTCGGGCATGATCGCGATCGGGACGTTCTCGATGACGATGTCGCCGAGCGTGAGCGAGTCGAGGATTCCGAACTGCACCGAGATCGGCTCGCCGAGGAGACCGAAGAACGTGCCGCGGAACTGCCCTAGCTTGCGCACCGACAACTCGGTGGCGAGTCGTTCCGACGCGATCGACAACACGGCGCCGGAATCGATCACCGCTTCGACGGAGCGGCGGCCGTTGATGCGGACGTCGACGCGCGGAACGTCGGGACGCGACGACTTCATCGCGATCTGCGACGACGGCAATCCCGTGAACTTGTACGCGTTCGTGTGGGCGAGCGCGGCGAGATAGTCGAGGTGCCACTGCTTGACGTTCATCCCATGCGCATTCGCCTGCGTCGCCCAGTCGAGTGCAGGCTCGTAGTTGTTGCACATGTACTCGACCTGCGAGAGCGACCACTCGACCTTCGCCTGCGTCTCGCGGAACGGCTGGAGATCGAGCGCGGCGCGCAGATGGCGGCGCGCGGCGTCGTAGCGCGCGGCCGACAGTTCCGCGCCGCCGAGCGCCGCGAGCTCCGTCGCCGACTTGCGCGTGCGCGCTTCGACGATCGGCGAGTACTCGAGCGCGCGCAGGTAGTCCGCCTTGTTGATCATCGACTGCAGGTCGCTTCCCCGCTCGATCTGCGCCGGCGTGATCACGAGCGGACCGATGGAGACGTCGTTGTAGAGCGTGCACGACGCGAGAACGATCGTCGCCGCGATTGCGGCAGGTTTACGGAATGACATCGTCGTGCCGCGATTCTACGCTCGCCTTGCAAGGGGTCCTGCCAAGCGGTACCGGAACGGCACGCCACGTTCACCGTTCAGTGTTGACGGGCTTGACCATGATTCCCAGCTCGCGAATTTGATATCCGAGAGCCTGCCGCGAGATCTTCAGCATCGCGGCGGCGCGATTCTGATTGCCGTTCGCCTGCAACAGCGCGCTCTCGATGAGATCGCGGCGGAAGCGCGCGACCGCATCCTGATACGAGCCGGCGATCGTGCGCGACGGTGCGGCGTTCCGCACGCGCTCGGGGAGATGATCGACCCCGATCTCTTTTGCTTCGCCGGCGATCGCGTGCGCGGCGCGAATCGCGTTCTGCAGCTCGCGCACGTTTCCCGGCCACGCGTACGCGAGAAAGAGCGACTCGGCGTCGGGCGACAAACGCGATGGTCCGCCGCGATGGCGCTCGCGCTCTTTCGCGAGGAAGTGCGACGCCAACAGCGTGATGTCGTTGCCGCGCTCGCGCAGCGGCGGCAGCGGAATCTCGACACCGCGAATTCGATAGTAGAGATCTTCGCGGAATCGTCCTTCATCGACCGCCGATTCGAGCTTGCGATTCGTGGCGCTGACGATGCGGACGTCGGCGCTGCGATTCACGGTGTCGCCGACGCGGCGGAACTCGCCTTCCTGCAGAAAGCGCAGCAGCTTCGCCTGCGCGGCGAGCGGCATCTCGCCGATCTCGTCGAGGAAGAGCGTGCCGCCATCGGTCGACTCGATGAGTCCCGCGCGATCGCGATCAGCGCCGGTGAACGCGCCGCGCATGTGCCCGAACAACTCGCTCTCGATGAGATTCTCCGGAAGCGCCGCGCAATTCACCGGCGTGAACGGCTTGTGCTTGCGCGGCGACTGAACGTGAATCGCGCGCGCAACGAGCTCTTTGCCGGTGCCGGATTCGCCGAGGACGCAGACGGCGACGTCGCGTTTGGCGACGAGAGCGATGCGCGCGCCGACGTCGCGCAGCGCGGCCGACTCGCCGATGATGCCGTTCGCCGCAACGCGAGGGCGCTCGGTCGATTCTTCCTGTTCGACGAGACGCCGGAGGCGATGCAGTTCGGCGCGCGTGCGGAACATCGCGGCGACCGCGTCGCGCGACTCGGCGGGCCACGCATGCGAGCGTTCGATGAAGAGACGCTCGCGATCATCGTTGATGATCCAGTCGCGATCTGCGCCGGCGGCGCCTGATCCGATCTCGTTCCAGTGCCCGAGACGATTGCAGGTGGCGTAGCTCCAGTTCGTATCGAAGTCGTGCGGCGCGAATGGGAACTCACGCGTCGACGCCACGCGCAGAAACGCTAGGTCTTCGTTGGGCGGCTGCTTCTTCGCCGCTTCGACGTGCTTGAACGGATGATCGCCGTTGTTGCGCAGCGCTTGATGCCGGCGGCGCAACTCGATGTTGCGCGGCTCGTGCCGCGGCGCGAGAGGCCGTTTCTCGATGTAGTCGACGGCGTCGGCGATCATCGCCGCGGCTTCGACGATCGGTTGGTCGTGACTGCGCGCGATCAGCGATTTCGCGGCACGATGCGCGGCATCGAAGCGTCCGCGAGCGAGGTCGAGACGCGCGTTCAGCAGGTCGATCTCTTCCAGGCGCCGCGCGTCTTCGGTGCCGGCGTAGAAGTGGCGGAGACGATTGATGAGTTGCGTGGCGTAGGCGTCTTCGCCTTCGTCGGCACAGAGGAACGCAAGGATGAAGAGCAGCCCGCCCGCGGCGCGATCGCCTTGCGTCTCTTCGACGGTGGCGAGCGTGTCGAGCGCGGCGCGCCGTGCATCGGGCCATCGGCCCGCGGCGAAGAGCGCGTAGACGCGATCCATCTGCGAGTCGACGCGATCGGCGATCGATGTCGCTTCGCGTTCGGATGCGTCGATGCGCTGCAGCGCTGCATCGAACTCTTCGCGCTCGAAGGCGCGATAGGTCTTCAGGCGCTCGCGGAGGTATGCGCAAGTGTCGGCATCGTCGCTGCCGTCGATCAACGCGCGCAGATAGGCAACGCGTTGATGCGGCTCCGCGCTCGCGAGCAGCTCGCGAGCTTCGTCGTCGCGGCGCTCGACCATCAGGATCTCGGCGCGCAACGCGTCGTTCGCGCCGCTGCGCGGTAAGCGTTCGAGTCGCGCCAGCGCCGGCTTGTAGTCGCCCGTGCGCCGCTCGATTCGCGCTAGCAGACGTTCGCGTGCATCGCCTTCCGCGATCACCGCGACATCGCGCGCGTCGCGATAACGGCCTTGATCGATCAGCGCATTCGCCAACGTCTCCGCGAGCTTCGGCGTGAGTGCTCGCAACGGACGAAGCGCGGCGATCACCGATTCCGAATCGCGCCACGTCGCGCGCTCGAGCAGCTCCGTGCCGCGCGCGTCCCCGGCATCGAGGAGCAGCAGGCCCGCGCGCACGAAGTCGCCCGCCCCTTCGGCGACGTTCGCGGCAACGCGGCACACCGCTTCACGGGACGCCGGCGCGCCGACAGGCTTCAGGATGCGGAACGACGAGTCGTCGAGCGCGGTGACACCGTCGATGACGAGATCGTCGACGTTGCAATCAAACTCCTCGAGAAATCGAATCGCCAGCGCGCGCGGAATGTCGTTTCCGAGAAGCGCGAGCGCGGCGATGTACGAGCGCGCCGGCTCGAGCACGGCCGCTTCCGCTATCGGCACTTCGCCGCGATCGAGAAACGCATCAAGATTTTCCAAGACGCGCTTCACGACCTCGGGTCGTTCCTCGAGCATCCGCGCGTGCGCGACCCGCGTCGCGACGATGAACGAGCGCGCCGGAGGCAGCGTCGCGTCGTCGCCGATCGTGATCGTCGTCGCGCCTTCGATCGTCGACAGCAATTGCACGACGCGCTTCGAGCCGGCGTCGAGCGCATCCGGCGCCGCAATGATGAAGACGACATGTTCTGGCATCGCCGCGATGCGCGCGACGTCGAAGTCGTCGCCGGCAATCGGCCGAAGCTCGTCGAGCGCGCCGTAGCGAACGATCGAGCCGCCGCGAATCGTGATCACGCGCAGCGAAGAATCGAGCGACGCCATCGTGCGCATCGCCTCGATGATCGACTCGTCACGCGCGACGTAGCGTCCGCCGCGCACGATCGCTTCGCCGCCCGGCGAGAGAATCGTTCCGGACGCGCTTGCGCGCGTCCAACGCAAATCCGCCGCGGCGTCGGCGCGCAATCGCGACCAGCACTCGGCGAACACCGACTCCGCGCGCGCCCACGACTGCCGCAACACGTCGAGCTTCGGTGCGCCGGCGATCTCCGCGAACTGTTGCACGAGCGTCAGCACCGGCGGCGCATCCGCCGCGCTCACCTCGCGCGACGCGACGCGGATCAACCGGCAGTCGCTGCCGCGTTTTTGCTCGACCGCCCACTCCGACGCAACGACATCGCCATCCGAGATGCCCGCGAACTGCAGGAAACTCTCATGCGCCGCGAATTGCGCGAGAAGCGAGAGCTGGTCGCGCGCGCTGAACTGCGAGAGCGATGCGAGCGGCACCGCGCGCGACGGCGTCTCCGTCCACGGAAGAGTCGAATGCCGCAGCGTCGCGACGTGCGCGCGCGGCCACGTGAAATCGCGGAGCGAGACTTCCACCGTCTCGCTCGCGCGACGGGCTCCGCCTCTCATGGTCATGGTTCTGGTAGGACGGAGCTTATGCGTTCCTTATGGGTGGATCAAGGGGTATGCCACGCCCCTTCCTTTTTCAGTTTCCACCCCTCCGCACTCTTGATCATGATCACGTCGGCGGCCTGATGGACCTTGAACTGCGTGGCTTCGACCTGGATGATCGCGAACTCGCCATCCTGCTTGCCGCCGAGGACTTTGCAGTCGGTCATGGCGAATCCGGACATCGCCGTCGCCATGTCCATGAATTGCTTCACGACGTCCGCGCGCGTCACTGGTTTGCCCGCCTCTTTCGACATCTTCGTCAGATCGTCGTCCGACGGCATCATTCCCTCTTTCGTCAGCATCGCTTCGGCTTCTTTTTCATTCTTCGGTAGCTTCGGCGCGCTGCATTTCTCGGCGAGATACGCCTTGCCGGGATCGCCGCCGCCGGCCGGAAGCTTCTTCGCGTTCGCGCCCATGATCACCGGCTTGTCGAGCGCGAAGCGGCGCGTGATCGGCGCATTGAACGCGATGTTGTAGTTCATCTTGTGACTGGCGATCTCGTCGTCGTGACCCATCCACGGCATGATCGAGCCCGCGACCGAATTCGCGCTCACGGTGACCTTCGGCGCGTCCGACATCAGCGACGCCGACGACTGCAGCTCGCGATCCTTCAGCACCGCTTTGTTTCGCACGGTAACGTGAAAGTGATCGCCGTTCTGAAACTTGTAGGCGATACCGTCGTCGACGATGCTGCGCAAGTCGTCGAACGTCGCCGCCGCATCGATGGCGGACTGCGGCACCGGCTTCGGCGTCAACAGCAGATAGATCGCTTCTTTCGTTTCGTCGAACGTATCGGGGCCGCTGACGGCGACGGCGTACTTCAACGCCAGAGGCTTGCCGTCGACGACGAGATTGCCCTTCGCTTCGCCGGACTTCAAATCGGCGGCGGAGGCGAGGGACACGATTGTCAGGGAAACCGCGAGGGCAGCGAGAGAGAGACGCACGAGGACCTCCTCTTGTTAAATCCCGATCCGTTTCACCAGCGCCGAGAACCGCGCATCATCGCGCAGCGGCGCGAGGGTCGGGTCGACCTTGAGCCACACGATCGATTCCGAGCGCTCTTCGTACAGCTTCTCCAGCCAGCTGAGCGCGTCGGCTTTGTCGCCGAGGGACGTGTGCACGCGCGCGAGGAAAAGCGGAAGCGTATACGACGGCGACGATTGCAGTTCGGTGATCGCGGCGAGCGCCTGCGGCCGATTGCCGGCGACGCCGCTCACGTATCCCCACATCGAAACGAAGAACGGCTTTCGTCCGGAAAGCTCGACGCCTTTCTGCGCGAGCGCCATCGCGTCGGCCGGACGGTTTTGCGCGAGCGCGATCTGCGCGCGCAGCGCGTACGTGTTCGCGAAGTTCTCATCGAGATCCATCGTCCGCTTCGCCTGCTGCTCGGCCTCAACGAAACGTCCCGCGTAAAAAAGCGCGCGTCCGACATCCCAGCTCGCAAGCACTGAAAGCGGATCGAGTTGCTCGGCCTTCTGTTTCTCGGCGATGCCGCGATCGAACTCGCCGTTCGCGACGAGAAAATCGCCGTATAGCCGGTGCGCTTCGGCGTCGTTCGGATTGAGATCGATCGCGCGCCGGAACTCGCGCTCGCCCGCCGGCATGTTCCACTCGTACCACGCGCGCACCAGCGCGAGTGCCGCGTGTCCTTCAGCGAGCGAATCATCGAGCTGCACCGCGCGCTCGGCCGCTTCGCGCGCACGCGGCATCGCGACGTTCGGCGGCAGATACACGTTCGACAGCGAGTAGTACGCATCGGCGAGTCCCGCATACGCGGCGGCGTATTGCGGATCGATTTCGATCGCGGCATTGAAGAACGCTACCGACTTCCGGATCGACTCTTCGGTGTACTTGTTGAGGAAGTAGCGTCCCTTCAGGTACTGCTGATATGCCTCGCTGTTCACGGCCGTGTGGCGCGCGAGCAGCTTCTTTTCTTCGCCATTTAACTTCGTGCGCAGCTCGCTCGAGATCTGCTCCGCCATCTCCTGCTGCACGGCGAGAACGTCGGCGAGCTTGCGGTCGTATTGATCGCCCCACACCTGCGTGCCGCGAGCGACGTCGGTGAGCGAGGCGCGGATGACGATGGTGTCGCCGCGCTGAATCAGTTGTCCGGTGACGACGCCGCGAACGTGCAGCTCGCGTCCGACGGCGAGCGGATCGACGTTCTTCCCTTTGTACCGGAACACCGTGCTGCGCGCGATGACCTGCAGCTGCGGAATCTGCGACAGGCTGTCGATGATGCTCTCCGCGATGCCGTCGCTGAGATAGTCGCTGTTCGGATTGCCCGACACATTGACGAACGGCAGAACGGCGACGGAGTTGATCGTGTGATCGCCGAACGTGGCGTTGCGACCGATCGCGTACGCGATCATCGTCGCGCACAACAACACGAGCGCGACGGCGGCGAGCTGTCGCGGCGTCTTCTCCGTCAGCCGCGCGAAAACGCTGCTCGTCGATTGTTTGGGAACCGTGAGGGGCGCGGTCTCCTGCAGAAAAAATGGCGACGAGATCTTGCCGCTGCCGCCGGTGAGGATGTTCAGCTTGTTCTCGAACTCCAGCTCCTGCCGCAGCGTGCGCAGATCGCGAAGCATCTCGCGCGCGTTCGGATAGCGTTTCTCGCGCTCCTTCTCCAGCGCCTTCATCGCGATGCGGTCGAGCTCCGGCGGCAGTCCGCGCACGATCGACGACGGCGGACGCGGATCTTTCGTCGCGATCGAGATCGCGAGGTTGATGAAGCTGTCGCTCATCACCGGCGGCTCGTGCGTGAGCATTTCGTACAGCACGGCGCCGAGGGAGTAGATGTCGGAGCGGGCATCGGGGAGAAGGCCGCGCGCTTGTTCCGGCGAGAGATACAACAGCGTTCCCATCACCGTGCCGGTGGCGCTTTCCTTCGTCGTCGCCGCGTCGGTGAGCTTGGCGAGTCCGAAGTCGAGAACCTTCACGTAGCCGTCGGGACGCAACATGATGTTCTCGGGCTTGATATCGCGATGGAGGATGCCGGCGTCGTGCGCGGCGGAGAGCGCGTTGGCGACGCCGATGGCGACGTCGATCACGTCTGCGATCGTCATCGGCTGATGCGACGCCATTCGATCGCGCAGCGTTTGCCCTTCGATGTACTCGGTGGCGATGAAGTGGCGCTTCGAGTCTTCGCCGACTTCGTAGATCGTGATGATGTTCGGATGATTCAGCGCCGAGGCGGCGCGCGCCTCGCGCTGGAAGCGGCGCACGCGTTCTTCGTCATCGGCGAATCGTTCCGGCAGAAGCTTCAGTGCGACTTTTCGCTGGAGCGTGGAGTCTTCCGCAAGGTAAACCTCGCCCATTCCGCCGACACCGATGAGCCGATCCACTCGATAGTGGGAGATCCGCCGCGCATCCATGGGGTGCCTCGGAGCATAGCGTAGTGGAGCGGATTGGGTGAATTGGCAACAGATGGCGCAGGTCCCGGCGCCGCGAGCGAGGCGCGCCGACGCAAGCATAGCGGTGGCTATGCTGAGGAGGCGCAACGAAGCTCGCGGCGGCGAGACCAAGCCACGTGGTGCCAATTCACCCAATCCGCTCCACTAGAATGCGCGCCGTGAATGACGTCGATATTGCCGTCGAGGCTGCACGCCGCGGCGCCGCCGTGCTGCTGAAGTACTGGGAGCAGCTCGGCAAAGAAGACGCGCACACGAAAGCGCGCAACGACTGGGTCTCGGCCGCCGATCGCGAGAGCGAGATCGCGATCATCGAGTTTCTCTCGTCGCAGTGTCCGAACGACGTCTGCCTCGGCGAAGAGAGCGGATTCAGCGCGGAGCGTCGGGCGCAGCGGACGTGGATCATCGATCCGCTCGACGGCACGTCGAACTACCTGCAGCATTTTCCTGTCTGGTCGGTGTCGATCGGACTGCGCGACGGCGACGAGATGATCGCCGGCGTCGTCTATGAGCCGCTGCGCGATCTCTTCTTCACCGCCGAGCGCGGCGCCGGCGCGTTTCGCAACGGCGAGCGAATGCACGTCTCCGATCAGGCGGGCGTCGAGGGCGCGTTTCTCGCGACCGGATTTCCGTTTCGCGCGCAGCAGCACGTCAGCAATTACGTTCGCATCTTCGAAGACGTGATCCGCATCGCGAAAGGCGTGCGGCGCGCGGGATCGGCGGCACTCGATCTCGCATACACGGCCGCGGGCGTGTTCGACGGCTTCTTCGAGTTGTATCTCTCACCGTGGGACGTCGCCGCGGGTTCGCTGCTCGTCACGGAAGCGGGCGGACGCGTGACCGATTTCTCCGGCGGCGATCGCTGGCTGCGCCGCGGCAACATCGTCGGCGCGCCGGCGGGCGTTCACGAAGATCTCCTGCGTTTGATCGGCAAACACGTCACCGAAGATCAGCTTGAACGCTAACAAGCTCGCACGCGACTTCTATCAAGGCGATACCGTCGTCATCGCGCGCGCGCTCCTCGGCTGCGTGCTGTGGCGCAAGCGCGGACGCGAGCTTCTCTCCGCCCGCATCGTCGAGACCGAGGCGTATCTCGGCGCGAACGATGCGGCGAGCCACGCGCGGCGCGGCTTGCGCAGCGCGCGGAACGAGTCGATGTATCTCGAAGGTGGACACGCATACGTGTACTTCACGTACGGCATGCACTGGTGCCTGAACGTCGTGACGCAGGAGGCGGACATCGCCGAAGCGGTTCTGCTGCGCGCGGCGCAACCGCTGCGCGGGATCGACTCGATGCGCAAGCGGCGCATCAAAGCGAAGCGCGACGTCGATCTGATGAACGGGCCGGGAAAGCTGTGTCAGGCGCTCGACGTCGATCGCGCGCTCGACGGCGCATCGCTCGACGGCAACAAGCTTTGGCTGACCGGTCGAGACATCGACCTGAGCGATGACGACATCGCGATCTCGCCGCGCATCGGCATCGACAACTCCGGCGACGCCGCGGCGTGGCCGCTGCGATTTTTTCTGCGCGGCAATCCGTATGTCTCCTGACTCGTTCACGACGCTCACCGCGCGCGCCGAGTTCCGACACAAGATCGAGCGCTCCGATTTTCTCGGCATCGCATTCGCGGTTGCGACGGAGGAAGAGTTCTTCGCGGAGCTCCAGCGAACCGAGAAGAAGTATTTCGACGCGACGCATCACTGCTGGGCGTTCCGATTGCGCGAGCGCGCGCGAAGTTCGGACGCGGGCGAGCCGTCCGGCACCGCCGGAAAGCCGATCCTCGCAGCGATCGAGTCGGCATCGTTGCATGAAGTCGGCGTCGTGGTCGTGCGCTGGTACGGAGGCGTGAAGCTCGGCACCGGCGGCCTGTCGCGCGCGTATCGCGAAACAGCGGCGATGACGCTGCGCGACGCGAAGACGATCGAGCGATACGACTACGCGCGATTCAACGTCGTCGTTCCGTTCGACATGATGAGTCACGCGTACCGGCTCGTCGATCCGCCGCATGTCGTCCTCATCGATGAAGCGTACGGCGATCAGAATGTGTTCGCGTTCGATGTGAGGAAGTCGCGCGCGGAGGAGTTCGAGCGCGTGTTGACCGAGCGCCGGCTCACTCTTCTTTGACCGTCGTCTTCGCGATCCGATCGCCGCTTCGCGGTTTGCCGCTCAACACCATCACCACTTCGACGACATTCCACAGCGGCACGATGAGCGGAATGTTGCGCACGACGGAACGTCCGTAGCCGCAGCCTTCGCCGTTCGGCGTCAAGAGGCGCAGGCCGAGGAGGCGTTTGCCGGGCGAGCGGCCGTGGTAGCCGTCGCGGATCAGCATTCCGATCATCAGAACGCCGAGCGCGACGTACCAGACGATCTGGATCGCTTTGACCGATCCGCCGATCCACGCGGTCGCGTAGCTGGCGATCGAAGCGGGGAGCACGAGGACGATTGCGAGCGTCAGCGCATCAACGAGAAACGCCGCGACGCGCAGGAGCGTGGTTTGCGTTGCCTGCGCCATCAGGTGAAACTCTTTCTCAGTACCCGCGTAAGACCTTCCTGAAGGTGTCCCATGAGGAGTAGAAACCATTATTTACTGGCCGTGGCGATTCTCGCGACGGCATGTGTCGCCGGCGAGCGCCATCACGACCGCATCTCGCGCAAGTGGCCGGCGGACGGCATCCGCCACATTGATCTTCATGAAGTCGACGGCAGCGTCGACATCGAAGGCACCAACTCCAACGAGATCACGCTCGACGCCGACATCCGGCGCCGCGGCATCAGGCCCGATCCGTCCAAAGAAAACAACGGTTTCTTCGAAGCGAAGATCGAAGGTGACACGCTGAGCATCGGCCGCCGCGGCGAGCGCCGCGTCCACTTCCCGATGTTCTTCCGCTCGCGCGACCTCACCGTCGATTACACGCTCCACGTACCGCGCTCGGTGTCACTCGAAGTGCGCACCGTCAACGGCCGCGTCGAAACGCGCTCGATGGATGGTGAGACTCGCGTGGTGACGGTCAACGGTCCGATCGATCTCGAAAGCGGCGGCACGCAGGAAGTGTCGGCGCACACGGTGAACGGACGCGTGAAAGCTCGCTTCCTCTACGCGTTCCAGGGCGCGAGTCTGAAGACGGTGAACGGCAGCGTCGACGCCGAGCTGCCGCCGAACGCGTCATTCGCGTGCGATCTGTCGCAAATGAACGGCGACTTCGAAGCAGCGTTCCCGCTGAACATTCACTCGCATCCGGGCAACCGCCGCGTGTCGGGCGAAGTGAACGGCGGCAAATACGATCTGCGCATCGTCACCGTCAACGGCGACATTCGCATCGAGACCGTGACGCCGCCCACGCCATCCACGCCACCGGCGATTGCCGCGCCGCCCGCGGTTCCGGGTTCGCCGGCGATTCCGGCGCCGCCCGCGCCGCCGGCACCGAGGACGTAGTGTCATCCTGAGGCGCGCAGACGCCGAAGGACCCGTAGCCGTGTGCGATGATCGCACTCATCGGCAACGGATTCTTCGCCGTCTTCGCGGCTCAGAATGACAAGTCACGGGTCGCGATCGCACTCGGTCTCGCCGTCGTCTTCGCGTTTGCCGCGATCGCGCCGATCTCCAGCTACGACTTTTTCTGGCATCTCGCGACGGGCCGCTGGATCGTCGAGCATCACGCGCTTCCGATTCACGATCCCTTCGCGATCGCGAGCGATCGCACGCCGTGGATCAACGGCGAATGGTTGTTCGACGTCGTGCTGTACGCGATCGGCGGATTGGGCGCGGCGTCGATTCTGCGCGCGATCTTCGTCGCGATCACGTTCGCGGCCGCGTTCTACTTTTCACCAAAAAACAGCGCCCTGCTCTTCACCGCGCTCGCCTTCGCCGGCGCGTTCGCGCGGCTCGATCTCCGTCCTTCCACGATCGCCGCGGGACTCCTCGTCGCCGCGATCATCGCCGCGAAGCGGAGCAGCATCGTCTTCATCATCATCGCGATCCTGTGGATCAACATTCATCCGTCGGCGCTGCTCATCCCGTTCGTCGCGCTCGCGCTTCGTCCGATCCTCACGATTCCGAGTGCGCTCGCGCTGCTCGTGAATCCGTTCGGATGGCGCGCGATCGCGGCGCCGCTCACGCTCACGTCATTCGTCGGCGGCGGCACGTTCGTGAATGCGGAGTGGCTGCCGAGTCCACCGATGCTCTTTCCGTTGCTCTACATCTGCGTCGTCATCGGCGTGATCACGTTTGCGATGGAGCGAAAGGACATCCCGCGCTTCATCCTCTTCGCGTTGCTCGCGTATCTCGCCATCGCGCACGTTCGCAATCAGGGACTCTTCTTCGCCGCGTTCCCGCTGCTCGCGACGCCGATCACTCGCGTGCCGCGAAGCATCGCGTATGCAGCCGCGGCGGCGCTTCTCGTTTACGTCGCGATCGTGAGTCCGCATCGTGACGGACTCGCGGAGCATCGCTTTCCGATCGCATCGGTCGAGCGACTCAAAGCGACGCAGCTGAAGGGCAACGTCTACAACCCCGATCAATTCGGCGGCTTTCTGATCTGGTCGTTCTATCCGGAGCGGCGCACGCTCACCGACGGACGCAACGAGCTGTATCACACCTACATCGGCGAATACGCGAAGGCGCGACTCGACAGCCGCGCGTGGCGCGCGCTACTGATGAAGTACCGCATCGATCTCGCCGTCGATGAACATCGCGGAACGCTCGACGTGCTCGACGCCGTCACGAAGCAGCATCGCGCGATTCCTGCATCGCTCGCGTATTGGCCGCCGAGAGAATGGGCGCTGATCGGCGGCGATGATGTCTCGATGGTGTTTGCGCGGCGAGCCGCGTTTCCGCGCGAGGAGATCGCGCGCTGGGAACTGAAGCGCTAGTTGACCCAGTCGGAGCAGTCGGACGTGTCGAGTGACACTTCTTCGTTCGGCCAGCGCTCGTGGAGCACGCGATCGAAGTGGGGACGGATGACGCGGTCGTAGCGCTCATCGAAGCCGGGATAGAGATCGAGGATCGCCTTGCGTGCGCAATCGACGAGGCAGCGCGCTTCGCGATGAGACACGGTGCGATCGCTGCTGATCAAGTTGTGCGTGAGCTCGACGATCATCCGGATACGGCGCAGCCGGCGTCTCTCGAAAAACGCGGAGCGCATCTCCGTCATGGATTCGGTCTCGAATTTCGGCATCGTAAGTTACCGCGTCAAACCACGGTCTCGCGCGTTCAATTCCTACGCGTGCTCACGATCTCCGTCGGCCCAGATCTCCTCGGCTTCGTCCGGTTCGACCCGCGTTTCGTAGTACCGAATCGCCGCACGCGCCGTCGCTTTCACAGCCACGTAATTGAGCGCGCTCGCCGACACCGCGCCGACGAACGGAATCGCTTTCGCGATCCGCTCGCGAATCGCGCGCGTGCCGATCTTCTCGGCGAGGAGACCGCCTTCGATCGACGCCGACTCGAGCGCAGTCGCAATTCCCTGTTTGCCGAAGCCGACGCCGGACGCCCACGCGATGCATTGCAACGCTTCGCTGAATCGTTCCTTCGATGAGGGCTCGTGACCGTAGATCGTGGCGATGCCGAGGATGAGGCGAAACTGCTGATAGACGAGAAAGGCGAGATCGGCGCCGAGCGTGCCGATGGCAACGAGGCCACCGGGGATTCCGGTGACTGCGCCCGCGGCCGCGCAACGAATGGCCGTGCGGCGGCCGAGGATATGCGCGTGCTCGCGCGGTTGAAAGTCGGGCGCGCTGGCGCGCAACGCATCGACTTCCTTGCGGATCTTGTCGGTGTCGATCTCTTCGAAGAGCGCACGAAAGAGCTCTTCGAGCCACGAGTCGGCGCGGCGTTTCAGTTCACGGGCTCGCCCCATTGTGAAGTTCGCTGTGATGACGCTCAATCGGACTTGGTCTCGCTCTTTGTCGCCGTCGATTCGCTCTTCGACTCGCTCTTCGTCTCGCTTTTCGTTTCGCTCTTGCCTTCAGTGCTCGACGACGGCGGCGCGGACGACTTCGATGCGTAGTCCGTCTTGTAGAAGCCCGAGCCTTTGAACTGAATCGCGGGCGAGGAGATGAGTCGTTTCATCTCCGTTCCGCACTTCGGACAATGCGACTGCGAGGTATCAGACACCTTCTGCAGCAATTCCGCGCGTTCGCCACAAGCCTGACATTCGTATTCGTAGAGCGGCATCAGGAATGACAACGTTGCATGGATAGGGCCGATTTCACCGCGTGAGCGGCGCAAGCTTCTCGTGCGAGTTCTCTTCGGCGCCGAACAGCTCTCCGTCGCGGAAGTAAACGCCCGCGACGCCGCCCTCGGTCGTCCGGTAATACCAGGCCTCGATCGCGGGGTCGCGATTCTCCGCCTTCACCTTCCAACCCGGAATCGGCTTGCCGAGGATTTGCGCGACTTCGCGCTGCGACATGCCTTTCTCGAGCGTGAGCAGTTTTCGCTTCGACACCGCGAGGCGATCGACCGCAGCCGCGAGTCCGCGCGATGCCTCGACGTTCGTCGCATCGTTCGCGAGCACGGCGCGATAGAAGCGGATCGCGTCCTGATAGCGTCCGATCGACGAGAGCTCGCTGGCGAAGTCGAGCTGGATGCGCTGATACACCTCGCGCGCGCGGATATGCGTCGGATGCTTCTGCACGAATGCGCCGAGGGTGTCGGCGTAGACCTGCTTGTCTCGCGTGGTTGCCGATTGCGCGACGGCCGCTTTCTTGCGACTGAGAACGTGAAGCCAATCGCGTTGCGAATCGGAAGAGTCGGAGTCGGAACCGCACGACGCGAACATGAGCATCGCCGCCGCGGCGATGAGGAGAGGACGCATTGGGACAAACCTTAACATGGTCTGCCGTATAATCGGCCCGCCAAAACGGCAGCCAAGTTTCAGCACCGGGAGGAGTTATGGCCGTGAGGGGTGAGGAAGTCGCGAGCTCGATCGATTCGCACGTGCGCGAAGCGCTCGAGAAGATGGTGGGCGAGATTCGCTCGTCTGTCGAAGACGTCCGCGACGCCGTCGACCAGCAACTCAAGGCCGCACTCCAGAGCGTTCAGGCGGATGTCAACGCCATCTCGTTCATGCCGTTCATCCAGAAGTCGATCGGCGAGCTGAAAGAATCGATCGAAGCAGAGCGTCCTCCGGCCGTCGCGGCGCCCGCGCCTTCGGGCGGCGGCAGCGCCGAGCGCATCAAGCGCGCGATTCAGGCGGTCGAGAAGGGCAAGTCGCAGGTCGACATCCTCAACGGTCTGCTCGAGCAGTCCGCAGAATTCGGATCGCGCGCAGCGCTCTTGATTCTGCGCGGCGAAACATTCAGCGGATGGAAGGGCGTCGGCTTCACCGCCGCGGGCGGCAACGATGAATTGATCAAGCGCTTCAACGCCGCGCCCGGACTCATCCCCGAGCTCGATCACGTGCTGCGCGAAGAAAAAGTCGTGACGTGGGACGGCGGAAATCTCGCCACGCGATTCGGCGTCCCCGTACCGGAGCGCGCCATCCTCGTGCCGATGGTGATCAAGGACAAAGTCGCGGCCGCGGTGTACGTCGACGCGACGACCGACGACGCCGGCAAGTTCGACACGACGTCGATCGAGCTGCTCGTGTTCGCAACGGGATTGCTCGTCGACACGCTCGCCATTCGCAAGAAGTCGCCGTCGCCGTCGCTGAGTGATTCCGCTGCAGCGCCGGCTCCTGCTCCACCTGCGGCGCCGAAACCCGCGCCCGCTCCGGCTCCCGCGGCTCCGCCGCCACCGCCGCCTCCGCGCGTCGTCGACTCACCGCCGGAAACCGGCACCGTCGCGATCAGCGCCGCGCAAATGCGCGAGCTGATGTCGAAACCGGCGCCGGACTTCAACGTGCCCGCGGCCGAAGAGTTCAGCGCACCGTCGCCGCGTCCCGCACCAGCGCCTGCAGCTCCTCCTCCACCACCACCGCCGCCACCGGCTGCTCCCGCTGCTCCGCCTTCCGGCGGAATCGCCGCGGAGGAACCCGGGCGTCCATCGACCCAGTACGTTCCGCCCGCCGGCGTCACGCCGCGGGGACTCGGCGGCTCGCCGAAAGACGAAGATCAGAAGAAGCACGATGAAGCGCGCCGTTTCGCGCGACTCCTCGTCTCGGAGATCAAGCTGTACAACGAGACGAAGGTCGACGCGGGACGCAAGAACCGGGATCTGTACGAGCGATTGAAGGAAGACATCGATCGCAGCCGCCAGATGTACGACGAGCGCATCGCCGACGAAGTGCGGAAGACGTCGAACTACTTCTACGACGAGCTCGTGCGAATTCTGGCCGACGGTCACGCGGACGCGCTCGGCTTGTAACCTGCACCGCTCGCCGTCGTGCGCAAGATCCGCAAGCGACGACGGCTCGTCCTCGCCATCATCATTCCCGTCGCGATCGGCCTGGTGATCCTGGCGTCGTATTGGTTCCTGCCGCATCGTCCGCGTTCCGCGGAAACGCGCGCGCCGCAGAAACCGCTCGCTCCGCCCGATCTCGCCAAGCTTCGCGATCGCTTCGTCGCGGCGCTCGACGCGCTGCATCGCAACGACGGCGTGAGCGCAGCGCAGCAGTTCGCATCATTCGATTTCGGCTCGCGCGACGTCGAAGAGTACCGGCTCTACTACCTCGGAAAAGCGCATCAACTCGCGAAGCGCAACGATCTCGCGCGCGGGGCCTACGCGAAGCTCGTCGCGCGCAATCCGCGCATGGTTGTCGCCGAAGACGCGCGCACGACTCTACGCACGCTTTACGCCGACAACGGCGACTGGATCCACGCCGACGGAATCGAGGCGCGCTTCTATCACGGCGATCTCGCCGGTGCGTTTTACGCGGCGCGGCAGACGGCGATCAAGACGCCGACCGCGAAAGAAGCGGGTGACGCGCTCGCGTTCGCGCGCGCCGTCAGCGGGATTCCCGCCGGCGGCACGATCATCTTCAATGCCGAGGAGCGGCTCGAGCGCGCGGTGTCGCTGATGCGCGCGAACGATCCGCAGACCGCGCTCGAAGAGTTGAACGTCCTTGCGCCGGTCGCGCCGAAATCGATCAAAGGCGCGGTCGAGCTCAATCGCGGCATCGCCATGTTTCAGCTGCGTCAGTACGACGGCGCGATCAAAGTCCTCGATCCGCTCGCGGGAGGAGCCTACGACTTCGCCATCCCCGCGATCTATCACGCGTCGAAGAGCTACCGCGCGCTCGCGGCGTCGATCAATCCGATTGTGATCAAGACCGTCGTGCAGAAGCAGAAAGTCGGCACGATCAAAGTCCGCAAAGGAAAGAAGTTCATCACGAAGCCGAAGATGGCCAACGTGAAGAAGAACATCCAGCTCGTCGATCTCGCGAAGAAGGCGAAGAAGGACGAGTACGACCGGCTCGCCACCGAGCGGCTGAAGGACGTTCTGCAGATCAAGGAAGCGGCGCCCGAGGTGCGGCTGGACGTGTTGAACACACTCATCGGCATCGCGCAGACGAAGCATCAGGATGCCTACCTGCAGCAACTCGTCCCCGAAGAGGTGAAGCTGAATCGTTATGACGATCCGGCGCTGCAGTACTTCTGGGACAAGGCGTGG
>Ga0105245_10001081_pt1 | contig 24699 bp, 27 predicted proteins | sample KBSM54metaG_FD_81523 | JGI IMG/M metagenome (GOLD analysis project Ga0105245, IMG submission 81523) | Miscanthus rhizosphere microbial communities from Kellogg Biological Station, Michigan, USA - KBS M5-4 metaG | ecosystem: Host-associated > Plants > Roots > Rhizosphere > Soil | place...
GCAGCCCATAGCCAGGGCCGGTTCTGACCCCATTCGCAGATGCTGAAAGTGATATCGCGGCCGGTCGAACGCAACGCGTCCGCCATCAGCGCATAGGCTTCCTCGGCATTGCGGGTCCCGGTAAAGCACCAGTCATATTTCAGATAATCGACGCCCCACCGCGCATAGGTGAGCGCGTCCTGATATTCATGCCCCTGGCTGCCGGGATGGCCGCCACAGGTCTTCATGCCGGCATCGGAATAGATGCCGAATTTAAGGCCCTTCGAGTGGATGTAATCGCCGAGCGCCTTCATGCCGGACGGGAATTTCTTCGCGTCCGCAGTGATGAAGCCATTTTCATCACGCGTAGCATGCCAGCAATCATCGATCACGACAAAGCGATAACCAGCGTCGCGCATGCCGTTCGATGCCATGGCATCGGCGACCGACCGCACCGTCTTTTCGTCGACATTGCAGGCGAATTTGTTCCAGCTGTTCCAGCCCATGGGCGGCGTGCGCGCGAGGCCGTTTGCGGTGCGCGCCGGATCGAGCGATGGCGGAATATGCTGTGGGTCGATCACGTCCTGTGCGGCCGCCGGCAATGCACCGAACAGCGAAGCGAGCATTGCCCAGACCAATGCCAGGTGCGCTATGCGCCGTATCCCTCGGATCATGATTCCCCTCTCCATCGAGCCTTCCGCTCGCGTGTAGCGTCGACTCGGCTTGTGGCAACTGATTTATCATACTTACTGATAAACGTGGCAACTGATTTATCATATTTACCGACAAACGCGGTTCGTGACAGGCGTATTAGTTCTGTGATACACTTGAAGCGCGCTCGAATAGCCGTCATCTAGGCGGCAACAGCGTGGAGACAGTGATGGCGACCGAGACAGAGACTGAAACCACCAATCTGGTGCTGACCCCGCCAGAGCCCGTTCCCGCCCTTGCGCCTGAAAAGGCGGTCGGGCTGGTGCCGGTGGACGATGCCAAGCGCACACAGCTTCAGGAACGTGTCGAGACCTTCATCGACGATCTGGTCGCGCAGGACGTGAACAGCCCCGAATTCGGCAAGCGCGTCGATGCGATCAGCGCGATGGGCCAGAAGGAGATCCGCGAGGCGGCCGGACAATCGAACCGTTTCCTCGACCGGCCGGTCAAGGCAATGGAACAGGAAGGCAGTGTAGGCAGCGACCTCGCCGAACTGCGCCGTACGATCGAGGATCTCGATCCGGGCAAGCGCGGCGACCTGCTCGCGCCACAAAAGCTGTTCGGGATCATCCCGTTCGGCAACAAGCTGCGCAATTATTTCGACAGCTATAAAAGCTCGCAGACGCACATCGCCTCGATCCTCAAGTCGCTTCAGGGCGGCAAGGACGAGCTGCTGATGGACAATGCGGCGATCGACACCGAGCGTTCCAATCTCTGGAATGCGATGGGCCGGCTCGAGCAGATGATCGTGCTGTCCAAGACGATGGACGAGCGGCTCGAGGACAAGGCCAACGAGCTCGACCATACCGATCCGGCCAAGGCCAAGGCGATCCGCGAGAGCGCCCTCTTCTATGTCCGCCAGCGCACCCAGGATCTGCTGACCCAGATGGCGGTGACGGTGCAGGGCTATCTCGCGCTCGACCTCGTCAAGAAGAACAATGTCGAGCTGGTGAAGGGTGTCGACCGCGCCTCGACCACGACCGTCTCGGCACTGCGAACCGCGGTGACGGTAGCCCAGGCGCTGACCAGCCAGAAGCTGGTGCTCGAGCAGATCACCGCGCTCAACACCACGACCGCCAACATCATCGATTCGACCGGCAAGCTCCTCAAGAGCCAGACCGCAACGATCCACGAACAGGCGGCGGGTGCGACCATCCCGATCGAGGTACTGCAGCGCGCCTTCCAGAATATCTATGATACGATGGATACGATCGACGCCTTCAAGCTCAAGGCGCTCGATTCGATGAAGACCACGGTCAACCTGCTCGGCACCGAGGTCGAAAAGTCGAAGGGCTATATCGCCCGGGCCGAGGGCGCTGCGCAGAATGCCGGTGCCGGCGGCGAAACCTTCAAGCTGGAATCCGTGTAACATGACTGACGTCGACCAGTTGATCGCCCGCAGCACCGAGCTGATCGACCGGACGCGCGAGCGTGCCGAAGCGCAGCGCAGGATGCGCCGTCGGAACACCGGCATCGCCAGGCGCGCCGGCCTCATCGTCAGTGCTGATCTCGCAATCGTGATCGCGGCGATCGTCGTCGGCTGGATCATGCCGCTCGGCATGGGCGGGGCGTTGCTCGTCTTCGCGCTGCTGGTCGCAGTGACTCTGCTGCTCGCCTTTGTTTCGCTCGAAGCGCCTGTGACGCCGGAGAAGCTGGTTCAGGTGCCGCTGAAGGCGCTGCCGCTCAGAACCGAGCAATGGTTGGAGACTCAGCGCCCCGCCCTGCCCGCCCCGATGCAGACACTGCTCGACGGGATCGGCGTTCGGCTCGAGACGCTGGCACCACAGCTCGCCACGCTCAGCGAACAGGAGCCGGCGGCAGCCGAAGTGCGCAAGCTGATCGGCGAGCAGCTGCCCGAATTGCTCAAGGGCTATGCCCGCGTGCCGGAGCCACTGCGTGGCGTCGAGCGCAACGGCAAGACGCCCGACGCACAGCTCGCCGAGGGGTTGAAGCTGATCGATTCCGAGATCGGGGAAATGTCGGCGCAGCTCGCTCAGGGCGATCTCGACAGCCTTGCGACGCGCGGGCGGTTTCTGGAAATCAAATATCGGGACGACGGCGCGGCGGGCTGAGGCTTATTTGGCGGCCTCAACCGTCATCGTCCCCGGCGCCTCGCCGCGCATCGACACCGCGACCGCCTCGGCGGCAGCCATCACACGCAGCACATTGCCGCCGGCGAGCTTGGCGACATCGGCGTCGCTCCAGCCGCGCCGCATCATCTCGGCGAGCAGCGCTGGATAGGCCGCAACATCCTGCAGGCCCTCCGGCAGCTGGTTGCTGAGGCCATCAAAGTCCGAGCCGATGCCGACATGATCGACGCCAGCAACCTTGGCGATATGCTCGATATGATCGGCGACCTGGGCGAGTGTGGCTTGCGGCTTGGGATTGTCGAGCTGCCATTGCTTCAGCGCCGCATCGGCCTTGTCCGGCTGACCGATATAGAGCCCGCCAAAAGGCGGCGCGTTGAGCCGCGCCTTCTCCGCCGCAAACTCGGCCGACCAGTGCCGCATGGCGTCCGACACATAATTGGGCGCGAAAGCGACCATGACCACGCCACCATTCGCGGCGACCAGCTTCAGCACCTCATCAGGCACATCGCGCGGATGATCGACCAGTGCCCGCGCGCTCGAGTGCGAGAAGATCACCGGCGCCTTCGACACCCGCAGCGCGCCACGCATCGTAGCCTCGCTGACATGGCTGAGATCGACCAGCATGCCGATGCGATTCAACTCGTGCACCACTGCCTCGCCCTGCGGTGTGAGGCCATTATGCTTGGGGTTGTCAGTCGCTGAATCCGCCCAGTCGATAGTGAGGGCATGGGTGAGCGTCAGATAGCCGGCGCCGAGATCGTGATAAGCGCGCAGCACCGAGAGATTATCGGCGATCTGCCCACCGCCCTCGACGCCCATCATCGAGGCGATCCGGCCCGCCTTGTGGATGCGACGCACATCGGCGGCGGTACGCGCGAGCTCGAAGGTCGCGGGATACCGCGCGACGATCGCGCGGACCAGATCGATCTGCTCGAGCGTCTCCTTGACCTGTTCGAGCGGCGGCAGATCGGCCTCGACATAGACCGACCAGAACTGGCCGCCGACCTGGCCTGCGCGGAGGCGCTCGATATCGGTGTTGTAGCGATTGTCGCCGCTCGCGGGGAGCCGGGTGAGGTCCATCGTCCAGCGCTTATCGCCGTCGCGGCCGCGCAGCGTTTCAGCCCAGTCATTGTGGCCGTCGATCAGCGGCGTCGCCTTCAGGACGCGGGCGACCCGCGCGGCATAGTCCGGCTCGGCGGCGGCTGGGGTTGGGACGAGCGCGACGAGCGCGGCGGTGGCGAGAAGGAAGGTGCGCATTCGCGAAGCGTAAGGGACGCGCGGAGTCTGGGCAAGCGGGCCCCTTATTCCTCCCCGGAACGGGAAGGAATTAAGCGGTCGCCGCCTTCGCCCGATCCGCCAGCCGCTCCACGGCCGCTGCGTGAATGCCGGGCGCCGTCGCCAGCACCCCAAAGGCCTGGGCACTGGGCGTGTTGAAGTGGAGCGGCTTGCCGAACGCATCGCTCACCGCGGCGCCCGCCTCGCTGGCGATCAGCACTGCGGCGGCGATATCCCATTCATAGCCCCAGCGGAGCGTCGCGACGAGATCGGCTTCACCCGCCGCAACCATCGCGATGCGCAGCGCGATGGAATTGGGCTTGGCGATCGCGACCAGATCCTGATCGACCTTGGGCAGCACATCAGTCGGCACACGGGCACCGGCAAAGATCGTGCGATCGCCGGCACGGACCGGCGCGCCATTGAGCGTCGCCCCCTTGCCGGCCTCCGCGCGCCACACCTCGCCGCGCGCGGGCGCGTCGAGCACGCCGATCAGCGGCTGGCCGTCCTCCACCAGCGCGATCGAGACCGCCCAGCCCGGACGGCCGCGCACGAAATCGCGCGTGCCGTCGATCGGGTCGACCACCCATAGCCGCGACTGGGCAAGGCGATCGGCATTGTCGACCGTCTCCTCGGACAGCCAGCCGGCATCGGGCAGCAGCGCGTACAGGCGCTGCTGGATCAGCGCGTTGACGTCGAGATCGACCTCGCAGACCGGGTTGCCCGGGCTCTTTTCCCATTGCCGGAAATCGGTGCGCCATTTCGCCAGGGCAAGCGCGCCGGCCTCGCGCGCAATCTCCGCTATCGCGTCGGCGAGGCGCTCAGCCACTCGCCACCGTCATTCCCTCGACGAGCAGAGTGGGTACGTTGGTGCCATAGCGGAATTCGAGATCATTGGCAGGGGTGAGGTTCAGGAACATATCCTTCAAATTCCCCGCGATGGTGAATTCAGCGACCGGGGTGGTGATCTCGCCATCCTCGATCAGGAAGCCGGCAGCACCCCGGCTATAATCACCGGTCACGCCGTTGACGCCCATGCCGATCAGCTCAGTCACGAACACGCCGCGTTTGATATCGGCGATCAGCGTTTCAGGCGGCACCAGGCCGGCCGCCATATGGACGTTGCTGGTCGAAACGCCGGGGCTGCCGCTGGCGCCGCGCGTCGCATGGCCGGTCGCCTCGAGCCCGAGCTGGCGGGCCGAGGCGCTGTCGAGCAGCCAGGTTTCGAGCACGCCGCGTGACACGATCTCGACCGGCGAAACCGGCAGACCCTCGCCATCAAAAGGACGCGAGCGCAGGCCGTGCGGGCGGTGCGGATCGTCACAGATGGTGACGCCGGCCTGGAAGATCCGGGTGCCGAGCGCATCGAGCAGGAAGCTGGTCTTGCGCGAGATCGCCTGGCCCGAAATGGCCCCGATCAGATGGCTGATCAGGCTGGAGCCGACACGCGGATCGAACACCACCGGCATCGCGCCGCTCGCGACCCGGCCGGGACCGAGCCGCGCCACGGTGCGCTCGCCGGCACGCTTGCCGATGACCTCCGCGGCTTCGAGCCTATCGCGGTGGCGCGCCGAGTGATGCGCATAATCGCGGACCATCGACCCGCCGGAGCCAGCGAGCACGCTTGCCGAGAGCCCATAGCCTGACGCCGCATAGGCCGCCGCGAAGCCGTGACTGGTGGCGAGTGCCCAGATCGAGCGTGACGCGCTTGCGCCGCCGCCTTCGCTGTTCGTCACGCCGGCCACCGCGCGGGCCGCGTCCTCGGCCGCCAGCGCGGCTTCCTTCAGCGATTCAGGCGAGGCCTCGCCACCATCGTCGAGATCGAGCAGGGGCGGAGCGCCGTGTAGCAGACGATCCTCGGGAGCGAGGCCGGCCCAGGCATCCTCGGGCGCCTCGCGCGCCATGGCGACGGCCCGCTCGGCGAGAATGGTGATTGCGTCACTCGAGAGATCGGAGGTCGACACGCTGGCCGAGCGGCGCCCGACAAAGACGCGCAGGCCGAGCTCGGCATTTTCGGAACGGCCGACATCCTCGAGCGCGCCGAGCCGGATCGAAACATCGAGCGAGGTGTCGTCGGCAAACACCGCGTCGGCCGCATCAGCGCCGGCGGCCTTGGCGCGGGCGACGATATCCTGAGCGCGGTCACGCGCCTGTTCTACGGTAAGCATGGCGCGGACTTAGGGATGCAAGGCCGCGACGTCAAAGTGCCCCCAACTTCAAAGTGTCGATGACACGCCCACGACGAGGCAGGCCGCAAACATCAGGAAGCCGGCGAACCGGTTCGCGCGGAATCGGGCAAGCGCATTGTCGCCGTCATCGGGCACCAGCGTCGCGACCTGCCAGCCGAAATGGAGTGCGACCGGGAGCAGAGCCGCGAGCGCGACCGGATCGGGGCGGATCAGCCAGATCGCCACGGCCCAGAAGCCGAGTGCGCCGACGTAAAAGGCCGCGACCCCCGATTTGACATGGCCGCCCAGCCGCCGCGCCGAGGAGCGGATACCGACCAGCGCATCATCCTCCCGGTCCTGCAGCGCATAAATGGTGTCATAGCCGATCACCCAGAGGATCGCGCCGCCGTAAAGCGCCGCCATCGCCTCGATCAGCGGCCACCACGGCGCGAACATCGCCGCATCGGCGGCCGCGAAGCCGACCACCGCGCCAGAGCCGAACACCAGACCGAGCCACGCCTGGGGCCACCAGGTGATCCGCTTCATGAACGGATAGATCGCGACTAGCGGCAGGGTGAGCAGCGCCAGTCCCTTGGCGTAGAGGTTGATGTGCCACCACACCGCAAAACCGATCGCGACGAGGATCAGCAGCCAGATCCAAGCCGCACGGAGCGACACCTGGCCGCTGGCGAGCGGACGGTTGCGGGTACGCTCAACGCTCGCATCGAGCTTGCGGTCGGCAATGTCGTTATAGACGCAGCCGGCGCCGCGCATCGCGATCGCGCCGACCAGCAGCCAGAGGAGCAGCCACCAGCCGCCGTCCGGATTTCCCGAGAGTGCGACACCCCAGGCGCAGGGCCAGTAGAGCAGCCACCAGCCGATCGGCCGATCGAACCGGGCGAGCAGCGCAAAGGGGCGGATAGCCGCGGGCAAGGCGCCTACCAGGCCGCGATGCTGGGTGTCGGGCACGATTTCGGGCGACGTCATACGCCGTCTCTAGCCGGATCGAGGATGGCGGCAATGTCTCTTCTTGGGTGGATAGCCCATCAGCGGAGGGTTGCCCCAGCGGGGAGGCGCTTTCGATCCAGGAGCGGGATTGGTTGGCTGTTCCTGGCTGTTCCGAGCGATTATTTTTTGCTGGCTGTTATCTGGAGCCGGATCCGGGATTTATGGCTTTATTTCAGAAGCCTGGAGCATGCCGGCTGTTTTCGAATAACAGCCAGCATAACAGCCAGCGTGCTGGCTGTTCCGGCGAGAACAGCCAGCGCTGATCGTCTAACGAGATTCAAGCTGAGAAAGAGCGCGAGGAGATCGTAACAACGTCCCATCCGCGCGCGCCGTCCCACAATTTGCCAGAGTGTTGAATCGAGGGTGGGCGCTCAGCAACGATCGATCATCGCGCTGTCGCATTGTCGGCAGCCGCTTCGTTGCTGATCGCGCCCTCAATATCGGCGACGTGCTTGTCGAGACCCAGCGGCGCATTCTGCTTTCCGGCAAGCGCATGGCTCCAGGGATTCATACCGACGCAATAGCCCGAAAGATTGCCGCATTGGCGAATCTCGCCAGTCTCGCCATCAACCACGACGATGACATTCTGGTCGTCAGCGGTGGTGGCTAGGGCCTTGTCCTTTGGCTTGTCGGCCCCGGCGATCTGGGACCACATCTTGTCAGCGGGATAGATGCCGATGCCGGTAAAGCGGCCGTGATGCGGCATCGTGTCATCACCAGTCAGGGACTCAGCCTTGCGACAACCACCGAGCGCAAGACCGATTGCCAGGACGACGACGAGATATGAAGCTTTCATGCTTTCCTCCCCTGTCAGAGAGGAAAGCATATCATAAAAGTAGGAATTAAAATCGCTGTTTCTGCTCTTTCAGCGTGAGGCCCCCGCGGTGCGCATGATCCAGGCGGCGCCGGCGATCGAGAGCGCAACGAGCATCATGGTCCATTCGAGCTGGCTATGCGGCGCCGCAATCACGCGCGGGAGATGGAGCAACAGCACGAACAGCCCGCACATCGCTGCCAGCAAGGTCGCGGCGAGGCGGACCCGGATACCGCTGACGAATGCGAGGCCGGCGGCGACATGGGCGGCTCCCGTCGCATAGGCCCAGAAGAGCGGCGCCGGAATCCAGCCCGGCACCGCCTGCGCGGTGATATCCGAATAGACGAAATGGCTGAGCCCGAAGATGAGCGGGCAAAGGCCGAACAGGATGCGCACCCAGACCAGCACCGGCCCGGTCCTGAGCCGCCGCACATATTGAAGCTGCAGGCCGGCGGTTGCGAGCGCCCCGATTTCCGCCACGCCGAGCAGCAACCCCACCGATGGCTTGGCAAAAACATTCGGCACGTGGAGCGCGACCACCCACAGGCCATACCAGAAAGCGAGTATCGCAGCACCAAGGGCCGCGGTGGGGCGAAGCATCGTCGCGATGCCGGCCGCGACGAGGATGAGGGCAGAGATAATCGCCAGTGCACCATGCTGGGCAATCCAGGCCGGAACCGGCTGCCATTGCAGCGCGAAACTGGCGAAGACGAGGCAGATAATGCCAATGCCAAGGGCGCCGGCACCATAGAGTGCGCCATCGGGGTCGATCCAGCCCGACTGAGTGGCGGGTTGCGCGGCAACAGATTGATCATTCATCGAAACCATCCCCCATTTCCGTCGGGCTTCCCCGCCCGTATCGCGCTCAAGGCTAGCAGGAATCCCCAGGGATGGAACATGCGACTGAAACCAGGATAGTGGCAAAGGGCGATTGAAGGGAGCGGTGGTGGAGATACGGAAGGACGACCCGGCAGCGCCTCATGTCGCGGAGCTGCTGGCTTATCATCTCCGGGAGTTGCGGGATGTGATGGCCGAACACGCCTTCGCCCTCGACGCGACCGGCTTGTCGGCGGCGAACGTCACATTCTGGACGGCCTGGGAGGATGGCGCGCTTGTCGGATTTGGGGCCCTGAAGGCGCTGGACGACGCTCATGGAGAGGTGAAGTCGATGCGCGCGGCCCCGGCGGCACGTGGCACTGGGGTTGGCCGCGCCATGCTGGGCCACATCGTCGCGGAGGCTCGCAACCGAGGCTATACGCGCCTCAGCCTGGAAACCGGAACAGCATCGCTGCACGCGCCTGCCATCGCGCTGTATCGTAGCGCAGGTTTCGTCTCCTGCGGCGAATTCTCGGAGTACCGGCCCAGCCCGCACAACCAGTTTCTAACTCTTGATCTGGCGATCTGAAACCCCGTTTGCCGCCAGTTTCGTCACCGCGGAACGCAGCAATGCTCTTGCATATCGGCGATGAAAACCGACCAGCAAACGGAAGAGCAGCGGCATGGTCTTGCGCCCGGTTTTTCGATCTGTCGCCGATGTAACGCCGGTGCCGAAAAAAAGCCGGGTGGCGGCACCAGGGCCAGCGGTTATCGGTTCCACCATCAGCCATGATCGTGTGCGCCCTTGATAGTCGCGCACGAGCAGTTGATGGCGTTTCCGATCTTCCACGGTCCAGGCGGCAAAGCTGTCAATGGAACCGGAGGCCAGCAGACCGGCTTGTCGATCAGTCGAGGGCTTGGCCACGAGCCATTTCAGGATGAACCGCTCGACCTTGAACAAGGGGCTCGTGTAGAATGCGGTCACGAACTGCTGCTGCGAAACATCACGGGCAACATCGAGCGTGAAGCAATCGGTGTAATCGCCCTTGGCATGATAGGCGAAGAGCAGCGAATGCTCCGGTAGCGGGCGCAGGACGGGCCGGTTCATATGGACTTTGCTCACATCACGTCTGCGGTCGACTAGAGACTGCCCGGCGCCTGTCTCTGCAATAGCGCGCGATCCGGCGTCTGCGAATGGGATAGCGAACGGTTGTTCCCTAGCTCAGGTCTGTCGCAGCGTGCGCCGAATATTGCGATGTCGAATCCGCTCGCTCCGAACGGGTACCAAAGGCGCGATTTGATCCCTAAGAAGCCTGATGCCCGCCACCCCTGCCTGGCCGCCGCAATCGACCCCGCGGCTGTTCGTTGAAACCGCGCTCAGCCAGGGCGTGCATCTGCGCGTGGAGGGGCCGCAAGCCCATTATCTGATCGCGGTGATGCGGATGAAGCCGGGCGATCCGGTCAAGCTGTTCGATGGCGAGAGCGGCGAGTGGCTCGGCATCGCCGCCACGGTCAACAAGCGTGACCTGATGCTCGACGTGACCGAATGCTTGCGCGAGCGCGAGGCAGTGCCCGATCTCTGGCTGTGCGCCGCGCCGCTCAAGAAAGGGCGGATCGACTGGATGGCCGAGAAGGCGTGCGAGCTCGGCGTCGCGCGGCTGGTGCCGGTCGTCACCCGGCGCTCGGTGGTCGAGCGGCCCAAGACCGAGCGGCTTCGCGCGCATATGATCGAAGCAGCCGAGCAATGCGGGCGGACTGCGGTGCCCGAGCTCGCCGAGACGGTGAAGCTGCCGGCGTTGCTGCGCGACTGGCCGGCGGGGCGAACCTTGTTCTTCGCTGACGAGACGGGCGGCGAGCCCGCGCTGGACGCGATGCGTGCACATCGCGGTGCTGCCGCGATCCTGATTGGTCCTGAGGGCGGCTTCGATTCGGAGGAGCGGGAGGCAATCCGCGCAGCGCCCGGTGCCGTGGGAATCAGCCTCGGCCCGCGTATCCTGCGCGCCGACACCGCCGCCGCGGCGGCGGTCAGCCTGTGGATGGCGGCCGCGGGCGACTGGTAATCGCAACGGCGCCCCCTAGCGCCCCACCTTCCCCATCGCTACATGCGCGGCCATGAGCACGAAGACCGTTTCCACAGAAAAGAAGGCGGTCATCGAGCACCGCGATCAGCTCGTTCAGAGCTTTGCCCGCGGCGAGAAGCCAGTCGATCGCTGGCGGATCGGCACCGAGCATGAGAAGTTCGTCTATTCCCTCTCCGATCATCACGCGCCGAGCTATGACGAGCCGGGCGGGATCAAGGACCTGCTCGACGCGCTGACCGACTATGGCTGGCACCCGGTCGAGGAGGGCGGCAAGGTGATCGCGCTCGCCGGCGCCGACGGCAATATCAGTCTCGAGCCCGCCGGCCAGTTCGAGCTTTCCGGCGCGCCGCTCGACAATCTTCACGAGACCTGCGCCGAAACCGGCCGGCACCTCGAACAGGTGAAGGCGATCGGCGACAGATTCGGGATCGGATTCCTCGGCCTTGGCATGTGGCCCGACAAGACCCGCGCCGAGCTGCCGATCATGCCCAAGGGCCGCTATGCGATCATGCTGCGGCACATGCCGCGCGTCGGCTCCATGGGCCTCGACATGATGCTCCGCACCTGCACCATACAGGTCAATCTCGATTACGAGACCGAAGCGGACATGGCGAAGAAGTTCCGCGTCGGCCTCGCGCTCCAGCCGCTGGCGACCGCGCTCTTCGCCAATTCGCCGTTCACCGAGGGCAAGCCCAACGGCATGCTCTCGTACCGCAGCCATATCTGGTCGGACACCGATCCGGCGCGGACCGGCATGCTGCCTTTCGTGTTCGAAGACGGCTTCGGATACGACCGGTACACCGAGTATGCGCTCGATGTGCCGATGTACTTCGTCTACCGCGAGGGCCGCTATATCGATGCGGCTGGGCTCAGCTTCCGCGATTTTCTCGAAGGCCGGCTCTCGGTGCTGCCCGGCGAGAAGCCGACGCTCGATGACTGGAACGACCATCTCTCGACCGCCTTTCCCGAAGTGCGACTGAAGACCTTCCTCGAAATGCGCGGCGCCGATGGCGGGCCATGGGGCCGGATCTGCGCGCTGCCTGCCTTATGGGTGGGGCTGCTCTATGACGGCACGGCACTCGATGCGGCCTGGGATGTGGTGAAGCACTGGACCATCGACGAGCGCCAGGCGCTCCGCGACGCAGTGCCAAAGCTCGCGCTCGATGCGCCGATCCCGGGCGGGGGCAAGCTGCGCGATATTGCGGGCGAGGTGCTGGATATCGCCAATGCCGGGCTTACGGTGCGGAACCGGGTCGATGCGTCTGGAAGCAATGAAACCGGCTTTCTCGATCCGCTGCGTGAGATTGTGCGATCGGGCAAGGTGCCGGCGCAGGTGTTGCTCGACAAATATCACGGCGTCTGGGGCGGTGATGTCAGCAAGGTTTACGAAGAGCTGCGCTTCTAACTTCCCCCCTCCCACTTGTGGGAGGGGTCGGGGGAGGGCCTGTCCAAAGGAGCGGCGTCTGTTGACATGCCCTCCCCTAGCCCCTCCCGCAAGCGGGAGGGGGACTTCCCCATCGCCCAGGCAAAGAACCTCGGCACCATCCCGTTCCGCGCCATCCATTCGGAATAGTCCCGATAGGCCGGGTCCATTCCGAGATGCCGCTCCTCGGTCCGCGCCCGCCAGTAATAAACCCCACTGACCGCACACATCAGCAAGGTCGCGCGCGCCGCATCGATGATGCTGCCGGTGGTCAGTATGGGAATCGTCGAGATCCACCAGAACAGGTTCTTCGACAGATAGGCCGGATGGCGCGAGAAGCGATACGGTCCATGCGTCAGGATGCCGCGGTGGGTGAGGTTCGAGAAGCGGAAGCCAAAGGCGATCGTCGCCCAGGCATAGATCGCGGTCAGGCCGACCAGCACTGCGCCGATCAGCGCCAGCAGAACCGGATTGCCCTGGAACCAGTGAGTCCAGTCCGACGTGCCGACATGATAATCGAGCGGGCCGCCATCGCCCATCAGGATGAAGGGCGGATAGCAGATCAGGGCCGCCATCCACCCCGCCGCGAACGGGTTCGCGGTGCGGATGTGCGAATCGAGCGGGCGTAGTGCCACGATATAGCCGGCGGTCGCAAAGGCGACGTCGATCATGAACATGAAGGTGATCAGCCAGTTGGCGAGCGCGACCGGATCGTGCAGCACCCGGCTGGTATCGCCCCGGACGAATTCGCCGAAGCCGCCCGGCACGATCGCGACCATGAAGGCAGTGAAAAAGCCCTTCACCGCCCAGCTGCGCAGATGGTTGAAGATCGCCTCATGGTCGATCGGCTCCTTCAGCCCCATCAGCCAGGCGCCGAGCGACCAGCAGCCGTCCTTCGGCTCCACCGCGTAGCGATCGAGCCAGAGGATATAGGGAATCGAGGTGACGAACAGGATCGGCGCTGCGACCTCGAAGCACGCCATCGAAAAGGCGAAATTGCCCTCCCAATAGAAGCGCCCGGTACCGTAGATCAGCGCCATCCCCGCCCAGGTGAGCCACAGCCCGGCGAGCTTGGTCAGGCTGATGTCGAGCGTCTCACTCCACGGCTTGCGATTCAACCAGTCCATGCCGGTCGACGGATTGCGATGGACCTTGTCGACGAACACAGCCCACAACACCATCGGCAGAGCGCAGGCGGCGACATTGACCAATGCCGCAAAGGGTCCGTCCATCCCGAACCAGCGCGCGACCCCAACCCAGAGGAGCATGCCTGCGAGCCCCGCCATACCGACGCCGGTGCTGACCGCGGATCGGGGGCGCGGATCGGCCTTGGCCGCGCCGGCAAGAGCGGTGTCGTGATACATTGCGGGCGGCATAGCCCGACAATGGTAAGCAAGCCGTGAAGGATAAGTCTGCGCGCTGCTTTACCCGCGCCCGAACAGCGGCATAGCCGTCGCCATGATCGTCATGAACGGGATGTTCGCATCGAGCGGCAGGCTCGCCATATGGACGATCGAACGTGCGACATGGGCGACGTCCATGCGCGGCTCGGGGCTGGTGCTGCCATCGGCCTGGAGGACGCCGGTCGCCATCGGGCCGCTCATCTCCGTCACGGCATTGCCGATATCGATCTGCCCGGCGGCGACATTGCAGGCGCGTCCGTCGAGGATCAGCGACTTGGTGAGCCCCGTGATGGCGTGCTTGCTCGCGGTATAGGGCGCCGACATCGGCCGCGGCAGCATCGCCGAGACCGAGCCGTTGTTGATGATCCGCCCGCCCTGCGGTGTCTGTTTCCGCATCATGCCGAGCGCGGCGCGGGCGCAGAGCATGCTGCCGGTGAGGTTGACGTCGATGATCTCCCAGATCGTCTCCACCGGCAATTCATCGAGCGGGACTGCCGGCGCGCTGGCCCCGGCATTGTTGAACAACAGATCGAGCCGCCCGAAGGTCTTCGCCACCTGCGCGAACAGCGCGTCGACGGCGGCCGGGTTCGTCACATCGGTCGCCACCGGCAGCATCCGAGCGCCACCCGCAAGGCGCGCGGTCTCCTCGATCGCGGCGGCATTGCGGCCCGCCAGCGCGACTGACCAGCCCGCTTCCCTGAGCGCAAGCGCCACCGCGCGGCCTATGCCGCTGCCGGCGCCAGTGACGATCGCGATACGCGCCATTGCGAATCCCCTAAGTACCCAGAATCCTTGGCGTTGCTCGTTGCACATCCGGGGCGCTTGCGCCATCGTCCCCTTGTCGGTAATTCGGCGCCAGCGCGGGTATAGCACAATGGTAGTGCAGCAGCCTTCCAAGCTGAATACACGGGTTCGATTCCCGTTACCCGCTCCAACTTACCGTCCAGTGAAAAACCACCGGTCCAGCGCGCCTCCGGCTCACATCATGAGCCGCGTACATACCAATCCTCGATTTGCGACAGCGACTCAAATTTGCGCCGATAGCCGCGCGCGGAAAGGAGTTCGAATAACGCGGCACGTCTGCGAGACTCATATGCGTGCTCAATTGTGATCACGTGCGGTCGAAAACGCCCGAAATCGAACGGCGTCAGGATCATGAGCTCCGAGCCTTCGGTATCGATCGAAAGATAATCCACGGTGTCCAGTCCATGCTGATCGAGCAGATCATTGAGCGAGACGGTGTCGACTTCGTACCGCCGCGCCTTCCCGCGCATCCGACCATACCGATCAGCGTGTCTGTATGTGTCGATCGTCGACAAGGCGCGTTCGGCGCAGTCGCGAAAAAGAACATGATCACCGCTGTGATCCGTGACGCAGCGATGATCGATGGCGCAATGCCGCGTTTTGGTCAGATCGGGATGCCAGCTCCGCGCCGGCTCGACCAACACACCGCGCCATCCGTGGGAAGCCTCCAACAAATAGCTGTTGCTGCCGGTAATGCCGTCGGATGCTCCGAATTCGACGAAGACACCGCCTTGCAGGCACTGGGTCTCGTACAGGACGAATAGATCCTGCAGCATGTCAGAGTGGGAGTTGACCAAATGTTCGAGGCAGAAACGCAAAAACGGCGCGGTTTCATCTTCTCGGTGGCGCACTTTCCACCGAAGCCTGGTCATCAGGTCGATGCACTCCGCACCAGGGGCAACGGCGCGAGTCAGGTCATAGCCGAACCTGCGGGCGACCCGCTTCGAGAGCTTGATCGTCAGTCCCACTTCGCGCCTTCCACATCGGTGTTGCGCAAGCCTAGAAAGGGCCTGGCGATTCCGCAACGACAGCGCCCGATCTCTGTGAGCGGAGTGGGGCAACCAACTTACTTCTGCGATAGAGACCTGACGCAAAGCGGTGATGGTCGATTGATCGGTTTGATGGCTTGAGATCCCAAATCCGCTATTGTTCGTCCGCAACCAGCGCCTATTGGGCTCCTGCTACCCGCTCAATCTCCTGAGGATTCGCACCAATGGCCGCCAGCACGCTCGACGCGAGGGCAGCGATCATATCGGTCGGGCGCTGGCTCGATTCGAAGGGCTGGGCGCCGGCGACCGCCGGCAATTATTCGATGCGGCTCAATGACGGCAGCTTCGCCGTGACCGTCTCCGGGCGCCACAAGGGCCGGCTGACCGAGCATGACGTGATGCGCGTGGACGCAGCGGGCCATGCGCTCGACGGCAAGAAGCCCTCGGCCGAGACGGCGCTTCACCTCGCCCTCTATCGCGATTTTCCGGATGTCGGCGCAGTACTCCATAGCCATTCGCCCCCCGCGGTCGGCCTCACCCGCGCCTTTCCCGACGCCGACAGCTATACGCTGGCGGATCATGAAATGCTGAAGGCGCTGCCCGGCATCGTCACCCATGAGACTGAGGTGACGCTGCCGATCGTCGACAACAGCCAGGATATGGCGGTGATCGACGCAGCGGTGGCGCCGCGCCTGCTGGCGCCGGGCGCGCCGCCCGCCTATCTTATCCGCGGCCACGGCCTCTATGGCTGGGGCCGCGACATGGCCGAGGCGGAGCGCGTGATCGAGGCGGTCGAATGGATGATCGCGACTGAACTCGCCGAGCTCACATTCCGGCAGGGAGTCAGGCGATGAGCCGATTGCAGGTTTTCGACGAGGCAGACGGCACCGCGCCTTTGCTCGACACGGTGGATGGCGAGGCAATCGCCGCTGAGCTTGCCGCGATCGGCGTCCGCTTCGAACGCTGGCCGACCCGCGAGCTGCGCGATCCTGCCGCGATCCTGCAGGTCTATGCGCCCGAGATCGAGACATTGAAGGCCGAAGCCGGATATCAGTCAGTCGATGTCGTCGCGCTCGCGCCCGACCATCCCGACCGCGAAATGCTGCGCAGCAAATTCCTGTCCGAGCACACGCATGGCGAAGACGAGGTGCGCTTCTTCGTCGATGGCGAGGGGTTGTTCACACTCCACCAGGATGGCCGCGTGTTCAACATGCTCTGCACCAAAGGCGATCTGATCTCGGTGCCGGCCGGCATGCGCCACTGGTTCGATATGGGCCCCGCCCCGCGCTTCACCGCGATCCGGTTGTTCGTGAACCCGGACGGCTGGGTCGCGCGCTTCACGGGCGACGATATCGCCGCGCGCTTCCCGCGCCACGAATCCGCCCTCGCCTGAATGCCGCGCGCGATCCTCACCGATATCGAAGGCACGACCTCGAGCATCGCCTTTGTCGCTGAAACCCTGTTTCCCTATGCCCGGGAACGGCTGCCCGCTTATGTGGCCGCCCATCCCGACGAAACCGCGCCGATCCTCGCCGAGGTCGCGGCGATGGAGCCGGGCGACCCGGTCGCGACGCTGACACGCTGGATCGACGAGGACCGCAAGGCGACCCCGCTCAAGACGCTGCAGGGAATGATCTGGGCGGACGGCTATCGCGAGGGGGCGTTTACCGGGCATATCTATCCCGACGCTGCGGCTGCACTGCGGCGCTGGCATGAAGCGGGGATCGCGCTTTACGTCTTCTCGTCCGGATCTGTGCCCGCGCAGAAATTGCTGTTCGGGCACAGCGACGCGGGCGACCTGACCCCACTCTTCTCGGGCTATTTCGATACCAAAACAGGGCCGAAGCGCGAGGCCGCATCCTATCAGGCGATCGCCAACGCGGTCGGTCTCGCGGCGGATGAGATCCTGTTCCTGTCGGACACGCCGCAGGAGATCGCCGCCGCGCGGGACGCCGGCCTCTCGGCGCTGCTGATCGATCGTGACGGCGGGGCCAGCGATATCGCCAGTTTCGAGGATGTTGACGCATGAAGCTCGACGGCACGCACCAGCGCTCGATCAGGCGCACCGCTGACGGGCGCGGCGCCTGCATTCTCGATCAGCGCGAATTGCCGTGGAAGATCGTCTGGGTCGAGCTGCGTAGCATGGCCGAAGCCGAACGGGCGATCCGCGAGATGTGGACGCGCGGCGCGCCGCTGATCGGCGCCACCGCCGCTTATGGTCTCGCGATGGCGCTGGCCGAGGATGGATCGGACGCCGCGCTCGACGCCGCTTATGCGACTTTGCTCGCCTCGCGGCCGACCGCCGTCAACCTGCGCTGGGCGCTCGACAAGATAGTAGACGCGGCACGACTACTGCCCCCCGCCGAGCGCGCCGCCGCCGCCTTTGCCCGGGCCGATGCGATCTGTGACGAGGATGTCGAGCTCAACCGCGCGATCGGCGAGCATGGCCTCGCGCTGTTCCGCGCGCTCCATGCGAAACACCCGGACCGCCCGCTCAACATCCTGACGCATTGCAACGCCGGCTGGCTGGCCACCGTCGATTACGGCACCGCCACCGCGCCGATCTATCTCGCCCATGATGCCGGCATCCCGGTCCATGTCTGGGTCGACGAAACCCGGCCGCGCAACCAGGGTGCGCTGCTCACCGCTTTCGAGCTGACCGGCCACGGCGTGCCGCACACTGTGATCGCCGACAATGCCGGCGGCCACCTCATGATGCAGGGGCAGGTCGATGCGGTGATCGTCGGCACCGACCGCGTCACCGCGAACGGCGATGTCTGCAACAAGATCGGCACCTATCTGAAGGCGCTCGCGGCGAAGGACAATGACGTGCCCTTCTATGTCGCCCTGCCCTACACGACCTTCGATGCCGGAACCGCGACGGGCGCTGACGTGCCGATCGAGGAACGCAGCGCAGCCGAGGTCACGCATGTAGCGGGCGAGGGCGGGAGCATCCGGGTAACGGCCTCGCATGCAGCCAACCCGGCCTTCGACGTGACGCCGGCCCGGCTGGTGACCGGCTACCTCACTGAGCGGGGTTTGTTGGAGCGGGTCTGACGAATTATGTCACACTTTCCAACACGGCGGCGTTTTTACAGATTTGATCAACCTGTTGATATATATAGATAATATATAAGTCTATTGAACCCTCTTGCGCCCGAAAAGGGCCAAGGGGCATGACATAATTCAGCCCGATCGACGCTCAGGGCCGCTTCACCATCCGCTCCAGCGCCGCATCCAGCGTCGCATCCTGTTTGGCGAAGCACAGCCGGACCACGCTGGTGACCGGGTCCTGCGCGTAGAAAGCCGACACCGGCACCGAGACGACCCCCGCCTCCTCGATCAGCCATTCGCAGAAGGCGACATCGTCCATGTTCACGCCCGATCGCGGCAGGTCGATCGACAGGAAGTAGGTCGCGGCACTCGGCAGCACCGCATAGCCGAGCTTCGTCAGACCAGCCGCAAGCCGGTCCCGCGACCGCTGATAGCCAGCCCGCATTTCGGCGAAATAGGCCGCCTCCTTGCCAAGGCCATAGGCCGCGCCCGCCTGAAGGTTCGGCGGGGTGGTGAAGGTCAGGAACTGGTGCGCCTTTGCCAGCACCTGGGCGATCGGCGGCGCGGCGCACATCCAGCCGACCTTCCATCCGGTCAGCGAGAAGATCTTGCCGGCCGATCCGATCTTCACCGTCCGCTCGCGCATGCCGGGAAAGCCGATCAGCGGCCGATGCACGGCGCCGTCGAACACGACATGCTCCCACACCTCATCGCAGATCGCGATCGCATCATGGCTCGTGCAGAAATCCGCGAGCAGCTGCAGCTCCGCGACGCTGGTCATCGTGCCGGTCGGGTTGAGCGGGCTGTTGAGGATGACGAGCTTGGTCCGCGGACCGGACACGCCGGCAAGCGCTTCAGCAGTGATGCGCCATTCAGGCGGCTCAAGCCGCACCAGCCGCGCCACTCCCCCCGCCCGCTCGACCAGCGGCAGATAGGCATCGTACATCGGCTGGAACATCACCACTTCGTCGCCCGGTGAGACGAGCGCGAAGATCGCAGCGGCAATCGCCTCGGTCGCGCCCGAGGTGACGATCACTTCCTCGAAAGCCAGGTCGAGACCCTGATGCGCGCGGTAATGGTCGGCCACGGCCTGGCGCAGCGCCGCGGTGCCGGGCATCGGCGGATACTGGTTCGAATCCTCGATCAGCGCCCGCGCCGCCTCGGCCAGCACATCTTCAGGGCCGCGTCCGTCGGGAAAGCCCTGGCCCAGATTGATCGCGCCGGTCGCCCGCGCGCGGGCCGACATGGCCTCGAAGATGGTGGTGCCGAGCGCTGTGTAGACCGGGTTCATCCCGCGACCATGCCGCAGCCCGTAGCACTTCGCCAGCATTTGCGAACGCCGGACCCCCGAGGCGGAAAGGCTTGATTCACTTGCGAGCCTGTTGTCGCTAGGTTGCGTCGGAACCATAGATTGGCCAGAAGGCGAGCGGCGCTGCTGGAACGCTATCGCTCGGTGGCAGTATCTCGGGGGTGAGCGCTTGTTTTCCTATATCGTTTCCGGACTTGGCGTTTCCAGCGAGATCGCGCTTCCCGGCCTGATCGCGAAGGAGATGGGACAGGACGCCGCTGATGTCGTGATCCGCAGCGGCACCGTGCCGACCGAGCTCGAAGGTGCGACGGCGCGTGGCCCAAGCTGGCAGCTTTCCGGCGACCAGTTCCTGATCTCAGTGCCGGGTATTCTCCGCATGCTGCTGAGCGGCGGCAACCAGATCCTGTTCGAAACCGAAAGCGGCGTCCCGGCGGACGAAGCCGGCGTCTTTGTCAGCGGCACCGGCTTCGGCATCCTGCTGCATCAGCGCGGGCGGATCGTACTCCATGCGAGCGCGGTGCGCGTGGGCGGCGGGGCGGTGCTGTTCTGCGGCCCCTCGGGCGCTGGCAAATCGACGCTGGCGGCGGCGCTGGTCGATGCCGGCTATGATCTCGTCACCGATGATTTCTGCGGCCTTTCGATCCAGGCCGATGGCAGCCCCTGGGTCGAACCGGACGGGCGCCAGCTCAAACTGTGGCAGAATTCGATCGACCGGCTCGCGCTCGGCGAACGCCGCGCCGCCGCCGTTCGGTCCGTTATCCAGAAATATTATGTCGAGCCCCGCGCCGCCACCTCCGCCGCATTGCCGCTTTCCGCGATCTACGTCCTGCGTGAGGCCCGCCCTCCGCTGGTGGCGGGCATCGCCCGGCCGAATATCGCGGATGCGGGGCTGATGGTGCGCAACAATGCCTATCGTCCGGCAATGGTGCGGCGCATGGCGCAGATGGACCTGTATTTCCAGGCTGCCGCGACAATCGCACAGCGCGCCGGCGTCTTCACGCTGACCCGCGAGATCAATTTCGCCCGCTTCCCCGCAGTGATCGGCTGGCTCGAAGCACATTGGCGTGAGCTCGGCCTGCTGGAGCGCGCCGCTTGAGACGGACCTTCTGGCTCGCCTCCTATCCGAAATCGGGCAACACCTGGTTCCGGATGCTGGTCGCGAACCTGCGGCAGGACAAGCCGGTCGATATCAACGACCTGCCCGAGCATAGCGGCATCGCCAGCACACGCGGCCTGTTCGACAATGTCATGCTGTTCCCGTCCGGGCTGCTGACCCATGAGGAATGCGATCGCCTCCGGCCGCGCGTCTATGCGGAGCTCGCGCGGAGCGCCGAACAGGATGATCCCGACGACACCGATACCCGCATCGGCGATGTCCGTTTCGTGAAGACGCACGATGCCTGGACATATACCGATAGGGGCGAGCCCTTGCTCGGAGGGCGTGCGGGTGCCGAAGGCGCAATCCTGATTGTCCGCGATCCGCGCGATGTGGCGCCAAGCCTCGCCAATCACGGCAATCAGACGATCGACGAGGCGATCACCTTCATGGGCGATAGTGACGCGGCATTTTGCGGCCAGCGGGATCGCCAGCCGAACCAGCTCCGCCAATTGCTGCCACGCTGGAGCGGCTATAATGCGGGCTGGCTCGACCAGGCCGACATTCCGGTGCACCTCGTCCGCTATGAGGACATGCAGGCCGATGTCGTGGAGGTGCTCCGCCGTGCGCTCGCCTTTGCCGGGATCGAGATCAGCCCGGAGGAAGCGGCGCAGGCGGCGCGGTTCGCCGATTTTGGCGAGCTCAAGAAACAGGAGAGCGAACGCGGCTTTCGCGAGGCGCCGCGCAACAGCCCGGGTGGCGGCTTTTTCCGGCGCGGCGTATCGGGCGCATGGCATGACGAGCTCACACCGGCGCAGGTCGCGCGGATCGAAGCGGACCACGCTGACATGATGGTGCGTTTGGGCTATTCAGCATCCGAGCGCCACGATGAAAGGATTGCGAGTTGATCGAGCGTAAGGGGGACTGGCTCAGCGCCCGGGTCGGCGACGAGATCATGATGATGAGCCCCGAGCACGGCAAATATATCGGCGTCAACGAAGTCGGCGCGCGGATCTGGGAGTTGATCGAGGCGCCGCGTGACGTCGCCACGGTCTATGAGGAGCTGCAGCGCGAGTTCGAGGTTTCGCCCGATGTGTGCAAGGCTGAGGTCGACAGCTTCCTGGCGGAGATGGAGAAGCATGGCGCTATTGTCCTCCACCGCGCGTAAGCTCCGCACCGCGCTGCTGATGGGGCCGCGCCGGCAGCTGCTCGTCGCCGAGGCGAGCATGAGCATGGCAGCGGCGCGTGTGGCGCTGGCGATCTATCCGTTCCGCAAGGTCTCGAAGAATTTCGGGGCCTTCGTTCCGCCGACCGATCCGCGCGTGCTTGCCGCCTCGGTTCTGACCGCTGAGGAGGAAGCCCGCACCGCAAAGGCGGTCGGCTGGGCGATCAAGACGGCCGCCCCCTGGATGCCGTTCCGGGCGGTATGTTTGCAACAGGCGATGGCGGCGCACGCGATGCTCAAGCGCCGTGGCATCGCCAGCGCCATGCATTTCGGCGCGGGCAAAGGCGCGGACAAACCGATCGACGCTCATGCCTGGCTCGATGCGGCCGGCGTAAAGGTGACCGGCTATCCGATCGCCTCGAACCTCAGCGAGATCGGCTGTTTCGTCTAAGCGTCGCTGCGCGCGGCGGGCTCGGCAATCTTGAAACGGGTCCGTGGATCGGGCAATCACGGCGTGCCGAGCGTCGAGGCGCCGGATCAAAAATCGAGGGGAATGACGTGGTCGCCGAGAAGCTTGCCTGCGAGGATTTCGAGCCTCATGTCGGTTCGGGTTTCAAGATCGTCACTGAAGGCGTGCCGGAGATGACCCTGACGCTGACTGAAGCCAAAACGTTGAAAACCCAGCCGCTCGACGAGAAATTGCGCATACCGTTCGCGCTGCTTTTCGAGGGGCCGGCGCCTTTGATGCCGCAGCACACCTATCGCTTCGAGCATGATGTGATGGGTCAGCCGGAAATCTTCATTGTGCCGATCGCGAAGACCGAAAACGGCTTTCGCTACGAGGCGATCTTCAACTGATCTGCGTCGTGGCCAGGGGGGCGTCATAGCCCTCCGGCACCCACTCCATCTCGAAATAGATGTCGGTGTCCTGGATCTCGGTGAACCCGAGCCGGCGATAGAGCCGGAGCGCCGGATTATATTTCTCGACGAAGATGCCGACGCCCTTGCCCTTGCTGCCGGCGACCTCGATCAGGCCCTTGAGAATGGTCGAGCCAAGACCCTTGCCACACCATTTGGGCATCAGCGCGATATCGACGATGTGGAAGCGGCTTTCGCGCTCCTGGAGATAGAGCCTGCCGATGGGGGCACCGTTTTTTTCGATCACATCGAAAGCGCACCCGGAGATCTGGCCGCGATAGTGAATGCGCTGCGCGTTGAACTGGTGCGCAACGAACGCACCCTTCTGCTCCGGAGTCCAGTCGACCGTCGCCAGCTCCTGCTCACGCGTCGTCCCGTACAGGTCCATCAGAAACGGGATATCGTCATCCGTTTCGGGGCGAAGCGTATAGCCTTTGGAAAGCAACGCCGCCGGCAGTTTGAATGCCGGCGGCGAATAGGAAATCGTCACACGCTAACCTTTGAAATGCGTCAGTTGCGCGAGGGGAAGATCCCGAACAGGGCAATGCAGAAGTTCATCACGAGATAGGGCTGCATATTGTCATGCGGCTGGCTGCCGCCGGTCGTGGTGATCGTGCGCGGCTCCATCGGCACCGGATTGGTCAGGACATCGGTATAGGCCTGGCCCGGACCGGAAGCCCCGAAAAAAGCCTGGGTGGTCGGTACGCCAGCCGGGGTTCCGCCTGTCGCCCCGAACAGCGTATGGGTGTGCTGCGGGATCTGGTTGATGGTCAGCGTGACGCTCGACGTGCCATCCACCTCGCCGAGATTCCGGTTGGTCAGCCCCGGCCCCTGGCCCCAATTCATGACGCCGCGTTCCTGGATGTTGGGCAGGGCGAAGGTCGTGATGCCGTCACCGCCATAGGTGGTGCCGAGGATTGAGAACAATGCCTCGTTCTGAGAAATCGCCTGCAGCTGACCATTGCAGAACGCATAGTTTCTTGGCGCAAAATTGAATCCGAAGATTATGATTTGGCCGATATAGGGTTGCGTCACCATCTATCTCCGAAATGCTAGTTGCGGCTGGGGAAGATGCCCTGCAAGGCAATGATGAAGGTAATGCAGAGGCTCGGCTGCATATTCTCGTGCGGCTGGCTTCCCCCCGCGAACGGTAGACTCTGCGTTGCCATCGCCACCGGCGTAATGGTGTTGGGTGGGACCACATACAGCGTGCCTGGATTGGTCCCGTCGCTCGGCGATGCCGGGATCGCCTTGTTGCTCGGGCCAGGCAAATTGCCGATATCTGTCGTCGCGTTGGCGAGATGGTTGTGCTGCGGCATAGTCGTCGAGAGGATGGTCACGGTTTCAGAGCCAGCCTGCTCGCCGATGACTCGAGGTGTCAGGCCGGGACCGTTGCCCATGCTGATCGGCAGGCGGCCGCGCAGATCGGGAAGCGCGAAAGTGGTCGTGCCATTGCCGCCATAGAAGGTGCCAAGCAGCGAGAAAAGCGCCGTATTCTGCGCAATGGACAGAAGCTGCCCCGCACAAAGCGCATTGTTTCGCGGCGCTATATTTTTTTTAAAGATCCGGATACCACCGAGATAAGGTGTAGACATA
>Ga0105245_10001083_pt1 | contig 24684 bp, 14 predicted proteins | sample KBSM54metaG_FD_81523 | JGI IMG/M metagenome (GOLD analysis project Ga0105245, IMG submission 81523) | Miscanthus rhizosphere microbial communities from Kellogg Biological Station, Michigan, USA - KBS M5-4 metaG | ecosystem: Host-associated > Plants > Roots > Rhizosphere > Soil | place...
TCGCGTATGCCGATCTAGATCCCAACTGACAAGGGCAGAACAACTGGGAATCCGGAGGACACACAGGATTCCTTCCAAGCTGGAATTTCACCTAAAGGGTCCTACGTTTTTTCCAGGAGGTCTACGCGACCGGCGCGCGGGAAGCGAAGGCCGGGGCAGTACCCTCGGAACAATGGCACACCCCACAGGGACAGCTACAGGGACTTACACAGGGACTCTGCTTCAATCTGGCGACACTGGCAGCGTAAGGGTGAGCAAAGCAGGCGAGCGCAAACCCTTGGGAGACGGGGGTTTTACGCACTTGTGGACAACGGTGAACAATGGTGAGCGTGGCGGTTTCCGCGACTCTTAATCAGTAGGTTGAAGGTTCGATTCCTTCCGCGCTCACCACTCAAATCAAAGACTCTACTCTTAATCCATCCGTTTCGCCTGGCTCGCTGATCGGTCACCGGACTGCAGAATGAGCCCAGTCTTGGAAAGCCGAGCCTGGAGACCCTGACTCATCCCGAGCGTTCAGCTAGAGCCAAGAAGGCAGCAGGAGAAACTGCACCGAGACGTGAGCGTCGCTGACAGGGGCAGGATACGGCTGCACGCGAGATTGAATCAGGACAACCCAAAGCCTTGGACAGCCTTCCGCGCTCATCCCGAGCACTTCGTTCACGAACCGTCCCAGCCACCGGAGCTGCCGTCCCGAGGGACGGCTCAGCCCCCTTTCATCGGAGGAAAAAACTCCCTAACCTTTTACGCCGTCTGTCTCATTCTTGTTGACACGTACCGGTAGTCACCACACACAGCTATTGACACGAGGGAAAAGTCATAGTACGGTATCAGGGCTAAGCAGTCGTGGGTGACGGCAGCCTGCCAACGACTTTCTGTGACATGTTCCTTGCGAGAGGAACCATGAGGAGATACTTGCTTTGCGGCAAATGAAACCGTCCGGACAAATAACTCACCACGATTGGCATCCCGGAAGGTCCGGTGAGCTCCGCCATCAGATGGCTGATTCTGAGTGGCAGGTACTATCTTGCCAAGCGGGCAACACCAAGGCCATCCCTAAACCCATCCCCCCGGCCATCGACGTTAGTTTGCTCAGAGCGATTCCGAACAGTCTCGGGTAGAAGGAAGGCCTGATGCGAGTTGCGCTACCTGCCATGGCTCTATGGTCCGCATCTGCCGTCTTCGGCGGGCCCGCAATCTCTGGAGTATCCGTCCCTTCTGTAGGAGCGTTCACGGCAACCATCACTTGGGCCACCGATATTCCTGCGACTTCTCAGGTGGACTATGGCCTGTCCCCTTCGTACGGGCAGAGCACAACGCTCGATACCTCTCTAGTTGGGACACACGTGCAAGTGCTCACCGGCTTGGTGGCGGGCGCCAGGTACCACTACCGTGTCAACTCCAGAGACAGCTCACAAAACCTGGCCACTTCAGGGGACTTCACCTTCATCACAGCGCCCAGCGGTAGCGGAGCCGGTACGCCCTTCACGCTCGTCGCGCTGCCCGATACCCAGTACTACTCGGCCGGTTATCCTTCGACCTTCACTAGTCAAACCCAATGGATCCTGAACAACCGGCTCAGCAAAAATATCGTCTACGTGCTGCACGAGGGCGACCTTGTGGATAGCGATTCGTCCGTGCAATGGAGCAACGCCAACAATAGCCTGAGCTTGTTGGACGGAATCGTGCCTTACGCACTAGTGCCTGGCAATCACGATCAATGTTTGGTGAGCTGCCCTCCGGATAAGTGGGCCAATTACAACCAGACCTTTCCCGTCAGCCGCTATGCTGGATGGCCGACCTTCGGAGGCGTCTTCGAGTCTGGGCGGCTCAACAACAGCTACCACTTGTTCAGCGCAGGCGGAGTGGACTGGGTCATCCTCAGTCTGGAATTTGGCCCGCGCGATTCTGTACTCACGTGGGCAGGCAACATTGTTGACAGTTTTCCGGGTCGGCGAGTGATCATTCTCACTCACACCTATCTGTATCTGGATGACACGCTCCAGGGGAGCAGTCCTTTGCACCAGTTCTTGCCGCCGAACAATAACGGCGTTGCCATTTGGAATAGGTTGGTCCGCAACTACCGCAACATCATGTTCGTCCTCAGTGGGCATGTCGTCCCTGCCCAGGTCAACGGCCAGGCGGTAGGAGGAAACAACGGCGCGGGTAGGCTGGTTTCGACCGGAGACTTCGGAAATAGCGTTTACCAACTGATGGCCGACTATCAGGAACAGGGCAATGGCGGATACGGTTTTCTTCGTGTTCTGACATTTGATCCAACCGCTCGCACCACGACGGTCACAACCTACTCGCCCACCATCAATTCCAGCTACGTGGATGCAGAAAACCAGTTTCAATTCACCAACGTCGACCTGACTCCGCCGCTGGCACCGGTGAATCGACCGCCTCTCGCCGTGGCTGGATCGGATCGCAAAGTGCGATTAGGAGACGCTATCACTCTGAGCGGCGCAGGCAGTGTCGATCCGGACGGCGACGCTTTAACGTTTACTTGGGATTTCGGAGATGGAACAGGCCTCCAAACTGGCATGAATTTGAGTCACGTCTACCAGGCGGCCGGCTCCTATACGGCGACGCTCACGATTAGAGATGCAACCTACATCAGTACCTCCAGCGTCGCCATCACCGTATTGGGGGGCAATACCCTATTTGTTGAAGATTTCAACGACGGCACTAGGGCGCGATGGACAACAGCGGATGAAGGGACCGCGGGGCCCTCGCGCTGGAAAGTCAGCTTAACCGGGTTCCTTGAGCAAGTCGGCTACGATTGGGGCGGAGATCTTTTCAACGGGACCAATAAGCCGGGTACTTATGTTAGTGCCGGCGATCCGACCTGGACCAACTACGCGTTTTCAAGCCGCGTGAGTACCGCTGACGGGAACACCCTGGGCGTCATGTTCCGGTACGTCGATACCAACAACTACTACCTGTTCGCAATGGATCGGCGCAACGGCTACTACCGGCGGCTGGTCCGGCGGTCAGGCGGCATCAACACCGTCCTGGCAACCGACAGCGGCAGCTACAACGTCAACCAGTGGTATACAGTCGGAGTGCAAGCGAATGGTGGGAATATCGCCATTTCGTTGAACGGCACCACGTTGTTTTCAGTGAATGATCCGAACCCGCTTCTTGCAGGCAAAATTGCACTCTATAGTTGGGCGGATCAGGCCACATATTTTGATGACATTCTCGTCACGGCACTGGGCAGTGTATCCAACATCTCGGTTTCGGTCGTACCGTCCAGTGCCAGTTTGAACGCAAGCCTGACACAGCAGTTCAGCGCCACTCTGACCGGCACGACCAACACGGCTGTAACCTGGGCCAGTAATCCGGGCGGCGTGGGCGGTGTTTCGTCGTCCGGTCTGTACACGGCCCCAGCTCTGATCCCGTCCCAGCAGAACGTGACCGTTACGGCAACCAGCGTAGCTGATAGTACCCGACTCGCCAGCGCTATCGTGACATTGAATCCAATTGCCGTTTCGGTTTCGCCAGGTGCCGCCAGCTTGACAGCCAGTCAGGCTCAGCAGTTCACTGCCGCAATTACTGGGACATTCAACTCGACCGTAACCTGGTCGATCACGCCGGCGAGTGTTGGCAGTGTCTCTCCGGTCGGCCTGTACCTGGCTCCCGTGTCCATCGGATCTCAGCAAACGGTTACGGTGACAGCTACCAGCTCGGCTGATCCATCTAAGAGCGCATCGGCGATCGTTACTCTCAACCCGTCCCAGGTGGCGACACCGGCGTTCGCACCGCCGGCGGGAAACTACAGTGCGACGCAGTCCGTGACCATCAGCACCAGCACCGCGGGCGCATCCATCCGATATACAACCGACGGCAGCACACCCAGTTCGACGGTGGGGATAGTGTACAGCGTGCCGGTTTCAGTGAGCAGTAGCGGGACACTGAAAGCCATCGCCTACAAGGCTGGCATGACCGACAGTTTAGTGTCGACAGGGAGCTACATCATTCAGGTGGCGGCGCCCGCCTTCAATCCGCCCGCAGGAACTTACGGTACAGCGCAGTCGGTGACCATCAGCACCTCCACCGCGGGCGCATCCATCCGATACACCACCGACGGCAGCACGCCCAGTTCGACGGTGGGGATAGTGTACAGCGTGCCGGTTTCAGTGAGCAGTAGCCGGACACTGAAAGCTATCGCCTACAAGGCGGGCATGACTGACAGTTTAGTGTCGACAGCAGTCTACACGATCACCGGCGGGGGCGGAGCTCCCTGGTTCAACTCCTCCTGGACCAACCGGAAATCGATTACCATCGATCACACCAAGGTGTCGGGCCTATCGAATCTGAGCAACTTCCCAATGCTGTTCTCGGTCACCGACGCCAACCTAAAGACCGTGAGTAACGGGGGCAGAGTTGGCAAGGCGGATGGGACCGACATCTTGTTCGCGGCTTCTGACGGCGTGACGAAGCTGGACCACGAACTGGGACTCTACACGGCATCCACTGGGGCGACCGTGGTATGGGTGCGAATTCCGACGCTGTCACCCACCGCTGATACGACCATCTACATGTACTACGGTAATGCCTCGGCCTCGAACCAACAGAATTCGGCAGGGGTGTGGGGAAACTATGCGGGCGTATGGCACCTCAGCCAGAACCCAGGTGGAACCAGCCCCCAGTTGTTGGATAGCACCAGCAATGGACAATCTTTGACAACCTTCGGTTCAATGGCTTCCAATCAGCAGGTGAGTGGAAAGATCGATAGCTCCATAAGCTTCAATTCGGGTCAATTCGCCGGTAGTTCCGGAAATCTACAGTTGTCCGGAAACGCCACTACGCTTTCCGCGTGGGTGAATGTTCCGAATACGTCAGGAGCACACAGTATCGCCGGCGTATCTCAAAATTCCTGGCCATACAACAACAACTACTTCAACATCGAGAACGGCTTGATCGGTTATCACATTTATCAAATGAATGTAGCGTACGCAGACTTGACAGGTTCGACCGCGATTACTGCGAACAGCTGGCATTACATAGTGTGCACCTATGATGGCTCAGCCATGCGTACTTACTTAGATGGAGCCGCAGACGCCACCGCGCCAACTTCTATTGCTGTTACCGGCGATGCTCCGTTCCGGATCGCATCCGCCGCTTCTGGCAGTGGGAAGCCAATAGGCTCACTCGCTGGCATGATGGACGAAGTGCGGGCGTCCAGCACGGTGGCCCGATCCGCAGACTGGATTCTAACCGAATACCGCAATCAAAACTCGCCTGCGTCTTTTTACGCAGTGGGTCCGCAGCAATAACCGCGGAGTGGACTCACGAACCTTTCTCGGAGTTGAGCAAGCGCTCGACTGGTTGACCATTCGGTAACGTCCGATCACATTTTTCAGCAACGCTATTCAGGCACTACGCAGCGCTGAATTACCCATTTAAGCGCACTCCTCCTTGCGCCTTATCCGCGCGCCACGGCTGGTCAGCGCTCACCACAAAAAACAAAAGAATTAGCGCGGGCTTTGGGATTGAAATTGGAATCCTCCGGAGGTTCCGTCAAGGTCCTGATCATCGATAGTGTCCGCAGGCCTGAAGGGAACGAATGCCCAGCCTTACCTTTCGTTTTACTGCCGTCATTTTCGACAGCATCGCCCAGTGACTAACGGTATGGTCCGCCGTCAACCGTCACGCGGAAGTAACATGTATTAAGCAAAGTTTCTCGATTTACGAAAAGGAGTACAGCATGGCCCGTCTTCTCAAACTCGCGGTGCTCTCGGTCGCAGTCTTCCTGGTAGGCTTGCCCGCCGTGGCCCAGCCGGCCGATGACTCCATTCCTCGCCTGCCCAACGGCAAGCCGGATCTCAGCGGCGTCTGGGACCACCCTCGCACCAATGACCTCACGCGCGCCACGAATGAATGTGGCAGTATCACCAAGGGCTGCAAGCATGTGCCGCCGGCTTCGATTCCCTTCACGCCCCTCGGCCTGGCCAAGTGGAACGACAAGGCCGGCCACGTGGATTGGACCGCCCGATGCCTGCCATGGGGCTACACGCGCGCCTGGGGTACGGAGTATCCCGTCGAAATGGTCCAGACTCCTCAGCGGCTGGCGATCATGTTCGAGTCCAACAACGTATACAAGATCATCCCTACCGACGGGACGCCCATGCCGGCGTCCATCGAACCATCCTGGTGGGGAGTTTCCCGCGGCCACTGGGAAGGCGACACGATCGTCGTCGAAAGCAAAGGATTTAACGCAATGACTTACCTGGATACCGCGGAGCACGCCCATGGCGAGCAGCTCCAAGTGGTGGAGCGCTTCCAGATGATCGACAAGAATCACATGACGCGCCAAGTAACCGTCACCGATCCCGAGTATTACGATAAGCCGTTCCAATACACGGGAACGCTTGCGCGCATGAAACCCGGCACCGAACTCATGGAGTACGTGTGCATGGAAAACAACAAGTGGCTGGAACGGCATCCCATCGCCGGCGCTCACTAGCCGCTGTCTTCAACAACAAGGAGCTGATTATGAGAATGCGCAAGTGGACGCAATGTGGGGTTCTGATTTTGCTCGCCGGCTTGCCCGGTGTGGGAACCGCGCAGGTGGACGACGCACCGAGCCTCGCGGGCGTCATCGACATTCACGCCCATGTCGCGCCGGAGACGTCGCTGTTGAATTACAAGCGCGCATTCGATGCCATCGAAGCCGCCCAGATCGCGCACCTTTCCGGGATGAGGGGAATCGTGTTGAAGGAACACAATACGGAGACCGCTTCCTGGGCCTACCTGGTGTCTCGCATGGTCCCGGACATCGAGGTCTTCGGGGGCATCGTCCTGAACAAGGCGGTGGGCGGTATCAATCCGGTCGCAGTCGAGTCCATGGCGTTGACGCGCGGCCTCCGGGGTCGTGTGGTGTACATGCCTACGAACGACGCGGCGGCCCGCAATCCGCGTTCGCCCACCGCGGTCGCGGTTTCCCGCAACGGACAACTGCTGCCGGAAGTTCTGGAAGTCCTCAAGGTCGTCGCCAAGTATGATCTCTGCTTGTCCACCGGACACGTCAGCACAGAGGAGGCTCTGATGGTGATCCGGGCGGCAAAGGAGGCCGGCGTCAAAAAGATCTATGTGCAACACCCGAACCACGGGGGGATCGTGATGTCCATGGCCCAGATGAAAGAGGCGGTCCGCATGGGCGCGCTGATTGAGATCGTGCTCAGCGGGGAGGGCTTCACCGGTGGCGGACCCAAAGTTATTAATGCCGAGAATCCAGTGATGGACTACGGGCCGCAGAAGCTTGCCGACATTCGAGCGCTTGGCCCGGCCAACATCGTCATCAGCACCGATCTAGGCCAACCCGGGCGGGTGAACTACGCCCAAGCGTTTCAAATGGCTCTGGCCGTTCTCGCAAAATCGGGCTTCAGCCAGGCCGAGATCGACATGATGACCAGGCAAAATCCCGCCCGCCTGCTGGGCCTGAAGTGAATCGGACGTGCAGACCTTCAGCCCACAGAGGCTCTTTTACGCGGTTCGCATTGGTTGCCGATAACCAGGGATTTCGTTTCTGAGTCGTGTAGCCAACGACGGCGAGCAGATCTCAAGGGCCGCGGTCCTGGGCACTCTTTGGCTACGGTCGGCCTGGGCAAACAAGTTCTTCGAACTTTGCTTAGCGTCATCCGGATCGAGACTCTCCGGCCTGCAACCGCTGTAATGTCGGCAGTTCGCAAGAGACTTACGCTCAGAAGGAGTACTTCAAGGCCAGCTGGATCAACCGCGGAGCTACCGATGTTTGGTTGATCACACCAAACTGGGCGCCGCTGGTGAACAGGGTCCCGTTGTTGGCGAAGGCTTGCGCTCCCGTGTAGCCAGGAATCGCGAATTGCGCGTGGTTGAAGATGTTGAAGAACTCGGCGCGGAACTGGATGGTCTGACGTTCACCAATCCGCGTGGTTTTGGCCGTTTGAAAATCGAAGTTCAGCTGGTGTGGGCCGCGAACGATCCCGATACCGGTGTTCCCGAAGTCGAAAGATCCATCGTTCCCAATGGCCGGAGGCGCGCAGAATGCCGAGGTATTGAAGAAGCGGGGTGCGCTGGGATTACTCGCGCTGCCCAGCCGGTCTTTTACGTTGCCCGAGGTTTCGATTTGGCTGTAGGTAAACCCGGGACATAGCTGTGCCCTGCTCATTCCGTTTTCCACGGTGCCGCTTCCCGGCGTTCCATAAACGCTTCCGCCGCGATTATCGAAGAGAGTGAGCGCATTGCCGCTTTGCAGCGTAGTCAATCCACCTATGGCCCATCCTTGTGCAACGTAACCCAGCACGCCGTCTCCTTTGAAAGGAAGCTCGTACTGATAGTTGATGACCAGCCGGTGCGGCCTGCTGAACGGCGTTTGCCCATACTGCTGGGCCATGTCAGTCGACTTATTGATGTTGGCGGCGTCGAATCCGACGTTGGAGAGATTCTTGCTCCATGTATAGGCTACCTGGAACCCGAATCCGTGCGAGAACCGCTTGCTGACGGTGGTCTGAAGACTATTGTAGTTGTAGATTCCATCGAAACCGTTTTGCTGTAGGCCGGAGGGCAAGTACCCCAAATACGGCACGCGGGCCGCCGCGTTTGCCGTCGTATTGGTCGTGATTCCGTTGATGGGATTCGATGGGCTGGCCAGTCCGGCGATATTGATGTTGTGGTTGTAGTCCATGATGTTAATGCCGCTCGACCCGACAAAAGCAGCTTCCAATACGTAGGTTGGGATGAACTCATACTGGATACCCAGGTTGTATTGGCGTACCAGTGGAGTATGGAGCCGGTCGTAGAACGGCGAATTAAAGCTCGAGCCGGTCAAGGTCGTAAAGTTGAACCACCGCGGCAAGAGCGCCAAAGGCCGGTCCTGGAACGGGCTCTGCAGGTTGGCAATATCGTGCTGAATGCCGGTGGTATCTGCGTACGGTCTGCCTTCTTGCACCGCATGAATCACGCGGTTGATTCCGACGCGATCGTAAAACAGGCCGGCTCCTCCGCGCACTACCAGGCGGCCTTTTCCGGTGGGCTGCCAGGCGAAACCGATACGAGGAGCGAAGTTACTCAGCGGAACCCCATTCTGCGTGCTGGTCTCTCCGTCGAATTGGCGAACTCCGGGGGGCAGGGGGCCGTGCGCCTTCGCATCGTAGTTGCTGGGCACCACGTAGCCGATGAAAGCCTTTGGATCCGTTTGCGAGGGCGCACTGGGAGGGATCGGGACCGACTGTAAGTCACTGGCCCAGAAGTTGGTCAAGTTGCCGTACTTGTCCGAAAGCGCTCCGTCATACTCCCAGCGAACGCCCAGATTGAGAGTCAGGCGGCTGTTCACTTTCCAGTCATCCTGGAAAAACGTGCTGATGTTGTGCAGGTGATAGTTGTGAATAATCCCGGCGACGGGACTGCGAACACAGAACAAGCAATTCGAAAAGCTGCTGAGTGAGGTCCCTGTGGTATTGCCGGGGTTCGCCAGGTTGCACGTGGTGCTGGAAGGCGCGCAGCCCGACCGGCCGATGAGGAAATCGGCAAAAGACGGGATGATCAGAGAGCCGCGGCCGAGGCCCCCGTAGACCAGCGCATAGCGGATGTTTTCGTATTCGAAACCGGCGCGCATCGTGTGCGCGCCCTTGCTCCACGAGAGCTGGTCTGCCCACTGCGTCTGGTTGGACGGGGCGAAGGACGGGTTGCGGTCGCCGCCGATGCCAAAAGCGCCGCCGATATCGATACGCGGAGGCTGCGTGTAGGTTCCGAGCGTGGTCCCGTTGCAGCAGGTGACATCGATAAGCGGTTTCATGCCGATCTGCTGCGCCGTATAGGGTACGGTATCGCTGCCGTCCTGGATCACGCGCTGGAACGACGCACGTGCTTCATTCACCACCGAGCTGCTTAGCAGCGACGTGAGACGGAGCACCGCGGATGTATTGGCGCGCCTGTCGCTCTGTACCCGGCCTGGCAGCTGACCGAACGCACCGCTTCCGGTGTACTGGAACGGATTATTCGAGAACATGTATTTCATTTGTAGCGTCTGCTTCTCTGTGAGCAGGTAATCCACGTTGGCGATGTACTGGTCCTCGGTATACTTCGCCGGGACGCTAAACAGGCGCGATACGCTTCCACTGGTGCCGGAGCCAGGGATGTAGTAACTCCCGTCGGGCAGTTTTACCCGCAGCAGGGCGATCGCCACGGGATTGATATTGGCGCCGTTGCAGTCAATCGGGATTCCCCGGGTGGGCTTGAAGCCGGTGCACATGGCGGCGCCGAGGCGCTGAGAGAAATCGGCAGCTTCGCGGTTGTCGGGGACGGGATACAGAGTGGCAGTGGTAAAACCCTGGGGAGCGACGCCGTTGCGCTGCCGGGTTCCCTGGTAGCTGCCGAAGAAAAACAGCTTGTCCTTCTGAATAGGACCACCGATTGTCCCGCCGAACTGGTTCTGCTTCAGCACCTGCTTGGTGGTCTGGCTGGCGGGATTGTCGCGGTTGTAAAAGAAGTCATTCGCGTTCATCTTCTCGTTGCGGAAGAATTCAAAGAGACTGCCGTGGATCTGGTTGGTGCCGGACTTGGTGACGACGTTCACATTTGCTCCGGGATTCCGCCCAAAGCTCGCGTCGTAGGTCGACGTCTGGATCTTGAATTCCTGAATGGCGTCGGGATTAGGGATCGCAATGCCGGTGTATAAGCCGGCGTCGCCCGCGTTGCCATTGCCGGCTGCGTTATTGACGCTGACACCATCCATCTGGAAGTTATTCTTCTCCGGGCTGGCTCCATTGACGCTCATGTTCTGCGAGCCTCGTCCGAAGCCTGCGCCGTTACTGACGTCCACCGCCACGCCGGTCGACATGCCGATGACCTGCGTAAAATTGCGGCTGGCCAGGGGAATCGACGTAATGGTGCCGCCGGCGACAGTGGTTCCAAGAGTCGATGAGGCGGTCTGAATGGTTTCCGTCACAGCTTCTACTGTGATTTGCTCGCTGGCGGCGCCGATTTCCAAACTGCGATTTAGAACCGCGGTTTCCGTTACGCTCACCGTGATCGGACCGACTTCGGCGGTCTTAAACCCGGTGGCGGCGAACCTGGCGCGATATGAGCCTGGCTCCAGCAGACTGAACCGGTACGATCCCTCTGCGCTGGTGCTTCCCCCGCGCGTCTGGTTCGTTGCGATGTTGGTCAGCGTGATGGTCGCGTTCACCAGCACGGAGCCAGACGCATCTGTGACGATTCCAGTTAGAGCGCCCGTTCCAGACGACTGGGCCATCAGGCACGGAGCCATAGGCACAACCAAGAACGCAATCAAGAGATGGGATGGTCTCATGGAATACCCCCTTCATAAACCCTTTTGCCGAACGACTTCCCTTACGCTGTCGGGCATCGTTTCACAGGTATTTGCCGTTGTCAATCGGCTCGGGTGCGGCCAAGCCTCAATGAGGCACAGCACTCTTCGGTTCCAGCCTTTTAACAAAACCTTTTCGCCGCACCTGCTCCGTTCAACGCTGGGCGTGCTCTTTCGGACTTTTCCAAAACACTCCTGACACCAAAGGTTCAACGCAATGCTTCTGGTAAGGATTGACTTCGCTACTGCGGAATCGTTACATTGGCCACCAGCGCGAGGGTATGCCCACGAAAGCCGCGAGTCCTTCAATTCAACAGAAGTTCAATGAGGCACTGGAGGAACTGGTCTCGGAGGTGAAGCGGGACAAGTCCATCCTGGCGGCGGTACTCTGCGGGAGTTTGTCGCATGACGCAGTGTGGGCTAAGTCCGATATCGATCTGCTGCTGATAACAGTCGATGACAAGAAGACCGAATCCTCCAGCGTGGCTCTTTATGCGAACGGCGTCAACGTTCACGGGATGCTGATGTCGAGAACCCAGTTCCGGCGGATCGCCGAAGGCTCCCTGCGAAACTCTTTCATGCACTCGTTCATTACGAAAGGACGTGTTCTTTATACCCACGACGACACGATCTCGGCCCTGTGCGCGCGACTCCAGGAGATCGGCGAGCGAGATACCCAGATCCAACTCCTGCGGGCCGGGATTCAGGCGCTAGGACCCGTGGACAAAGCGCACAAGTGGATGATCACCCGCGGGGACCTCGACTACTCTGCTCTCTGGATCCTCTACGCGGCGACTGCACTCGCAAGGATCGAGATCCTGAGCGCGCGGCGCCTCATGGATCGCGAGGTGATTCCGCAAGCCATGCAGCTCAATCCGGCGTTTTTCAAAATCGTCTACGCCGATATCCTCAACACCAGGAAAACAGCCAAGAACGTGGCCGCGGCTCTGGATGCGATCGATGCCTATCTCGCGAAACGCGCTCCAGCGCTGTTTGGCCTCATCCTAGGCCATTTGCGGGAAGCTGGAGACACCCGGTCGGCGAGCGACCTCGAGGCTCATTTCTCGCGCAACTTCGAGGTGGAGGGCGTCATCATCGCCTGCGAATATCTGTCCGACCGCGGACTCATCTCCAAAGTATCGAGCCCGATCCAGCTTACAAAGCAAAGCAACATTTCAGTTCAGGAGATGGCCTTTGTTTACGCGCAGGAAACCGAAGATGTCTACTAAAGGCGTCAAGAGCGGCGGTAAGCCTGGAGCGCGGACCACGATCGCCGTTCAAGGCGCGCGCGTTCACAATCTGAAGAATATTTCGGTGGAGATTCCGAGGAACCAGCTGGTGGTCTTGACCGGACTATCGGGTTCCGGCAAATCGAGTCTGGCATTCGACACGATCTACGCCGAAGGCCAGCGCCGCTATATGGAGTCGCTGTCGAGCTATGCCAAGCGATTTGTCACGCAGGTGGCGAAACCCGATGTGGATTTCGTCTACGGCCTGTCGCCAGTGATCTCCATCGAGCAGAAGACCACGACGAGCAATCCGCGCTCGACGGTAGGGACTATGACCGATATCGCCGGTTACCTGAACCTGCTCTACGCCACCATTGGCGAGGCCCATTGTCCGCGGACAGGCGAGGTAACCCCGAGCCGCACGTCCAGTCAGATCCTCGAGGCGATTCTGTCCCTGCCCCAAGGTACGGAAATCGAGCTCCGGGCTCCGGTGTTCAAGCAATACGGCGAAGATCTCGATTTCGTTCTCACCGAGGTTCGCAAGAAAGGCTGCCGGACGCTGATTGTCGACGGGAAGCCGGTCGATATCTCCGCCGAGGTGAATCTGGACGAATCGAAGATCCGCAACATGGATGCGGTGGTGGACCGCTTCCTGGTGAGCCGCAAGCATGAGAAGGCGATCAAGGCCGGAATCGCAGCCACCCTGTTGGTCGGCGACGGGCTGATGCAACTGCGTGTGATCAGGAGCTCCGGGAATAAGCAGGTCGAGCAGTTCTACGCGGGGTTCTGCAGCAAAACTCATCACTTTGTCTATGGCGACATTCAGCCCGAGTTCTTCGTGTTTAACAATCCGGAAAGCGCCTGCCGGACATGCGGAGGTCTGGGGGTCCATAAACTGACGCATCCTGAACTGCTGATTCCCGATCCCCAGCGCAGTATCCTCGGCGGCTGCTTCGTAAAGGAGGCGTTTAAGTACAATCCCGATACCTGGGACGGGCGCGTGATGTACAGTCTCTCCAAGATCCTCAAGTTTTCTCTCGAGACTCCGTGGGAGAAGTTATCCGAGGCGGTGCGAAACGCTATTCTCTACGGAGTCGAACAAAAGCTGCGGGTTCAAGCTCCGCCCGATGCCAAGGTGGAACGTGACAGGTGGACCGGATCGGACGTCGGCTTCGGAGGGATCGCTCGCCGCATCGAGCGCTACTACCGGCGCTATCGCCAGCGAGGGGAAGCAAACTCCGGGATGGAGGCGTGGCTCGACAAGGTGATGGTGGAGCACACCTGTCCCGACTGCAAAGGAGCTCGGGTCCGGGCAACGCGTCTGCTCTTCACAGTGAACGGCAAAACCATCCACGATATCGGTCAGCTGAATTTCGATAAGTTGCACGAGTTTCTGGGACAAATCAAGCCATCCGGACGGGGCTCCGATGCAGGAAGGCAGGTTCTGGGAGAAGTCCGCGGCCGCCTCGAATTACTGCTGGGGATTGGACTCGACTATCTGAATTTCAATCGCCGTTCCGCGTCGCTTTCGGGCGGCGAATCGCAGCGCATCCGGTTATCGACACAGATCGGATCCGGACTCATGGGGATGCTCTACGTACTCGATGAGCCCAGTATAGGGCTGCATCCGAAGGACAACGTCAAGATGATCGCGACGCTGGAGCGGCTGCGCGATATCGGCAACACGGTGATCGTGGTGGAACACGACGAGGACACGATTCGCGCCGCGGACCATATTGTGGAGATGGGTCCGGGACCCGGCGTGCATGGGGGATGCGTCGTTGTCCAGGGTGTGCTTAAAGACGTCCTCGCCTGCAAGGCCTCGCCGACCGGACAGTTCCTCTCGGGCAAGCGCGCCATCGAAACGCCGTCGCGAAGAAGGAAGGGGAACGGAAAGACGCTTCGAGTGCGTGGCGCGCGGGAGAACAATCTGAAGAGCCTGGATGTTACGTTTCCATTGGGAGTCTTGGTCGCCATCACCGGCGCTTCCGGGTCGGGAAAGAGCACGCTGATCAACGGCATCCTCTACAAGGCTCTTTGGAAACGTCTGGAAGATACGCGGACGCTGCCAGGCGATCACGACGGCGTGGATGGTCTGGAGCATGTCCACAAGGTGGTCAACATCGATCAGTCGGCGATCGGGCGCAACAGCCGCTCGAACCCCGCGACATATATAGGCTTCTACGATACGATTCGTGATCTTTTCACCCAGGCTCCGTTAGCCGTCGAGCGCGAATATAAAGCAGGCCGATTCAGTTTCAACGTGAAAGGCGGCCGCTGCGAAGAGTGCCAGGGAGAAGGCGTCATCACCACGCAGCTCTACTTTATGCCGGACGTGGAGGTCATCTGCGGAGCTTGTAAAGGCGCACGTTTCAACGCGGAAACGCTGGAAGTTACGTTGCGCGGCAAGACGATCAATGACGTACTCAACATGTCCGTGGAGGAAGGCGCCGCATTCTTCGCGGCTGAGCCGGCTGTAGGCAAGAAGATCGAAGTGCTGAATGAGCTCGGCCTGGGCTACCTGACCCTAGGGCAATCGGCGACGACGCTCTCCGGCGGCGAAGCCCAGCGCATCAAGATTGCGACGGAGCTAAGCAAGCTTCAGCGGGCCAAGCACACCGTGTACATCCTGGACGAGCCGACCACTGGCCTGCATCTGGCGGACGTCGAGCGGCTGCTCGAATCCCTGAACAAACTGGTGGATGCGGGGCATACGGTGATCCTGATCGAGCATCACCTGGATGTGATCAAGACTGCGGATCACGTGATCGATCTCGGCCCCGAAGGAGGTCACGCGGGAGGTGAAGTCGTAGTTACAGGAACACCCGAACAGGTAGCGGCGTGCAAGGCGTCGTATACCGGTCGGTTCCTGAAGACGCACCTCCGCGCTTGAGAGCCAGTCTCATTCCGCCGCACTTACCACCGGGAAGAGCACCAAGCTGCGAGACCGCGTTCCTCATCTCTTCGCGAAAGCGCGCTCCAGGCGAGTCTGCTGCAGTTCATGCAGCAGCCGCATGATATTGTAAGCGCTCAACTCTACAAGCAGCCGCGTGACCTTCTCATGCTGCGTGTCGTTCAGTTCGCCCTGGACCGCCTTCATCGCGCTCACAACGCTGGATTGTTGCTTTTCCAGTTCCGCCTTCTCGATGATGCCATCGGCCATCGCCTCGACGAAGGTGGCTAACTTCTGAACCTGCTCATCGATCACCGGCGTGTCTTTTTTGTCGTCAAACCAATCGATCCTTGCCATGGCAACTGTTCTCCTTATCGCTGCTTCTATCTCATGTGATTTCGCAGTTCATAAAAACGATGCTGCAGCGCCGCGCGTCCCCCGGCCTCTTTGACTCTCGACCGCAGAGCCTCCGGCAGGAACTCAACATCCGTGCATTCGAGCATCGCAGCTATCTCTTGCATTTCTTTCTCTAAGCCTTCCAGCGACGGCAGGAAGCCGGCGAGCTCCTCCGCCAGGGCAGTTTTGCCCAGCGCCGATTCGCCCTTAACCCGGCTGCGGCGGGCAGCGCGGGTGACGATACCCTCAATGTCGGCGCCTGAAAGCTTTCCTGCCAGCTGGATCTCCGGGATGTCTTCGGGCGCAAGAGCGATGCCTGCCTTGCGCGCCATCGCAGCGAACATCAAGCGGAGCTCCTCGGGCTCGGAGGGATAGAACAACGGGATATGGATCTCCGCACGGCCTTGGCGCTTCAAGTCGATGGGCAGCAGGTCGGGACGGCAGGTAAGCAGCATCCACAGAATCTTCCCGCGGAATCGCGTGTCGCCCATCTGGGACGCGATCATCGAGAAGACGCGGCTGGAAGTGCCCGAATCGCCCTCATCTTCGCGATCGCCCAGCGCGGCATCGGCCTCGTCAATCACCACCACTACCGGCCCCATAGCACGCAATACGCCTAAAACCCGTTCCAGGTTCCCCTCGGTTTCCCCGACATACTTGGAGCGGAAGTTTTTCAATATGACGCAGGGAACGCCCATCTCTCCCGCCATGCACTGCGCCAGAAACGTCTTGCCGGTCCCCACCGGTCCGCAGACCAGATAGCCCATCGGCAGGGTTTCCGTATCGCCCTGCTTGAGCAACTGGGCATCTTCCCGCAAACGCTGCTTTACCGGTGCATGCCCCACTAATACATCCATGGTCCACTTGGGCTCGATAAATTCGAGCAGGCTCCGGCACTGGCGTTCGATCAGCTCCTTCTTCAACACCCGCATCTGTTTCGCATCCAGACGATGGCCGGATTCGAGGGCGGATTGAACCATGACGTTCAAATCCACGAATGAGATGCCGGCAGTGAGGCCGGCGAGCTCGCCTTCGGTGTAATCGGATACGGCGCGAAAGTCACGCCCGTTGACGGCGTGCTGCAGGAAGCGTTGGCGAGCCGGCTGGTCCGGCATGGCCACTTCTACATCCGCCACGTAGGGGTTTGAGGTGACGCGCTCACTAAGAGCCGCTGCGCTTTCATCGATCAGAATCACCGCCATGTTCAGCCGCTTGACGTGCGGGCTGGCGGCCCAGTTGAGCAGCGTGACCACTTGCTGAGAGGCGGCGGGACTGAGGCGGCCGGGCTCGCCGCTGGGGATCAGGAAGGACGCGTAGTCGATGAGAATAGCCGCGCTGACACTCTCATCACCCGCCATGATGTTGTTTTGCACGAAGCGGTCGAGCAAAGCGAATGCAGTGGTCGGATCCTTGCGCGCCGCTGCCAAATCGCCGACCTTCTCATTCGCGCGGACCACCATTTCTTTAAGCCGTGCGCCGTCCCGTCCGGCGAACGCTCGCAGTCCGCGCGCCAGATCGTAGTAGAGCACCAGGTCCCAGCGGCCGAATACCTGCTCGGCGAGGAAGTCTGGAAGGCTGCCATAGGAGCTGCCGTCCTCCGAGAGAGGCACGAAGTCGTGCACGTTGCCATGCAGCACGAATAGCGAGGTGGAGCCGGAGAAGTACAGCTCGGAGAGCTCGGCGGCCCAGGCTGGGAACCACTCGGGGACACGAGTTCCTGCCTTCACCGGGCCGCTCATTGAGCAACCCTGCGCAAATCCGCCTCGAGAATCGCGGGCGGCTCCTGCATCTGGTCGACAATGCCGGTGATCTGCTGCAACTCACGCATCGCGGTTTCAGTGGATTGCACGCTCTCCGTGACGCCTTCGATCTGACTGGATAGCGCGTCGGGGTCCTGGCGGTTGACGCTCGATTCCGCCAAGGCCTGAATCTTGGCCTCGATGCGATCCAGCTCCAGGCGCACGAACTCGGCGTTGTCGTTCGCTTTCTTGTAATTCTGCAAGCGCAACTCTTGTGCGGCCACGCTGTCCTGCAAGGAACGCTTGAAACGCTCGTCCTGAGGAGCGTTTTCCATCTTCTTCTTGGCTTCTTCGATGCGTGCGCCGATGTCCGAATCGCTGGTGGAACGGAGAAACCGGTCCAAAGCCTGCTGGGAGGCAAGCAACCGAAGGAATACCCACAACAGGCGGTCGAGCGCCGGCGTACTCAAGTCCTCCGCCGGAGAGCCACTTTGGCCGCCCACGCTCCGCGCGATAGATCGCATCTCCAGGCAGCGCGAGCGCAGGGCTTCAAAACGGCGCCGAGCCTCCGGAGCCAGAGTGTTCACGATTCCAATAAGCGTTTCTCCAGCTGCTCCTTGAGGCACCCGAGGCTGTTGGGATTCCTTATAGACTTGCGCGTCGATCGCGTCCCGGAACTTGGGCGCTGAGACGAGTCCGCCCAGATACACCACCTCCGCAGCCATCACCAGCGGCAAAATGACGTCGGGCCACGGAGTGAGCACTGCCGCGACGGCGCCGCCCAGGAACAGCAGCAAATTCCAGCGGTAGAGGAACGCGCGCCTGAGATATTCTTTGACGCCGGCGCTCCCCGCCATCATGAGCGAGCCTCTGGCTCCCGATTCTCGGTTTCCAGCTTCTCGACGACATCACGAATCGAGAAAACGATCTCATTGAATTTGGCTTCGCGCTGCATCTCGCGCGCCGGACGGTCGGGACCGGGCAGTTCCATTTCCTTAATGATAGTTCCCGGAGCCCGCGAGAGAATATAAACGCGATCTCCCAGGTAGACTGCTTCTTCCACCGAGTGTGTCACGAAGAAAACGGTGGCTTCCTGCTTGCGCCACAAGTTGACCAGCAGGTCCTGCATGTTGAGGCGCGTCACCGGATCGAGCGCCCCGAAGGGCTCGTCCATCAGAATGATGCGAGGCTTCAGAATCAGCGTGCGGGCGATCGCCACGCGCTGGCGCATGCCTCCGGATAACTGATGCGGGAATTTGCCGGCATCCTGCTTGGGGTCGAGGCCGACTTTGCCGATCCACTCGCGGGCCTGCTCCTCGCGTTGCTTGCTGGGCATACCCGAACATTCCAGCCCAAACGCGATATTGTCGAGTACCGTGCGATTGTCGAATGAGGTGTAGTCCTGGAAGACCATCCCGCGGTCGGGGCCGGGGCCCTCCACGGGCTTGCCCATGACTTTGACGGTACCTTTCGTCGCGGGAAACTGCGGACGCAGGCCGGCGATCAGGCGCAGGATGGTCGACTTTCCGCAGCCGGACGGCCCCAGAAGCGAGATGAATTCGCCGCAGCCGGATTGATCGTGTACCTTGAATGAGATGTCGCGGATGGCGGTCGCACCATGATTGTCGTAGGTCTTGGTGACGTTATCGAACTCGACAATCAACTTCTCGGCTGGTTGTTCGGCCATGCGTTCAATCCGCCTCTTCGCGATAAGGAAACAGACCGTGCTGCACCCATCCAAGAAAGCGGTCGATGCTCCATGCTAAGGCGCCGATCACGATCAGAATCAGAATGATGTGTTCGGACAAGCCACGCCGCTGGCTGGTACTGAGTAGATAGCCGAGGCCATGCTCGGCATTGATCAGCTCGGCGAGCATGATATATCCGAAGGCCATGCCGAATAGCGCCCGGAGGCTCTTATAAATATCGGGCAGCGCCAGCGGAACCAGCACCTTGCCAATCACTTGCCTTGGGGATGCGCCCAGGGTCGCGGCCGTTTCGACGTAGCGGTCCGGCACTGAGGTGATCGCCCGCACGGCGTCCGAATAAACGAACGGAACGCACGCAATGAAGATGAACATCACCTTCTGCGTTTCCTCGATCCCGAACCACAGAATGGTCAGCGGGATGAGCGCCGCCACGGGGATATTTCGCGAGAACAGCGCCACCGGCATCGCAGCCGATTCCAAAACGCGCCAGGAGCCGGCAATAATCCCGAGCGGTACGCCCACCACGATCGCCAAGCCGAATCCAATGAGGACACGCCGGAGCGTCGCCACGATACTGGCAGCCAGGGCTCGTTCGTTCCAGAGAGCGTCAAAGCTTCGGGCGACTTCGAGCGGCGAAGGTAAAATGACGGGCGAAATCAACCGCTGTTCTGGCGTCGGGCCGCGTGTCGCCAGAAACCATGCGATTAGGATGACCGCAACTGCCCCCGCCCCCAAAAGCCGCCCCACAAGCGGAGAAGGGGGAATCCGAAGATCGAAAAGGCCCGGCTGTTTCGCGTCCACGTTTCGAAAATACGGCCCGAAACTATTTGGGCGTCTCCAGCGGATAGACCTTCACTTCGACCCGGCGGTTCTTGGCCTGGTTCATGGGATCCCCTGGATCTGCGGGACGAGTCCACCCCAGACCGGACGCGGTGAACTGGTTCGGTTGAAGCGTCGGGAATTTCTTGAGGATCGCTTCCTTCACCGCATTCGCGCGATTCGCGGAAAGCTCCTGGACGGCGTCTTCCGGCACGCGGCCCTTCATCGATGAATCGGTGTGGCCTTCGATGACGATACGGGCCGCTCCGAACTGTCCGGCCATTTTTCCGATCTCCTCAACGACGAACGGTGCGTTCGGGTCGTAGAGGTTCTCGACCACCTTGCCGTTAATCGTTTCGGAAGTCTTCTTGGTCAGATCCCAGGAGTTGGATGAGAAGTGGATCACGACGGTCTTAGTGAGAATCTCGTCGGATTCGCCTTGAATCGCAGCCGCCGTGGCGGGCGCGAACTGGACGTCGTATTCGTTTTTCTGGCTGGAATACTTGGCGTCGTTGCCAAGTTTTTTGAGCACGCTGAAATCCATCACCTGATCGAACTCGGTCTTCTCGGAAACCGCGCCGATGCGCTTATAGAGGTAGTAGGCGGTATTCCAGGTCCGTTCAAAGTTGGTGGGGTTGTTCTGGTTGAGGAAAAACTCCTGGTTCTCGGCCCAGTTGGTGGAGTGCGCGTCGCCCTGCATGCTGAGGGCGTCGGATTCGGGAATCGAATAGCCTGCGGCCATCAGTTTCGCGGCAGAGGCTTTGTTGGGTTGCTCCTTCAACGCTTCCATACCGTCGAAGATGCCGCGCATCAAGCCTTCGATGATGTCCGGATTGTCCTTGGCGAAATCGGCGCGCGCAAACCACACGTCGGCGATCAGTTTATTCGCCGTGCCGGTATTGACCAGCATGCGATTGCCCTTGACCTTAGCCAAATTGTAAATGTCGGGAGACCAACTCACGACCCCCGCCGTTTTCTTGTCGGCATTAAACGCCGCGGCGGCCTGGAAAGCATCCTGGGTGAACTTGAAGTTGACTTCGGCCGGCTGCACGCCACCGTTGATCAACGCGTTCAGTGCAAAAAAGTGCGATGGCGAATTCTGCGCCAGGACGATCGTCTTGCCGCGCAGGTCGGCGACAGTTTTCACGTTTTCGCGAACCACGATTCCGTCGCCGCCATTCGACCAGTCGATCTGCTGATAGATGCGTGGCATGACGCGCGAGTCTTTCCGCAGGGCTTCCATGAAGAGCGGAACCATGTCGAGCGTCCCCCAGCCGATGTGGACGTTCCCTGCTGCATAGGCATCGCGCATCGCCACGGGATCGTCGATCAGAGTCAGCTCGACCTTGAAATCCTTGCCGCCGGGCGTTTTCCAGACCTTGCCGGGCTTGAAGCCGTTATTGGCATAGATGATGGGCGCCCATCCGGCCCAAACGTTGATTGCGAACCGCACGGTCCGGTCCGCCAGGGGCTTGTAGCTGGAAATGCCCTGCACCGGCGGCAGCTTGGCCTCTGGAACGTATTTATATTCCTTGGCTGTAGTGATGCCGGCGGTATCCGGAGCCTCGGTGCCCGCCATTTCCTCTTTGCTGATGTTTCCGGATTTCGAGCCTGGTAGGGCGCCAAACCGCCAGAGCCCGAGTCCAACTAGCCCCGCCACAACCAATAGAACCGCTAAAAAGAACGCCGGTTTAGGACTGCCCGCAGGCATATCAAAATACCCCCCTTTGTCCGTCCATCACTGCTTCGACTGTGTTAATTATTGGTGGTCTGCGTCGCCTTTTCGGTCACCGCTGGGCCAAGATCCTTGGCGGAATCAGCGAGTTTCGTGGTTTCCGGAGAACGCAGCCCCAGCTCCACTTCGAATTGCGTAAGCGCTTCCTCGGCCATCGCCTTTTCCATCTTTTCTTCGGCCTGGATGGAGGCTAATCCTTCTTGCGATAAATCCGCAGCCACGCGCGCCTTGCCGCGGTTCTTGTCGATCTTTCCCTGGATCATCTGCTCCAGTTGTCCGAAATCCGTGGTGACATCCATGTTGAAGGATTGCGCCAGAGCGGCAACTTCGGCTTCTGCCGAGCTCATCTTCAGTTCGGCGTCGTACTTCTGGATCTTCTCGCGGACCTCGCCCAGTTTCTTCGCGGCATGCTGGATCTTCTTGAGATTGTTCTCGTAAGCCTCTTCGTGCATGCGAAGCTGCTCTTCGTAGGCGGCCAGATCCTTCTTGGCCTTCTGCAGCTCCAGGGCGAACTTCGCGGCTTCATCGCGCTGTCCGGACTTCAGGTAGGCCTTGGTCTGCGCCTCCAGCTTCTGCACGTGATCGCGGGCGCCGGCCACCTGCCGCGTCACCCGCTCGACTAATCCGCGATAGGTCTCCAGGCCTTTACGGCCTTCTTTGAGCTGCTCGACCGCCGCATCATGTTCGTATTGCATCTGGGCGATCGGGTCGGCCTCCCAGAAGATGTTGGCGATCTTGTTCACTTGCGCTCGAAACGCGCTCCAGAACTTTCCCAGAATCAAGGAGATCTCCTTCCTGACGACTCATTCTACTACTACGAAGAACGGAACTGAGTAGTTCCAGGCCGGCAACCTGCTGCAAAATATAGGCGGCGATGAAGGCATTCTGGCGGATTTACAGCCCCATAGAACCGCCGGCGGGCGCCTGAGCAGCTCGGGGCTCCGCTTTCAACTCGTGTGACGCGTCAATCTTCAGCCACAGCAGGGCCCCCAGGAACAAAAGTGCCGCCATGGGGACAAAGGGCGCATCATAGCTCCCGAACTGCGCGACGATGTAGCCGTACGCTACCGAGCCCAGCAGGCCTCCTACTTGCGCCGTTGTATTCATCAGGCCAACCACCACGCCGGCATGCTTTTGTCCGATGTCCAGGCATACGCCGAAGACGCCCGATTGTTGGAAGGTGATCGCCCCATAGACCAGCGCCAGGAAGACCACCGTCAGGATCTGTTGCCGCGTAACCATGGCCGCGATCGTGAACAGGCCGGCGCTACCCAATGCGGCGACTCCCAGAGTTCGTCGGCCCCGTTTCAGCCCCAGCCTCCGAACCAGCGCATCACTCACCGCGCCGCCTGTCAGATTCGTGCAGGCAGCCACGACGTAGGGGAGCGCGGACAACCACAAGCCCTCTTCAGTGAATCCCCTCCCCTTCTGGAGAAAGGTGTGAAACCAGGTCTGGAAGAAGTTGTACACATAGACATAGCAGAACGCGGTACCCATCAATGCCAGCGCGCTCTGGGAGCGAAGTGCAATCCGCCACGGGAATCCGTGCCCGGTTGGCGCGTGCAACTCCGTGGCTGCCTGTGGTTCCGTCTGCTTCGCTCCGCTCATTTCCGCCGGGGAGTCGCGGAACCACGTGTACCAGACGGTCGCCCAGCCGACCCCTAGCAGACCGAAAACGAAGAAGGAAGCCCGCCATCCATAACGGCTCTGGATCGGCACCACCAACAGCGGAGCGATGGCCCCGCCGATTTGGCTCGCCATGAGCGTGACGCCAGACATCGTGGCCCGCTGTGCCGGAGGGAACCAGCGAGCGACAACCACCGATGAATTCGGAAACGCGCCCGCTTCTCCCGCGCCAAACAAGAACCTGGTCAAGAGAAGGGGATAATAGCTCTTCGTTGCGCCCGTGAGCGCCGTGAAAGCGGACCACCACAGCACGATCCGCGTCAACACGCGCCTGGGGCCGATCCGGTCAGCCAATGCGCCGGTCGGAATTTCAAAGAGACAGTAGGAAAGAGTGAAGATTCCTGTCACCCAACCCCAACCGATCGCGTCGATGTCAAGGTCTTCCTGCATCCGCGGGCCCGCCACTGAGATGCATACACGGTCGAGGTAAGTGATGGCGAAAAGCAGGACCAGCAGTCCGGCGACGCGAAAGCGGTTCTTCCTCGACTGGCCGTGCATGAGGCTCAATTCTCTCACGCAGGCGTCACGCCGCATTCCGCGTCCACATCGCCGGCCCGGATAGCTACCCGGGCAGCATGCTTCCCATGAGAGTGTTTGGCGGCGATACAGGATTTGGTCGGGCTGCTTCGCGAAGCCAAATGGACCTGGTTTATACTTGATTTCGCTAGGCCACCAGAGGGGACAGAATGATTCGACTTTCGCCATTACTGCTCGTGGGCTGCATTGTGGGCGCGCTTCTCGCGCAGCAGGCGCCGCCATCGGGCGAGGCTCTGTTCTTTGGGAAAGCTGCCTGTGCATCCTGCCATGAGGTGAACGGCCGTGGCGGCATCGTCGGACCCCATCTGTCGACGGCAGGCAGATTGTCAGCCGACGAGCTACGTCACAAAATCGTAGACCCCAGCGCCAATCCGAATCCTGGCGGCCGCGGTGGACCGAGCACCATGGTCGCGCGCACCAAGGATGGTAAAGAGATCCGCGGCATCCGGCGCGCGGAAGATACGTTTTCGCTGCTCATTACCGACACCAGCGGCAAACTGTTGCGCCTCGATAAGCGGGACCTTGCAAGCTCGACCGCCGAGCCGAAGTCGCTCATGCCCGCCGATTTCGCGCAGCGACTCTCCGAGCCTGAAATCCAAAGCCTGGTGGCGTATCTCCGGACGCAGA
>Ga0105245_10001084_pt1 | contig 24676 bp, 53 predicted proteins | sample KBSM54metaG_FD_81523 | JGI IMG/M metagenome (GOLD analysis project Ga0105245, IMG submission 81523) | Miscanthus rhizosphere microbial communities from Kellogg Biological Station, Michigan, USA - KBS M5-4 metaG | ecosystem: Host-associated > Plants > Roots > Rhizosphere > Soil | place...
AGTTCGCCCCCGACCTTGTCGTCATCATCTCCGGGTTCTTCATCGCCTACGACCTGTACCGGCTCATGCGGGCTCGAGGGTCGACCGTCGTCGTGGTCTGCTCCGAGGAGCCGTATGAGACGGAACGGGAACTCCGCCTCGCTGAAGTCGCCGACGTCGCCGTCCTGAACGACCCGACGAACCTTGAACTGTTCCGGGCCGTCAACCCGAAGAGCTGGTATATCCCCCACGCCTACGACCCTGACGTTCACCGCCCGGGGCCGGTCACCCCCGCCGCCGTGTCCGACTTCGCGTTCGTCGGAACAGGCTTCCCGTCCCGCATCGACTTCTTCGAACAGGTCGACTGGACCGACATCGACGTCGCGCTGGCCGGGCAGTGGCGCAACCTCACATCTGACTCGCAGCTCCGCAAACACCTGGCGCACGACATCGGGGCGTGCTGCCCCAACGACCAGGCCGTCACCCTCTACCAGTCCACCAAGGTGTCGGCGAACCTGTACCGCCGGGACCTGATCAGGGGGGGCACCGCGACCGGCTGGGCCATGTCGCCCCGTGACGTCGAACTGGCCGCCACCGGCTGCTTCTTCCTCACCGAACCCCGAGGCGAGAACCTCGAGGTGCTGCCCATGGTCCCCACGTTCGACGGGCCCGCCGACTTCGAGGACCAGCTCCGCTGGTACCTCGCCCACCCGGGCGAACGGGCCGACATCGCCGCCGCTGCCCGCCGAGCCGTGGCAGACAGAACGTTTCTCAAGAACGCCCAAGAGCTACTCCGGCTCCTCGGCTCCTAAGAAAAGAAAGGCACGACCATGGCCAAGATCGCTGGACGCAGAGGCGCTCTCTATGTGGATCTCAGTGGTTCCGGTTCCGCATCGCCAGTCCCGTACCTGAAGAAGTACACCTTCTCATCGAAGGTCGGGACGATCGACGTCACCTCCTTCGGTGACACCACCAAAACATACGTCGCTGACCTCCCTGACGCACAGGGCACCTTCGACGGGTTCTACGACACGGCGACCAGCCAGCTCTATTTGGCCGCCACTGACGGCATCGCCAGAAAAACGTACCTCTATATGGACACGGCGATCCCGGGCACCTACCTGTACGGCACAGCCACGTTCGACATGGACCTCGACGTGGACGTGGCCGGCGCTGTCGCCATCTCCGGGTCGTTCAAGGCCGCCACGTCGTTTACGAAGATCGGCTAGGGCCGTGCCGTTCATCGTCACGTTCGACGAGCAGGAGTTCTCCACGGACGACCTGACCCTCGAGGAAGCCGAAGCGATCGAGACGGCATTGGGGATCACCTGGTTCGAGATGAACCCGGCACGGTCCGCAGCCCAGTGCCGGGTGGTCACCGCCGTGTTTCTCGCCCGTACCGCCGACGAAACCGAAGCGGCGAAACGAGCTGCGGCGGTCACTGTCGGGCAGGCCCGCAAGATGGTCCGCTGGGAGAAAGACGACCTGCCGGACACCTATGAGGATGGGCTCCCAAAAGCGGAGGGCGGACCTGGGACCGGTGGGTCGTCTTCTTCGCCAGCCCGCCGTGGTCGTGGCCCCCGGACGTGACCCGCCGCCAGACGATGCGTGACCTCACCGTGCTTATCGAGTCGGTCACCGGCTGATGGCCACCGAACGGCTCGCTCTCATCCTCGAAACGTTGGGTGCCGACAAGGCCGTCGGGCAGATCAAACAGGTCGGGAAAGCAGTCGGTGGTATCGCCGAATCGACCGGGGTTGGAACCAGCGGCCTGAAGAACCTGTCGGTTGCCGGGACCAGCCTCGGTGATGTCCTGGGCAACAAGGTGGTCGTCGGCGCGCTCGGCGCCGGCGCCGCCATCGGCGTGTTCGCCGCCGCGTCAGCAAAATCGTTCGTTGAGGCGACCGCGTCGGTCCGCGAGTTCCAACAGGCCAGCGGCGCATCAGCTGAGGACGCATCGAAACTCGTGTTCGCCATGGAACACCTCGGTATCCCCACCGAAACAGCGTCGCGGGCCGTGTTCATGCTCGGCAAAAACCTCGAGGTGAACGGCAAGAAGCTCGCCGGGTTCGGGGTCAACGCCGTCCGGGGAGCTGATGGCACCACCGACCTCGGGGCGACCCTCCTCGGTGTCGTCGATGCGTTCCAGAACACCAGCGACGCCGGCGAACGGGCCACTCTCGTACAGGCGGCGTTCGGAAAGTCCGGTCTCGCGCTCCTTCCCATCCTGTCAAAAGGACGGGACGGGATCGCCGAACTGTTCGACGCCGCCGAACGGAGCGGCCACGTCTTCTCCGACGGGGACCTCCAAACCGGCAAAGAGTTCGGGTTGGCGATGAAAGAACTCAAAGCGGACCTGGAAGAAGTCGGTCTCGTTGTCGGCCGGGTTGTCGTCCCGGTGTTCACCGACCTGATCGGGATTCTCGACGGTGCTGTCAACGGCGCCAAAGGACTCGTCGGGGCGCTCTCCAGCATCCCCGGTGTGTCCCAGGTCTTCGAAGGGGTGTCCGTCTGGGGTCACGCTGCCGGGGTCGCTATTGATTGGCTCGCTCAGAAAGACGACCAGCAGACCGGCACGGCGGAAGACAACGCCGCCGCCAACGAGGACGCCGCCGGCGCTCTCGATGAGCGAACCGCGGCCGCCGACAAGTTCTCGAAGTCGGTGTTCGCCGCTGCTGACGCCGACCAGGCCGTCGCCGACGCATCCCATGCCATCGCCAAACTCCAGCGGGAACAGACCGACGCCCAAAAGGACTACAACGAACTTCTCAAGAAAGGCGCGGTCGATGAAGCAAAGGTCGCCGACGCCAGACGGTCCCTCGCCGACGCGACCCGCTCCGTCGGTCACGCCCAACGGGACCAGGCGAAGGCCCAGAAGGAATACAACGAGGCGCTTGCCAACGCCAACGATCTCCACGGCTACGACACCGCCCAGGAGAAACTCGCCGATGCTGGCGGCAAGCTGGCTGACGCCAACGACAACGTCGCGTCGGCACTCGACCGGCAGAAGGACGCTGCTGCCGACCTGGCCAAAGCCAGAGCGGGCGATCCTGACTACCAGAGCAAGCTGGCCGACGCCAAACAGAAGGTCGCAGACAAGACCGACGCCATCAAAGACGCCACCGACAAACTGTCGAAGAAGGAATACGAAGCGGTTGTCGCCCACGACGCTGAGAAGACCGCCATCGAGGGGAACTCTGCGGCGGCGCAACTGCTCCTCGCCGACCTCAAAGCTCTGGTTAAGTTCCACCCGAACCTGATGGCGGCGCTCGCCCCAGAGATCGCTCTGCTTTCAAGTCTCGGCCCGGTAGTCGCCGGCTGGAAACCGCTCGCCCCGGGAATCGCCGGGCCGCCATCACCGATTCTCGGGACGGGCCTCGGTGGGGCAGCGGGCCCGCCGGTTCCCACCCAGCCTCTCGCCACACCGATCGTCCATCCAGCCGGCTTCATCGGGCCGCTCCTGCCTGGCCAGACGGTCGCTGCCGGACCCAGGACGAACAACTTCACGATCAACGCCACCGGCGGTCTCACCGACGCCCAGCTCATCGCCAGGGAAGTCATGTGGAACCTCAACTAAGGCGAGGTCGCTGACGATGGCATCGATCACCGTGACACTCGGCAGCATCACCTTCGGCGGCGGCGCCGACAGCGACGGCGACCGGTTCACCGTCAACGACCTGCCGGGCTGGACCGGCGCCGCCGTCGAGCTCGTCACCGTCGAGAAGCCGCTGTCGGCGGGGGCGGTTGTTGTCCGGGGCCGGTACACAGGCCGGCACCTGTCCATCGTCGGTCATGCGATTGCTACGAACGCGGCGACGGTGTGGCGTGTCCGCAACAAGTTGGAGGCGTGCATCACGCCCGGGACTGCCGCCACTCTCACGGTGACTGAGCCGTCGCCAGGTTCGGCGAAGACGTTGTCGGTGCGGCTCGCTGACGCGTTGCGGGTCCGGCCGGCCGGGCCGCGGGCTGTGGAGTTTGAGATTCCGCTGTTCGCTGCGAACCCGACGAAGGCATGACCCTGCCCTACGAAGTGAAAGTTGTCGACCAGGCCGGGAGCTCGTATGGCACTGTCGACGACGCCCGTGTGAGTGGGTTGTCGTGGGAATCGAACGGGTCAGGCGGCGTGGAGATCAGTTTGGCGACAACCGATAGCGACGCCGCATTGATGGTCCCCGGCCGCGAAGTGCAGATTTACTATCAGGGTGGAACCGATCCGATCTGGTGGGGGGTGATCGTCCGCCCCCAGGCCGGACTCGATGAGACGACCTGGCAGTGCGCCGGGCTGCTCTGGTACTTCGCGCACCGGTTCATGGGTAGGGCTGACCGGGTCAACCAGTTAACGAACGGGGACTTCGAAGCTAGCGAGACTGGATGGACGTTTTCGGGTGTCACCCACGCTGTCGAAACGACCATCAAGGTTGAAGGCTCGAAGTCGGAGAAGTTGACCGGCGGGACAGCGGATCACAACACCTACGCGAAGCAGACCTACACCCACGCGTTCGCGACGCCGGCAGGTTGGCCGGGCGATCTGATGACTGGATCGGCGTGGGTGTACGTGCCGTCGGCGTCCTATCTGGGCGGTGCCCGCGCCGACCGCGGTCTGCTCCTCATTCACTACGACACATCGGGCAACGTCGTTGATGTCCAGCCGACCACCGGCATGATCGACGACGACACCGTCAAAGACGCCTGGATCCCTATCGAGGCAAGTGTCGCCAACGTCAAAGACGGCGAGACCGTCGAAGTGCGGCTGTACCCGCCGCACGGCATCGCCTACTACGACCTGGTCACGCTCACCTTCATGGAGTCGTTGGCGTTCGGCGGCACCAGTTCCGATCCCCCGATCGATGTGACCGACATCATCGGCGGGATCGTCGACTACGCCCAGGACAACGGCCCATTCACCCACGGCAAGAGCGACCTGAACATCACGGCCGGTGGAGCGGCCACCGGCGACGAACGCAAAGTGAACTACCAGTTCGCCGAACACCGCAACATCCTCGACGCCATCCTCGAATACGTCCGCCAGGGTGTCTGCGACATCAGCATCGAGCTCACCTCGACCACCCGGACGTTCACTGTGTGGCCGAAGAGTGCCGACAGCCGCTCCCCGAAACTCGGCAAGGGCGTCACGTACGGCACCACATTGGAACTCGACGTGAACGTGGCCGACTTCACCTGGTCGTCCGACCTCGAACAGGCCGCCTCGTCAGTGGTACTCCTCGGCCCCGGCGACGGGCCCGACCGGCCCGAAGGTGGGGCTATCGACACGTCGTTCGCCGGCGGGGCGTTCACCACTGAAATCGTCGAACAGGCCCCCGACAACACCACTGTCGGCCAGCTCGACGACCGGGCCGCCGAACGGTTACTGACCGCTGCCCGCCCCGAAATCCTCGAGGTCACGACCCTTCCCGCCGCCGGCGTCATCGGCAACCTCGAGGTTGGCGACACTGTCCCCGTCGTGATCTCCCGAGGCTGGGTCAGCATCAACGACACCTATCGCGTGAGCCGCATCGAAGTCGATCTCGATAAGGACCAGGCCACGGTCAGCCTGAACGCCATCCCATGAGCGTGTCGCTACTTCCCCCGGACGTGCGACGTCTGTTCGCCGACCTGACCCGCCGGGTCGGCATCCTGGAACGGCGCATCAGCCCGACCGCAGCAGCCCTCTCCTCCGGGATCAACGGTGACGAGGTCTTTTCCTACGCAGGCGCGCTGGTCTCAGCGACCGAGTCGCCGCCGGTGAAGCTGCGCTACAGCGGGTTTCTCGCCGCTTTCGCCGTGGCGTTGAAGACCGCCGGGTCGTCGAGCACGACTCTCGAGGTGAACATCAACGGGAGCGTGGTCGCCACTGTCGTCGTCCCGTCAAGCTCGTCGGACTACGTCATCGAAATCGGCGTGCGAGTCGGCGCCGAAGACCGCCTCTCCCTCACCGTTGCCACGGCCGGGACCGACGCGGCTGACATGACCGCCGCAGCGAGGTTCACCTGATGACCCCCGATCATTCCAACGTGAACGTGCGGGCACCCGCATGAGCTGGGTGTGGTGCGACGATCTCGGCGGGTGGGCGGCGCACGCCGGGACGATCCCCGCCGGAGCGACGTACCCGGTCGACGACAGCAACGATCCCGACCTGGAAACCGGCTCGTTCATACCCGTCGGCGGGGGGGAGATCGACCTGATCTCCGGGTCGGACTCTTTCGATCCCTGCACTTGGACATGGGGTGTCGATTTCGTCGGCTACTGGAACGCCGGCAGCTACGACTGGCAGCCAACCGGTTTGGGTGGCACCGGACCATCGGGCACCGACCTGTACGTCGTGGTGTTCGGGCCGAGTTTCGATGACACCGACCCTGAACCGGCCTGGGATCCATCCGACGCCCTCGGCTGGCTGTCCACGCCAGCGCCGGCCGATCCGACCCAACCCATCCGCCATGTGTTGTCCGCCTCGACGACCTTCGAACTCAACATGGGAATCAGCGCCGACTACGGACTCTTCGCCGTTGGCGACTTCCTGATCCTCCAGGTCATCAGGCACTGGGCGTCGGGAGCAACGACCATTCCCACGCCGGATGGGTGGACGTTGCTCCACGCCGAGAACAGCTCGGAGGCCTTGTGGCTGCTGGCGTGGCGCTGGTGCCCACCTGGTGATGAGACCATCGACATGCTCGTCGCGTACGGGGCGGTGACCGGCTACCGCAACGTTGACCCGGTCAACCCCATCGCCGACTTCGCCGCCCCCGCCGGCACCCTCGACGTCCCGGTCCCTGGATGTGTTGCCGTCGACTTCGCCTTCGACCAGTCGTCGTCGCCGTCGTTCTACAGCTTCGAGTTCGGTAACCGGGCCCGTTACGCCGAGGTTGACGGCGGTCACGGCCAGGCACTAGCCGACACCGCTCGGAGTGAGGACGATTCCACCGTGGCGGTAGTCGTCGATGTCGGTACCCGCTCCCCGGTGACGTGGATCATGGTCGACCCCGACCATGAGGAAGTCGACCCGATGCCGGGAACGTCGACGTTCGCCAACCTCATCCTCAGACCACGCACCGGCGGCTGGGGTGTCGGCCAGATCCGCATGGGGGCCTAACTGATGGCGCACAGTCCACCCGCACAGAGGCGACCCTGATGCAGGCCGACATCCCCATCCAGCCGAACGAATCCGACGAGGTCCGGGCGCTCCGCCAGCTCGCCCAGATCGGCGGCTGGTGCGTCACCCACACGACGGATGGCCGCCACGCCGAGAACTCGCTGCACAAGATCAAGGCGACCAACGGCTACGGGCGGGCCGTCGACCTCGCCGCCCGGGAAGCCCCCGGCTGGGACACCGAAGCCCTCCTGCGTATCAACGAACAGGTACTCCAGGTGCTCCCCCTGTCGATGATCTCCGAACTGATCTATGGCGGGCTCGGCGGGATCTGCGTGAAGAACGGGCGGATCGTCGACTGCCTGACCGTATACGGGCCCATCGTCATGGCCGCTCACCACAACCATGTCCACCTGGCCGTGATCGCCGGGTTCACCTACAACGGCTCTCAGGGGGTCCCCATGCCCGACAATCCCGATCTCCCCAACATCACCGGCCCGGTCAGCCTCCACCTCTGCGTGGACAGCAACGGGAACTGCACCGGCTACTACATCTTCAGCGAGAAGACCGCCGAGCTCCACACGTTCGGCGACGGCGCGAAGATCCACTACTACGGCCGGTCCGAGGTGCTCGGCGCATGAGACGCCTCGTCACCCTTGCCGGCGCTGCCATCCTGACCGTGTTCGCTGGCCCCGCCTACGCCACCACGCCGTCAACGACACCGGACTGTGCCGAGCATGGCCACGACGCCGAACACAACCCTCACTGCGACGAATCGACAACGACAACGACCGGCGAGGCGACCACGACCACGACGTCGCTGCTCGACCTGCCGACCAACCCGACGACCACCACCAGCCTCTTCGTGGCCCCCACCACCACGACCACGTTCGAGCCGACGATCGCCCCACCTCACCTCGACCTGCCAGCCGTGCTCCCCACCACGACGACGACGGTGCCGGCCGGGGTGGCCGGTCACCACGAAACGAAGCGGCTGCCGGCCACCGGGGCCCCCGCCGCGCTCCTCGCCGCGGTGGGAGTCCTCTGCCTTCTGTGCGGCGGCGGCGTTCTACGAGCCCGCCGCCCGCCGGGCTAGTGGGTGACCGGCGACTGGCTTCCCGCCGCCGCCGCGATCGTCGGGACCGCCATCGGGGGGGCCGTCACATGGGTCGTTGCCTACCGCAAATCGTCAGGGCGGGTCCGGACCACCGAAGCCGAAACGTTGTGGGCAGCGGCCGAGTCGATCCGCCACGACCTCACCGCCAGCCTGACGGCGAACACGTCCGAGTTCAACCGGATGAAAGCCGACATGCTCGCTCTGACCGTCGAGCTCGAGCGGGTCAAGGAAGACAACCGTCGACTCAACATCATCGTCGAGGTGTTCCGCAAACGGATGGAAGGCGACTGAATGCCGGACCAGCAGCGACGCTCCGAGGCGATCGACAAGCTGACCGCCGACCTCCTCGGCCGCAACCAGGCAGCCGGCAGCCGCGACTGGATCATCCCCCTCCTCGTCGCTCTCCTCGTCGCCCTTCTCCTCGTCTCCACCTGGCTGTGGAACGCCAACGCCCGCACTGCCACCCGCTACCGGCGCGCCAACGCCGAGAAGGCCGTGGCGTTGCAACGGGTCAGCCAATTGAACGTTCAGATCGACGACCTCTCCGGCCGGCTCGCCCAGGCGCAGACCGCCAACGCCCCGCTGGCTGACCGGCAGGCGATCCTCGATCAGATCAACGGGGTCCGCCGCCAACTCGACGAAGCGGCCACCCCGGTCGCCGGGTCGTCCGGCCCGCCCGGCCCCGCCGGTCTCAACGGTCTGCCCGGCGCCGCCGGTCAGGACGGCCAACCCGGACCGGCCGGTGCTGCCGGCCCCCAGGGACCCGCAGGGCCGGCCGGGGAGCCGGGCCGGGCCGGTCCTGCGGGTCCGGCAGGGAAAGACGGTGCCGCCGGCCCGCCAGGCCCGGCCGGTCCGCCCGGACCGCCCGGCCAGGACGCCACCACCACCACCAGCAGCTCCTCGACGACGACCACGACACGCCGCGGCGGGCCACCGGCCGTGCTGCTCCCAGGAGGCTGACCGATGACCATGCTCGCTGTCGACACGATCTGGACCGGCCTCTCCGGCCTGATCCTCTTCGTCCTCATCGCCTGGGCGTGCATCAGGATCATCGGGGGCCGACGATGAACCCGGCCCGGATCGCCAAGTTCCTCGCAGCGCTCGCCGGCGCCGCCGCCCAAGCGGTCACCCTCGGCCTGGTCGACGGCCACGCCCGCGACTGGCTGACCGTCGCCATCGGTGTGCTGACCGCCGGCGCCGTCTACCTCGTCCCCAACGAACCGGCAGAGCTCATCCCGCCTACCTGAAGGCAACGCTTTTGGCCGCCCAGGACCCCGGCGGCATCCACCCCGGATGCACCCGCAGGAAAGGGACGCCGCCATGCCCCAGCAGGAGCGGAGCTACCACTCCAACCGCAGCGACTCCACCGACGACCGGCGCGCCGAGATGGACGCCCTCATCGACCAGGCCATGGACGACGCCATCGCCGACGCCAACGACCACCCGAACACGACGGTCGCCGCAGCCGGCGACTGGCTCGACTCGATCGACGACGCCATCAGCGAGTGGGCCGAATCCAGCCAGGTCGCCCAAGCGTTCGTCGACAGCTACGTCCAAAAGGGTGGCCAGTGAGCGACGGGATGACCCTCCAGGCGACCCTCGCCGCGGCCAACCCACCCGGCGACGCCGCCTTCATGCCGCACCATCCGATCCAATGCCGGGAAGGCGAACTGTGGTTCGCCGAGGACGGCCGGTTCGGCTGCACCCACGGCCATGTCCCCGCCGGCGACCGGCGTACCCGAGGGTGTATCGACCAGTCGGTCGCCATCCTGCTCATCGAACTACTGGTCGAGAAGGAGTCCGCCGATGCTCGCCGCTGAGAACATCACGATCGACGCCAACCTGGTCATCACGATCCTGGTCATCGTTGCCCTGCTGCTGGCCATCCTCTGGCTGTGGGGCCACCACTGAGAACGCGAAGCGGCCCCCCGTCGGGGGGCCGCTTCGCCCGGTTAGGCGGTCTGTCAGCAGCCAGCCTCGGCGGCCCGGATAGCGAGGAGCTGGCCGCCGCTGCCCTTGGCCTGCCACTCGAGCCACGTCGTGTCGTAGACGATGGCCTTCATGGCGCAGTCTGACCGGGCCCGGGAAACGCCGTCGTCGTACTGGATCTTGACGGCGAGTTCGGCAGCCCGGTTAATCGTCCACCCGGCGGATGCGTAGAAGCTGCCGCCGCTACTACCGCTGTCCGTCTTGTCGGAGACGCCGGCGCCGATGCTGGCCAGCAGCACGATGACGCCGACCGCGGCCCCGATCCAGATCTTGACCGACCGTGACCATTTGGCGGGCGAGTGGGTGGGGGCGGGTTTTGGCCAGGTGGCCGTGGCGGGGGGTCGGCGCATGTCGCTGCCTCCTAACAGGCCGCGGGTGCGGCTGAACGTCCGGCCGCTGTGCTCCTCACCATGCGCTTGTCGCCCGCCGGATTGATATGGCCATTCGTGGCCATTTCCCCCGTGGCCGGCGGGAACGCCCATTATGTCAACCTCGGAGGGTGGCCCGGCGACGTGTCAGGTCGGCATCCGCTTCGATGCCGCTCGGAGGACGCGCCGACGGCGGGCCTGTTCCTGGCGCTCGCGGATCTGCCGCTGTTCGATCTCCAGCCGGGCTGCGTCGACCATCCGGCCGTTCCGCCAGTCGAGCGTCCGGAGCACGGCGCCGATGGTGGGCTTCGGTTCCACCTTCCGGCCGAGGTCGGCTTCGACCTTGACCCGGAGGGGGATGGCGTCCCAGGCGTGCTTCTCGAGGAGGTCGGCGAAGAATAGGAGGACGTGGGCTTCTTCGGAGGGCCCGCCGAACTGGTGGTACTTCCACATCCATCGGATGTCGTCGGGCGTGAGGGAGTTGGTGCCCTTGCGTTTGTTACACGGCGCGCACGCGGCGGCGAGATTCGGTTCGGCGTGGAGGATCGACCACGGGATCCGGAGCGCCTTGCCGCTCAGGCGGGACACCATGTGCTCGACCTCGAGCCGCTGGCCCGGTTTGACCTTGTCGCCGCAGAGCTCGCAGTAGCCCTTGGGCCTGGCCTTGACCTTCCAATACAGGTCCGAGGGGACCCAGGGGTCCTTCTGTTCGCCGGCCCGCTGGGCCTCTTCCCGGGCCCAGGCCAGCCCCTGGCGGAAGACGACACGGTCGTGTGATTCCAGCTCTGCTTCGTAGAGCAGGAGCCCGGCGTCGACCAGCTCGTCCGGCAGGAGCGCGTTCGGGAGCCAGGCCGTCTCCATCGGTCATCCGCGGCCCGGCGGTGCCTGGTGATCCACGGGCTAGTTTTTACCCGAGTCTCGGGATTGTGGCCACCAACCCACCTCGATCCTGTCCCCGCTTGTCCCCGTAGTGCTGCGGAGGTGCAGGTCGGACCACCGGGGGAGAGCGGTGGAGAGCAACGGAAACCGGCGAAGAAAGGCGAAGGACGGAGGGAATCCTTGCCTTGCCAAGGTTGGGGTCGCGGGTTCGAATCCCGTCGTCCGCTCGGAGAAATAGCAGGTCAGAGCATACAGAAAGGCCCTTCCGGTTGGAAGGGCCTTTCTGCGTTGTCCCCGTAGTTGTCCGCCATGGGTTCTGGACACTGGCCCCCGGAGGGTCCAAGGTGAGGGCCGAAGACCCCGGCGCCGCGTGAACGGCCCGGGGCACGGCCCACCAGGAGGACACCCTGATGAACACCGGACAGCTTAAGTGAAGGGCACCAAGCGGCTCCGCGGGAAGTCGTGGCAGCTCCGGGCCTACTCCGGCTCACGCGACGGCACCAAGCTCGAGATTTCCGACACCGTCCCGCCCCGCAAGAATCCCGACGGGACCAAGGTCCCCGTCTCGGAGGATGAGGCGAACGACGAACTCGCCAAGCTGGTCGTCCGGGCGATCCGCATCCGCGACGGCGGCGCCGTAGCCGGCAAGAAGCAGAAACAGGGAATCGTCACCCTCCAGGAGGGCTTCGAGGCGTGGCTCAAGTCGGCCCGGCCCGCCCTCGAGCCGAACGGCGCGGACACCGACGAGGACGTCCTGCGCAACTACGTGTTCCCCCACCTCGGCCACTACGAGCTGTGGCGGTTCCGGCCGAACCAGCTCGCCGCCCCCGGCGACGCCGACTACGACCAGGACATCGTCTCGATGCAGGCGTTCTATGCCATGCTCGCCGAGAAGGGGACCATCGGCCGGCGCAGGGTGGACAGGAAGACACGGGTGGTGACGATCGTCGGGAAGGGGGAGCCGCTCGGGTCGGAGGCGATCCGCCGTGTCCATGGGACGTGCCGTCGGGCGTTCGCTTATTGCGTCGAGCGGGGCTGGATCCGCTCCAACCCGGCGGTCGGGGCGAAGCTCCCGCCGAAGATCAAACGAGCGGCGTCGACCCCGGCGGCGGCGACGCTGGCCGAGTTCGTGGCGTTCCTCGAGCAGGACGACCCGGAGATCCTCGTGTTCCTCGACTTGATGAACAGTGGGGCCCGCCGGGTCGACATGGGCCTCAAATGGCAAGAGGTCTCGTTCGCCGCCGAGGGCGGGGGGGCGGTGACGTTCGGTGTCCGGGGGCTGATCACTGCCCGGGATGAGAACGGCAAGAGCCAGGTGCTCATCCGGACGACCCCGACCCGGAAACGAAAGCTCCGCACTGTCGCCCTCGACGCCGGCCCGGCGACCAGGCTGATGGCGCTGAGAACCCACCAGGAAGCCCGCGCTGCGCTGTGCGGGGTCGCCCTACCCTCCGATGCGTACGTGTTCTCCGGCGCCCCAGACGGCACCGTGCCGCGCAACCCGATGTGGTTCTCGGGCGGGTTCCGCAACGCCAAGGCCAGGGCAGCGAAGGCCGGCGTTGGCGGATTAACCGGGGTTCGCCCTTACGACGTGCGGCATTTCATGATCACCCAGCTCCTCGCCCACGGGGTTGCTCCGGCGGTGGTGGCCGAACGGGCCGGGAACAGCCAGCGGACCATGGACGCCTTCTACAGGCACGCGGTGCCAGCCCAGGACCAGGCGGCCGCCGATCTGATGGCCCGCATCATGCGCGACGCAGCGAACCCCTCGGTCAACCGGTAACGAAAGAATCCACGCAACTAGTGGTTAATGGGGGTTACCGCAGGTCACCGGACTACATGTCGATTGCACCTATGGGTTTTCGTAAATCGGGCGTTGCGGAACGGTGGAAGCGGGTAAACAATCGGGTTTAGGACCCCCTGGTAAAGCCGCCTGCTGGGGAGACGCGCAGTATGGACGATGAAATCTGGGGGGCCGATACCACCCTCGCTCCTGAGGCCCTGAACGCGCTGCGGGCGCTCGCTCAGATCCGGACGGAAGTCATCACGGATGTGCTGGCGAGGAAACGGCGGGTGGCCGCCACCGAGGCCGACGTCGACGAGATCAAGGGCACTCTCAAGATCCTCACTGATCGGGTTCTCCGAGCAATCGGAGAACGAGACCTGAGAGATCAAGAATTGCCTGCTTGATCGCCGAGACATCCACGGTGAGGCTCTCGACCCGCTCGCTGATCAGTTCGTATTCGGCGTGAAACTCGGAGTAGGTGTCAACAAAGCGGGTCACCTCACCAAGGGCGAACTCGAGGTCCCGACGCACATCGCTCAACTCCCGCCGGGCCACGACCGCGTCTTCCTGACCGGCAGCGGCGAACTGTGCGGCGAGCTCGCCGACGTCGATCCCGAGGACTGCCGCCAGCTTGGCGAGCTTGCGGGGGGCGGGTAGAGACAACCCCCGTTCCCATTTCGAAACCTGTCCGGAGCCGACGCCGACCTGGCTGGCGAGTTCGACTTGGGTCATATCTCGGGTCTCGCGGGCGCGAGCGAGGAACTCACCGAGTCCTTTGCGCGTCATCCCGAACCCAACTCAGTAGGCAACACGAAAAAAGTGTATAGGCAGGTCAAGGAACCGTTCACTATGAACCCCACACAACCCGCCGGGAACCCCTTGAAAACCCGGCCCGACAGGACTAGGTATGACTAGGAACCATTAGAGAGAGAGCGCCGCCCTAGACCCCGGTTGCGCACCCCCCCGGCCGCAGGAGGTCGACGGTGCGTTACTACGACAGCGAACGGCACAGGCAGCGGTGGGCCCAGAACCTCTACGCCGCCCGCCTCAACCGGCACCTCACCCAAGCGCAACTCGGTCGGCTCCTCGGCATCGACCAACAGAACATCTCCCGCTGGGAACGCGGCAGGTCCGCCCCCCGCGACGACATGAAGATCCTCCTCGCCAAGTTCTTCGAAGTGCCCGTCACCGACCTCTTCCCCTGGCTCGACGACGACAACGCCAACGGTGACGAAGGCCAGGCGGCTTAATGAGCGACCTTGTCGGGACCATCCTCCAGGTCGCCGAGGCCCTCGAGACCGGCGACGACAGCGTCCGCTGGCTCAAGCAGAACGCCTTCCTTCCGCATGTGTACGTGAACCGGAAGGAATGGGTCGTGCCTTGGTTCGCTCTCCACGAGTGGCTCACCACTGAGGTCGCAAAGAACGCGTTGGCCGAAGTGCGCGAGAAGGTCACATGATCCCCGACCCGTCGACAGCCGACACTCCTGTCGGCGAGGGCGGCTCGGGCACGCCGGCCCGGGACGCGACACACGATCCGTCCCGGGCCGGCCACCACCTCTGCGCCGCCTGCGCCCAGCCCATCGCCGCAGACCTGTGGGACATGACCGTCTTCGCCAGCGACACCACCGTCGCCTACCTCCCCTGCCTGTGGGTGGCCGACGCATGACAAACGTCGATTTCGGCGACTGGGTCCTCCCCGACCACCGCCGCGCCCAGCTCTGCTGGCATGTCCTGTCCGGCGAACTCGTCCTCCACCACCCCTCCGCACGAAGAAACGACCTGCTCGCCGTCATCTACAGCGAAGGCGAACTGCGCCGCCGGCTCGACGGGTGGGAACACCACAACTTCACCAGCAACGGCCTCGCCTGGCTCGCCGGCCAACTCGAAGGCTGCCGATGATGCCCATGCTCCTCAACGAAGAAGACCGGCTCATGCTCACCGGCCGGGTCATCGCCCGCCTCCAACGAGAACGGCCCGACGGATGCTGCACCAACGAAGACCTCGGTGACGCCATCCGAGCCGAAGCGGAACAGCTCGTCGCCGAAGGCCACTTCATCTACAGCGACGGCGCGCTCATCCGCCGGCCGCCCACCACCCACGGATGCGACAACGGATGGGTGTCCGTGCCCGACCCGATCCTCGGCGGGCTCATCGACAGCCGATGCCCGGAATGTCAAAGCGCATGACCCCCGCCGAAGATAGTGCGCCTGGACAGGAACGAACTGTGCGCGGAACTAGTGCGCTTCCGGAACGACAGGTCGCCGAAAGTGTCGCATCCCCGATCCTGCCTGGACGGGTCACGAAGACCTGGCTCCAGCGTGCCGCACGGCCCCGCTGGGACTGCTGCGGAGGGCACCGACCTGGCCGAGCGTGGGCTCTCCAAGTCCACTACGAACTGCCTGGCGGCGAGGGTGGCCGGTGGTTCTTTGACCGGTCGAAGCGGAAGCTGAAGCGATTGCAGGCACAACTGGGGGGCCGATGACCAGCGCCGATACTGAGCGGCTCGAACACAAGCTCGTTCGGACGTTCCACGCCTGGGACGACAAGCCCACCCTGCTCCGTCTGGTGAACCTCAAGGCGGCAGTGGAGGAGATGTACGCCGCACTAACCGACGGTCTGGGTCGGGAGGGACGGGGGGACCTTGGTAGTGACCTCGCCGTCAGCGGGGGCGGTTACTGATCAACGGGGGATCGTGATGGATCTTGAAGCCCTCATGGAGGTGGCCGAGCGGCTCCCCGAGGTTCTCCGGGCGCTGATCGACAAGCTCGTGCTCGACGTGCAGACGGTCGCCGCCGCCGAGGCCGAAGGCGACCTCGAAGGGGCCTGGGCGATCGCCACGCCCTGGCTGACGGCACTGCGACATAACGACGGGCGTGACCGTGGCTGAGCCCACACATAACACCGGCGCCGAAACTGGCACAGGGTCCACCGTCGAGGTGGTCGAGCGAACTAGTGCGGGCATGAGCACGGCGATCGTCATTCCCTCCCGCGAAGAACTGGCCCGGATCAAGGACCCGGCAGCTCGGCTCCTGGCCTGCGTCGAACCGGCCACGAACGCACTCATCCGGGCGACCGCGCTGTCCGAGGTCGATGAGATCCGCGGCCAGGCCGCCGGCATCGAACGCTACGCCCGCACAGTCCGGCTCTCCACCGAGGCCATCGGCGCAGCCCAGACCATCGCTCGTCGGGCCGAGATACGCATGGGCCAACTCCTCGAACCGAAGGCGCCGCCGGGGCCGAAACCGGGAAGCGGCCGAAGGCCGAAGAAGGAAGACCCGCCACTAATCGCTCCGCCCGAAGTCGAAGAGAGATCGTTACCACAGGGAAACGATCTCTCCCGCAAGGAGAAGCACGAGCTGCGGACGATGGCTGAGCACGCGCCGAAGGTGGAGGAAGTGCTCGGCGACAAGGCACCCAACGGCAAAGCCACCCGCAGCGCCGTTCTCGATGCCATCAAGTACGAGTCGCTCAACGACACGCCGCAGGCCCGCGACGGCGAACGGGCCGCCAAGCAGGCCAGCGTCCCGAAGCACCTGCTCGCCCTTGAGCGCGCCATCAAGGCCGTCGTCAACCTGTTGCAGGACCCGGACATCACGCCGGATGACTACGGACCCAACGTCTGCCGCATCCAGCGGCTGTTACCGGCACTCGAGGAGGCGCTGCGATGACCCTTCATGATGACCTTTGGACGGAGATCAAGGCGATGAGCGTCGATGAGCTGCGCTCCATCGTCTTCGACGTGCGACTCAAGAAGGAAGATCGCAGACTCCGAGAAAAGACGGAGAACGCCGACCTCGCCGAAGCGGAGAAGGAGATGCGCGGCGAGTTCCGGATGATCGACCGGGCAGAGATCCCCACCGTCCTGGACCGGCAGGTCCGAGTCGAAACCGACGACGGTAGACCCAACTGGGTCGAGCGCGACGACGCCTCGCCGAAGCAGCACATCGGCCACCAGGAACGAAAGAGTGCGGTCTATCGCACAGCCAGCGGCATTGCTGACCGCAAGGCCGACCGCGTTCGCGGGTTCCTCGCCGACAATCCTCTGATCCCCGAAGACAAGCCCATCGGGCCAGTGCTCTGGCAGGACCAGCCCTGCGCTATCTGCGGGCTGGGCTGGCGAACGGGCGATCCCTTCGAGGAAGCCCACGACATCTCCGTCAAGTTCGGCGGCGGTGACGGAACTGTCCGTTGGGCCCACCGCTCCTGCAACCGAGCCGAAGGCGTGGGGTGACCGCACTAGTTCGCTCGCCCGGAGCGGCCCCGGAACCGGCCGTCACCCCGTGCGAGTTCGACGGTGGGGCATGACGGAACGCAACGAGTTCGAGCAGCGCAAACGCATCGACAAGGCGTGGAAGCTCGCCGCGACGTTGCAACAGCACGGCGCCACACCCGAGTCAGCGGCACAGCTGCCGCTGAAAGCCCGGGTCGACGCGGCGTTGGTCGCCGGCGTGAACCCGCCGTCGGACAAGACGTGGCAGCTCACCGTCGAGTATCTGGCGAATCGGTTGCGGGCCCACGACAAGGAGGTGCAGGGGTGACGGCGAGGTCGGCGTTCGATGCGGATGCGTATTGGCGGCAGTTTCCGGTGACCGCCCATTTCACCGAACCGATGGAGGAGACGGGGACGATCATCGACCTGCTCGAGCATCGGGCGAAAGACGAGATCATTCCGAAACTGCGCCTCCAACGGGAAGACGGGACGATCGTCAACGTGATCTGCGGGCAGACCCGCCTCCAGGCTGAACTGAACAAGCACCGTCCGAAGGTGGGGGACCTCATCACCATCAAATACGAGGGTGAAGCGAAGCAGGCAGCACCAGGGTTGAACCGCACGAAGGAGTTCACGGTGACGGTCCACAAACCCGGCAACCAGCCGGCGAAGCCGTTGAAGGTGCCGACCCCGGTACCGGCACCGGTAACCGACGAGGAATACCAGAAGGTCGTGGCAGCCCGCCTGGCGGTGACAGAACGGGCAAGGGGCCTGCCGGAGGAGCAGCGCGACCAGTATCGGAGGGTGTTGGAAGAGGTGGGAGTGCCGGCGAGGGTGGCGGACCGCACGGTGGAGGATTGCGACCGGGCGTGGGAGGCCCTCGACAAGCTCGGCTGCCCCCCGTTGCAGGCTCAGCTCGGCGACGACGAACCGTTCTAGACCTAGTACCTGGCGCCGCTCCAGACCCCGGCAGCGCCCTTCCCCCAGCACATCGCAGCATGGAGAAGGGACCAATGTTGAAATGCAGGAGGGGCGGCAGTGGATCCATTTCGACGCCCAGTTCCCCCTTGGTTTCGGCCACGACCTGTGCGTCAAGTTCGGGCCGGCCGGGCAGCTTCTGTTCGTCCAGTTCCTCTGCGCCTGTAAGCGGTCGTTCCCTCAGGGTCAGATTCGTTATCGGGGTGAGGACGAAGCCCGGCTCATCCTCGGTGCGTCGTACCGGTTCGTTGACGATGACGGGACGAAGTGGACCCTCGAGGAGTTCTGGAAGTGGTGCGGACGGTACGCGAAGACGCGCACAACGACCCGTCAAGGTCGTACAACGGTGACCGCGACGCGCTGGGAGGCGTGGGAAGACGCAAAAAGGTCGAAAGACGCCGAGCGAAAGCGCAGGTCAAGGGCTGAATCTGTCCGCGGACGTCCGCGCCTGAGGGGTGAGGGTAGAGGGGTGAGGGGTGAGGTTGGAGGTTTGAGGGGTGAAGGGGGTCCGGGGGAAGAGGGCGGCGACGGACCGCTAGCGAAAACCCTTCGTTCTCAGGTGGAGGAACTTCAACACCGCAATGGCGACCGGCCATGACCGGCCCGACCCGGACCTGCACCGAACCAGGCTGCGAACGGCCCCACCACGCCCTCGGGCTTTGCATCGCCCACTGGCGGAGGGCTCGGCGTGACAGCACACTCACCGGCCCGATCGGCTCCGCGGCAGTCTGCATCGACGACGACGTGTTCATGCCCTGTCCCGACGCCCTCCTCGAGCTCGCCGGTCGATGCGCCGAAAACGACGCCCGAGCCATCGTCCGGCTTCTTTGGCCCCACCTTCTCGAAGCGAGCCTCGCTGGTGTCGAACCGTTCACCCTCGGCGAGGTCGCCTCATGACCCGCTCGCCCTGGACGTACCGGTGCCACACCTGCGGCGAGCGGATCACGACCGGATGGGAAGCCGCCCAACGTCACGCCGACACCCACCCCGGCGGGGCCCGCATCGACCTCGACCTCGAGGCCACCCGATGATCCCGTACGAGAGTGTCCGAGCCCACCTCGAACGGCACCATTGGATCGCCACCCGCGGTGTCTCCTGGGCCGGCCTCGTCGACATCCACGAACACGAACACCGAACCCACAGCGGCGACCCCCACCGGCCCGCTCCCGCCACGGCCAGCGAGTGGGCCGAACTCGCCAACCCCGCCACCATCCGGGACGCCCCCTGATGGCCGTGTGCGGAACCCGGGCCTGCTACGTCGGCGGGTGTCGCTGCCCCGACTGCGTCCAGGCCAACAGCGACTACCACCGCGACCACCGCTGGCCAACCGGCCGCAACCCCGGCCTTCCTCGGATCCGCCTGTCGGCCGGCGGTCGGCCGTGGGTCCGCCGGGCTGCGTGCGCCGGCCACGGCCACGCCGACTGGTTCGCCGACGACCCGTCCGGCAAATACCCCGCCGCCCGCGCCGTGTGTGACGACTGTGCTGTGAAAGCGGAATGTCTCGCCTGGGCGATCGAAGCCCGAGTTGACCACGGCATGTGGGGTGGGCTGAACCCGACCGAACGGACCCGGTATGCCCGGCGTTCCCGCCGCCAGGCCGGCACCGCCCACGTCGAAGAACTCGTGCTCCTCGTGTTCCTCGTCGTGTTCATCACGGTCGGTCTCCGCCTCGTTGGGCTGGGCCTGTGACCCGCCGGGGTGATGAGCTGTCCGCGGTCCGCTACCAGCTCGTCCTCGGTGGGGAGGCCGCCGCCCGTCTCGCCAACCACCTTGAGGATCTCCACGGCGAGGCGTTCCTCCGCCATGTCGGAGATCACGAACGCGTCGACAGCGGCGGCGGCCATCCCGGCCTCGACGGTGTCGGCGACCCGCGGGCCCGCCGGCTGTGGCGCCGCATCGTCGCCGCCGGCGTCACCCTCGAAGCGATGCCCGTGCTCGAACGGGCGATCCTGAACCTCTTCATGGCCGGGCCCGGCGCCGACGCCGGCGACTACCGGGGCACCCTGATTGCGAAGAGCGAGTACGTCCAGCGGATCCGGAATCAGCGCAAGCAGGCCGCGGCCGGGGAGCACGTTCCGCCGCGGCTGGTCGACCAGCCGCCCTATCCCGGCGCGGGCCGATGACCGCCTTCGAACTCCGCCGCCACCTGGCCGCCCAACACGACCTGCCGCTCCACGGGCTCACGATGGCGCAACTCACGAAGATTCACGACCAGGACCATCAGGCGGTCCGGGCCCACGCACATGACCATGACGGGGAGGGCGACGGTTGACGATGGTCGCGTGGCCGTACTGCACCGGTCGGGGCCAGCCGCCCGCCTACGGCCGGTGCCCGGTGTGCGGGAAACGGTTGACGTCGCGGCAGGACGGGACGGTGCGGTTACACACCCCGAAGCGCCGGCGGGTCCGATGAAACTCGACCGGTACCTCGTCATCTCGGCGGGAGGTGAAGCACGGGTCGTCACCCGCCTCCCGGCCCTCCGCCTGGACGAGTTCTGCTACCGGCTCACAATCGACATCCCGGCCGGGTGGGGATCTGTCCTCGGGGAGATCAATGTGCGGCTGCCCGACCCGAACCCGACCGTCGACCTGGACGCCGTCGAACCGGAGGAGGAGTGCGAGGAATGAGCGATGACCGCACCGAGGTGTACTGCGACGCGGCGGGGGAGTGGCGGTGGCGGCGGGTCGCTCCGAACGGGGAGATCATCGCCGACTCCGGCGAGGGGTACACCCGCAAGTTCGACGCCCTACAGGCGGCGGACCGGGTGTTCGGGGAGACGCCGGCGGGGGAGTCGTGACCGCACCGAACGCCCCTCAGGGGCGACTCTCCGCCGATACTGTCGCACCCCGGCCGTACTACGACGAGGGTGGCATCACCATCTACCACGGCCGCGCCGAGGACATCCTTCCCGGCCTTAAGGGTCAAGTCGCTATCACCGATCCGCCCTACGGTTGGGGTTCATACGCCACAGACCAGGAGGCCGCCGTCTCGGTATTGCGCGCCTGCCTCGGGCTCCGCACCGCCGCCCTGTTCGGCTACCCCGAACTACTCGTCAAGTGGTGCATCGCTCTGGGCCGCGTCCCCGATGAATGGGTGACGTGGTGGTCAGCGGCCAACAAATCCCGGGCAGTAGGAAGTGGACTGGCGAAGGAGTCCGAGTGCATCGCCGTATTCGGCCCAATCCACGGCGAACGGATCTTCCGGTCGCGAAAGCAAGGCAACTGGCCCCGCAACGTCGCCATCAGCCGAGGGCTCGACCCCGACTGGTGCCGCGACGGGGACGTGTGGCGGGAAGCCGCTGAGGGAATCGGCGTCGCCGCCGCACACAAGCGGCTCCACCCCAATCAGAAACCGCTTGAGCTCATGCGCCGCCTCGTCCTCCTGTGCAGCGACGAAGGCGAAACCATCCTCGATCCGTACATCGGCTCTGGCACCACGCTCCGGGCCGCGAAGGATTGCAATCGCCGGGCTATCGGGGTGGAAGTGGAGGAGCGGTACTGCGAGATCGCCGCCCATCGGCTCGCCCAGGAGGTGCTCATGTTGGACCTCCCCGAGCCCGCTCCGGGTGACGACCAGATCGCTCTGATCATCGACCGGGACGTGGCGCTGTGACCGCACTGATCGACGGTGAAGCCGATGGCTGACTGGACCCGAGAAGAGATTGAGATGCTGCTCACCTGCATCGGCGTGGTGAAGACCGAGGACTTCTACCGGCCCGACGAAATGGCCGAGCTAGAGGCTCTAGAGGAGAAGGTTCGGGCGCTACTGTCGCTCGCCGAACGGCACCAGCGCCACCACCAGACCTGCAACTGCCTCGGCGACAAGGCGATCTGCTGCGACCCGTCCTGCCCTTGCCACGAAGCCGCTCTAAACGACGGGAGCCAGCGTGCCGACTGACGCCAATCCCATGAAGCGCTGCGTCGTCCACAACAACAATGCTGGGCCGAAAGACCGCCACTGTGCCGGGTGGTGGTGGGCGAACGGCGGGGACCCGAAGGCGGGCCTCGCCCAGCCCTGCGAGTTTGAGCCCGAGGCCGCTCATATCGACGGTCCCGGCCCGATATCCGAGGAGGGGCGCTCCGATGGCTGACCAGGAGCGACCCCTCGCCGAATGTGTACGCCGCTGGTGGCGTCGGATCTGGCACCGGCCCTGCCCGCATCGGATCGACGGCGTGCTCTGGAACCCTTGGAACAGAGCCATTCAGTGCCACCGCTGCGGCCACGTCATCGCCACCGACACCACCATTCAGGAGTGGCTCGATGAGCGACTGATCGACGGTGAAGCCGGTGCCCAGTGAGGCTCAAGATCCTGTCCACTGACGCTACCGGCAGGCGGGGCCAAGTCTGGATCGACGGCGTCGACCGCTCCAACGACGTCGTCTCAGTGAGCCTGTCGCTCGGCGTAAACCAGATCACCCACGCCACGATCGAGTTCATCCTGCGGGACGGCGTCGACCTTGACATCGACGCTCAGGTCTTGCGACACAACGACGGGAGGGACGATGCCGACTCCTGACGCTCCGACCAGCCCGCCGTGGGAAACGTTTGGTACCTGCGACTGGGGTGACTGCGACGACGAGACGGTCGCTTGGCGCTACTCCGGTCAGCGACTCGGCGAATCCCCGCTCGGCTGGCTCCCCGTCTGCGAGAAGCATTCACGGCACGGCGTCGTTGACTCCTGGGCCGCACACTCCGACGGCTTGGACGGTGGGCGCACCGATGGCTGACCAGAAGCGACCCCTCGCCGAGAGTGTCGCACCCCGGCCGAGGCTTCTCGACCTCTTCTGCGGGGCCGGAGGGGCGGCCATGGGCTACTACCGGGCGGGGTTCGACGTGGTCGGCGTGGACATCGTCCCGCAGCCGAACTACCCGTTCGAGTTCCACCAGGCCGACGCTCTCGACTGGGCTCTCGATGGCTACGACGCCATCCACGCCAGCCCGCCCTGCCAGGCGTTCACGGCCTACAAGCGTCGGCCGAATCACGTTCCTGACTACCCCAACCTGATCGCCCTGGTGCGAGTCCTGATCTCTGCCACCGGGTTGCCCTACGTGATCGAGAACATTCCCGGCGCCAAGGCCGAGCTCATTGATCCGATCCAGCTATGCGGCTCCAGCTTCGGCCTTGATGTGCGCCGCCACCGGCTGTTCGAGAGCAACGTCGCCGTGCTCGCCCCGCCATGTGACCACGGCTGGCAGACACCCCGATTCCCGCAGGCCACGAACCGCCAGAACCTGCGCTCCACAGTGGAAGTGGGCGTCTACCGCATACCGCTGGCCGTCCAACAGAAGGCCATGGACATCGACTGGATGAGACTGGACGAACTCAGCGAGGCCGTGCCGCCCGCCTACACCGAGTGGCTCGGAGCGTGGCTACGTCGTGCGGCTGAGAATCTTGCTGATAGCCATGTGCGACAGACCGGCGGCGCTTGCGATGGTGCGAAGTGAAGCGCCCTCGTCCCGCATCCGCCGAATCAAAATGTCACGGTTCAGCGTCGCCTCCCGAGCCTTGCTGGCCTGCTCGGCTACCTGCTCGGCGGTCTTCACTCGCTGGCCTTGGTGTCGCTGATCGTGACCCAGCCGAGGCCGTCCCACTTCTGAACGATCTTCCGGCCGGACAAGACCATTGTGCGGGTCTCTTCGGTGGTCTCGGTGGCTTCGGTGTTCTCGTTCGTTGTCATGGTCCTAGTGTAAACCATGTAGACGCTGCTGTCAACAAGGTATACGCACAGTACGACGGCAAGGAGGGCTGATGGCGACGGTCATCGAGACGGCCCAGTGCTACCCGAAGCCGCCGCCGAAGTGGTTCGGTGAGGATCTTCCGGCACCTCCCGCCGACCACGAACGGTGCCCCGGTGGGCAGACCATCAAGGGCGTCATGGGCGGCTGGGTGTGCCCCTGCCCCTGCCATCGGAAAACCGCACTGATCGACGGCCAAGATCTCGGTGGGGCGAAGGGGAACAGGCATGTCAACCTTCGCCCCACCGAGCGACACAACGACGGGAGGATCGATGGCGAGTAGCGACCTCCAGCCAGGCGATCGGCTCCAATACCGGGACGGCGGCGTTGTCGAGCTGTTCTGCCGGAAGCGACCCGACGACGGTCGCTCTACCACCCCGTTCTTCCCCGGCTGGTGGCTGGTCGATGGCGGCGGCCTGGCCGACTTCGTGATCGACCAACCTGAGAGCGAATGGCGACTGATCGACGGCCGAGTCCCGGTTGGTGGGCGGGAGTGCGTTGTCTGCGGAGCAGTCGGCTCCTGCACACACATCGACGGATCAGGGTGC
>Ga0105245_10001086_pt1 | contig 24653 bp, 24 predicted proteins | sample KBSM54metaG_FD_81523 | JGI IMG/M metagenome (GOLD analysis project Ga0105245, IMG submission 81523) | Miscanthus rhizosphere microbial communities from Kellogg Biological Station, Michigan, USA - KBS M5-4 metaG | ecosystem: Host-associated > Plants > Roots > Rhizosphere > Soil | place...
GATGCAACCGAGGGTCATCAGTCTGCGCTGAAGACATACGGTCCCAGCCCGATACATCGTCGTTCGTTCGAAGGGGTGGATGAGCCGATGCTATTGTTCGGCTCCGGAAGAGATGGCGGTTCAACGAGATAAGGTCATCGCCAACGCGGAAAAGTTGGTCGCGAAGGGGAAAATCGACGCCGCGATCAAGGAGTACGAACGCCTTCTCGATGAGAGCCCGAACGACGTCAACACACTCAATCGCATCGGAGACCTGTGGGTCCGCATCAATCGCAACGATGAGGCGGTGAAGGTCTTCACGAAGATCGCCGACCACTATTCGAAGGACGGCTTCTTCCTCAAAGCGATCGCGATCTACAAGAAAATCAACAAGCTCGATCCGTCGAAGCTCGAGGTCTACGCGAAGCTCGCCGACCTCTACGCGAAACAGGGTCTGGCGATGGAAGCGAAGAGCCAGTATCAGGTTCTCGCCGACTACTACCTCAAGCACGGCGATCCCGGAAACGCGCTGGCGATCTATCGAAAGATCTCCGAGCTCGATCCGAACTCGATCAACGTCCACGTCAAGCTCGCCGATCTCTACTCGCAGAACAACCAGACCGCGGAGGCGCTGAAAGAGTACGACCGCGTCGGACGCATGCTGCTCAAGCGCGGCATGCTCGACGAAGCGGTGCAGGTCTTCCGCAAGGCGCTGAAGATCGACGCGCGCAACATCGAGCTCGTGGAATCGCTCGTCACCGCGCTGCTCGAAGCGAAAGACTTCGACAATGCGCTGCAGATCGTCGACACCGCACTCGAGTCGAACAAGGACAACCCGCGCCTCATCGGCATGTGGGGACGCATCCAGATCGCGCGCGGCGATCTCAACTCCGCGCGCGGCGCGCTCGAACGCGCGGTACAGGCGAATCCCGACGAGCCGTCGATTCGAGAAGCGCTCGCCGAGATCTATCTCAAAGCCTCGAATGCGAACGGCGCGCTCGACATGCTCGCGCCGCTCGTCGAGAAAGCGCTCTCGCGCGGTGAGCGCGGCGGCGCGGTGGAGATGCTCAACCGCGTGCTGCGCGTCGACAGCGGACACACGCCGACGCTCGAGCGCCTCGTCGCCGTCTACAGTCGGCTCAACGAAGAGACGAACATCCTCGCGTCGATGAATTCGCTCGCCGAGGCGCACATCGCGAAGGGGCGATACGACGAAGCGGCGAAGGTGCTCGAGAAGCTCATCCAGCGCGAGCCGCAAAACGCGCAGCATCGCAACAAGCTGCAGTTCGTGAAGTCGCAGATGGGCGGCATCGACACGCTGCCCGCGAAACCGAAGACGGCCGCGGATGTTCCGCTTCCGCCGATGCCGATGCCGTCGCTCGAGATCGAAGAGCCGGCACCGCAGTTCGAGCTCGACGAGCCCACTCCTTCCTTCGAGCTCGATCTCGATGCCTCGGAGCCTCTCGAGCTCGACCTTTCGATGGATTCCGGTCCGTCGATCGCGCCGCCGCCTCCGCCTCCTCCACCACCGCCGACGCGGCTCGCGTCCGCGGTCGAGCAAGCGGCGAGCGACATCGCCGACGAAGCCGACGAAGATCTCGACTTCATCACCGAGCACCTCACCGAAGCGGAAGTCTTCGCGAAGTACGGACTCGCCGAGAAAGCCGCCGAGCATCTGCGCGCGGTCCTCGAGCGCGCGCCGAAGAACCTCACCGCGCACGAACGCCTGTTCCGCGTGCTTCTCGATGAAGGCGATACCGATGCCGCGCGCACTGCCGCGCATTCGTACGTCGCGTTGCTTCGCGATCGCGGCGACGACGACACGATCGACGTCGTCATGAACGACTTCGCGTCGCGCGGACAGTCGTACGATCTCACTGGAGCAGCACCGGCGCCCTCGCCGGCGGAGGTCCCCGAACCCGATTTCTCGATCGATCTCTCCGAGCCGGTCGAAGAAGAGATCAGCTTCGACCTCGAGCCGCCCGCGCCGGAAATCGAAGAGATCGAAGAGCCGATCCTCGAACCCATCGAATCGATCGAAAGCGAAGAGCTGTCCTTCGGCGACCTGGAGCCTGAACCGGTTGCCGTCGAAGAGGAGCAGCCGTTCTTCGGCGTCGAGTCGATTGGCAGCGGCGAGCTCGCGCTCGACGAGCCATCGTCCGAGGAGATCGGCGAGATCGATTTCTACATCGGCCAGGAGCTCTTCGAAGAAGCGGGCGACAAAGTCAACGCACTCCTCGCGCGCTTTCCCGGCAACAGCGAACTGCAGTCGCGCAAGAAGAGGATCGACAGCGCCGCGGCCGCGCAAGCCGCACCGCCTCCTCCGCCCCCGCCACCCGCCCGTCCCGCGGCGATCTCGCGCGCGGAAATCGAAGATGAGCTGCTCTCCGCGATTCCGGACGACGACGATGACATCGCTCCGCCGCCTCCGCCACCGCCGGTCGCCGCGAAGGCTCCGCCTCCGCCCGTGATCGACACGATGGCGCAGGAGGAGAACCTCTTCGCCGACGAAGACGACTTCTTCGATCTCGCGTCCGAGCTCGAATCCGAGCTTCTCGAAGACGACGAACAGGTCGCCCTCGGCGAAGAAGAGCAGTCGCTCGAAGAGATCTTCAAGGAGTTCAAGAAGGGCGTCGAGCAGCAACTCGATTCCGAGGACTACGACACACACTACAACCTCGGCATCGCCTACAAGGAGATGGGGCTGATCGACGAAGCGATCGGCGAGTTCCAGCTGGCGTCGAAGGATCCGAAGCGCGCCGTCGAATGCGCGTCGATGCTCGGCCTCTGCTTCCTCGAGAAGGGCATGCCGCAGCTCGCGATCAAGTGGTATCGCAAAGGTCTCGAGATCGCCGAGATCACCGAGGAGGAGCACGTCGGCCTTCTCTACGATCTCGGCAGCGCATACATGGAAGTTGGCGACACCACCAACGCGCAGAAGGCGTTCATGGAAGTGTACGGGATGAATACGAATTATCGGGACATCGTGTCGCGCATCAAACAATTGGAAGGCGCGAGATAGAGAGGTGGCGGCTGGCAGGTCGCGGGTGGCAGGTATGCCCGTTTTCCTGCGACCCGCCACCTGCGACCCGTCACCTCGTTCCGGGAACCAATCCCCAACTCACGCGTACTCCCCATAGATGGAACGCGACGACGCTGCCTTCACCGAATTTGTCGAGCGTCACAAGAACTCGCTTCTCAACTACCTCACGCACATGCTCCGCTCACGGGAGCGCGCCGAGGAGTTGTCGCAGGAGGCGTTCGTCCGTTTCTATCGCAGCGGATGGACGACGCGCGAAGACGCGCAGCTGGCGCCGTATCTGTTTCGCACGGCGACGAACCTGGCGGTTTCGAACATTCGTCGCGAGCGGCTGTGGCAGCGCATCGTGCCCAGCCTTATCGCGCGCGAACCGCGTAGCGCCTCGGCGGCCGATCGTCCGCTGATCACGCAGGAAATTCAGAATCAGGTCTCGTCGGCGCTCGAGAAGTTGCCCCTGAAGTTTCGCTCACCGCTCGTGCTGTACGAGATCGAAGAGTGGTCTTACGAACAGATCGCGCAAGCGCTCGATTGCGCGCTCGGAACGGTGAAGTCGCGCATCTCGCGCGCGCGTGCGCTCATGCGCCGCGACCTGGAGCCGTGGTGGATCGGAGAAAACAATGAAGACCATGATGGACGACGACGTTGGAACTGCGTTGCGGCAACTGCCGCGAGCGACGACATCGCCACGATTCGTATCTGAAGTGATGCGTTCCGTGCAGGGAAACGAAGGACGCGCCGTCCGTCCGCACGTGCTCCGCTTCGCGATGTCGTTCGCGATGATGATCGTGCTCGTCGTCGGCCTCTACGCAGGCCACATCCAGAAACAACATCAGCGACTTGAATCGCTCCGCGCCGAACATCGCAAGATCGAATCGGAGCTGAAGCAAGTCAAAGCGATCACCGATGAAGCGCGGCCCGTCGTCGTACTCGAGAACGGCGACACGAGCGTCATCGTCGATCTGAATCAATCGAAGCAGACCTATTACTGAGGAGCAACATGATCAAGAGACTCGCATTTGTTTTTGTTTTCCTGATGACGGCGACGACGCTGTTCGCCGGCGATCCGGATCGCCGCGTCGTCATCGTGCGCGACGGCCAGGTTCTTCTCGATGAAGGCTCGCCGCTGATCGGCACGCGCGGCTACATCGGCATCTCGCTCACCCAGCTCACGCCGGAGCTGCGCGAATACTTCGGCGCACCGAAAGACACCGGCGTTCTCGTCAGCTCGCTCGCCGACAACGGTCCGGCCGAGAAGGCGGGCGTGCATGTCGGCGACGTCATCGTGGCCGTGAACGGAAAGACCGTCGCGGGAACGCGGGAACTGACGCACGCGATGCGCGACGTGAAGAAAGGCGAGAGCGTCCGCATCGAAGTGATTCGCGGAAAAGCGCGGCAGACGATCGTCGCTACCGCCGATGAACGCGAGATGCCCGAAATGCTCCGCGCCCTCGACCTGGCCGATCTCGGTCAAAACCTCGGATCGCTCAGCTCTCTCGGCGGTCCGGGATGGCACACGCGCATCGCAGCACCCGAGGACATCGACGCGCTCCGCGCTCGCATCCGCGAGCTGGAGATGCGCATGAAAGAGCTGCAGAAGCGGCTCGATCAGAAATAGCGTGTGGCGCAGACATTCTTGTCTGCGAATCTTTTCGGGCCAGACAGGAATGTCTGGCCCACACGTGCCGTACAATCATGCGTGATGAATCGGTCGCTCGAATCGGCCCTCCGGTTCGTGAATCTCACCACCTCCGGTCTTCTCGCCGGCTCGCTCGGCTTCGGTGAGGCCGCGCTCGTTCCCGGATGGCAGCACGAACTGCCGCGTGAATCGAGCCTCAAACCATTCGACGCGCTCAAGGCCGTGAACTACTTCAACGCAATCGGGCCGCTCGCACTGGCAAGCGCGGTGACGCTCGCGGTCGGATCACGAAGCAACGGCGCGATGCGACGACTGCTCGACGCCGCGTCGGCCGTCGGACTCGCGGGCGTGCTCGCGACGACGGTGATGGTCACGGTGCCGATCAATCAGAAGCTCGAGACGCAGGCGCCGAGCGATTACGCGCGCGAAGAAGCGCAGTCGATGAGTCGCAACTGGCGCCGCACGCATGCCGTGCGCACGACGCTGGGCGTCGGCGCGTTCCTCTGCGCCGTCGCGTCGAATCTCGCTCATCGCGCAGCGAAGTGATCGAAGCCGCGCGGCGCGAGCGGTTCGCCATCCAATCGAACTCCGAGCTCTTTCGTCATGCGTCCGATCATGTAGACGGGACGCCCGACCTTCGCGCTGATCTCCGACTCGCGCAGCGATGAGGTGAACAGCAGCGCGAACTCTTCGCCGCCGTTGAGCACGAGATCCCGAACGTTCAGTCCACTCTCGAGCAGACCGGGGTAAATCGGAATTCGTTCGCGATTGATGTCGGCGCCGACGTGCTCACAAAGATGCTGCACGTCGCTCGACAATCCATCCGAGATGTCGATGCAGCTCGACGCGATCCCGACGAGCTTCATCCCGAGCTCGACTTCCGGCTCCGGATCGAGATGCCGTCGAATGGCCGACTCCGCAAATTCGCGCTGTGAGTACGGCATGGCGTCGAGGTTCGCGCCGAGGAGCGCGAGTCCCGCCGCCGATCCGCCGAGCGGGCGACTGACGTAAAGCCGATCGCCCACGCGCGCGCCGCTGCGAAGAATCGGCTGCTTCGCTTCGCCGATCGCAGTGACCGAGATCGTCAACTTCTCGGCGCGCGACAAATCGCCGCCGACGATCTCGATGCGATGCGACTTCGCCGCGCTCGCGAATTCGTCGAGCAGCTCGCGCACGTTCACCCACTCCGGCGCGCCGATGGCGACGAGCGCGTATTGCGGCTTCGCTCCCATCGCCGCGAGATCCGACAGATTCACCGCAAGGCTCTTGCGCGCGATCAAGCGAAGCGAAACGTCGCGGCGAAAGTCGACGTCCTCGATGAGCATGTCGTTCGTGATCACCTGATCGCCGATGACGGCCGCATCGTCGCCGGTGCGCGGGAAGAGCTCGCGAATGCGCGCGATGAGATCCGCTTCGCTCATCGCACCGGCACGATCGCGGTCATCGGACGATCGAACGTCTCTTTCGGATAGACGATCGCTTCGAGAAAGAGGCCCGACGGCGGCGCGGTCGGCTGCCACGCCTCTTTTCGCTTCAGCGGATCGCCGTCGACGTTTCCTCGCCCCACCTCCGCGAGATACGACACGAGTTTCCGCACCATCTTCCAGAGAAAGTGCGAGGCCTGGATGCGGAAGAGGATCAGCGCACCGTCGCGCGCGAGCTCGCAGCGTTCGACGACGACGATTCGCGACTCGTCTTCCTTGATGCGCTTGTCGCTGAACGCGGTGAAGTCATGGCGTCCCGCGAACTGCGCCGCCGTCTTTTGCATCGCATCAAAGTCGAGTCTGTCCTTGATCCACCAGACGAACGATTTCGCGAAGGCCGTGCGCCGCGTCGAGATTTGATAGAGGTAGACACGCGAGATCGCGTCGTGCCGCGAGTGAAAGCGATCGTTCGCGCGTGCGGCTTCGAGAATGTGGATGTCATGGGGCAGCAGGTCGTTGATCTTGCGTGAGAGCAGCAGCGGGTCGACGGTCTTATGCGCGCGAAGATGCGCGACCTGTGCGGCCGCGTGAACGCCGGCGTCGGTGCGTCCCGCGCCGCCGATCTCGACCTCGGCGCCGAGCACCTGGGACGCCGCGCGGAGCAGATGGCCTTGAACGGTTTTCTGCGTGTTACCCTGCGCCTGCCATCCCGAGTAGCGTGTTCCTTCGTACTCGATCGTGAGCTTGTAAGTCGGCATGCGCCCCAATTCGATTCAAGTGCTCGGCGATACGCTCGTCGTCGTCTGGAACGACGGCCACGAATCATACTATCCGCTCGAAGAGCTGCGCCGCGCCTGCCCGTGCGCCGCATGCAGCGGTGAGCCGGACCTCTTCGGAAGAATGGCCGGCGGCGGCCCACAGCGCTACGTCCCAGCGTCGTTCCAACTGGCAGGAATCGAATCGATCGGCAACTATGCGATCCAACCGAATTGGGCGGACGGGCACACGTATGGGATCTGGACGTTCGAGCGATTGCGGGGGTTTTGTCCCGATTGCAAGACTCAGTAACACAGAGTCATTGCACGATGACCGTCCCCTCCCGCCCTTCCACCGCGTCGCGGAGATGCTCGACATCCGTGATCAGCACCTGACCTCCGCCCGCCTTCACGAACTGCATCGCGGCTTCGATCTTGGGGCCCATCGAGCCGGCGGGAAACTGGCCTTCGGCGAGATGCTTCTGCGCTTCGGCGATCGTCATGCGCGACACGTCGCGCTGCGTCGGTTTGCCGAAATCGAGAGCGACTTTCGCGACGCCGGTGAGCACGATGAAGAGATCCGCTTTCAGCTCGTTCGCGAGAAGTGACGACGCGAAGTCCTTGTCGATCACCGCTTCGATGCCGCGCCACTGGCCGTCGCGTCCGCGCACGACGGGTATTCCGCCACCGCCGGCGGCGATGACGACGCTCGCGCTCTCCAGCATCCGCGCGATCGTGTTGATGTTCAGAATCCGTAGCGGTCGCGGCGATGGGACGACGTGACGCCAGCCGCGTCCTGAGTCTTCGCGCATCGTCCAGCCGAGGTCGCGCTCGAGCGCTTCGGCGCGATAGCGCGTGAAGAACGGGCCGATCGGTTTCGTCGGACGCTTGAACGCGGGATCGTTCACGTCGACTTCGACTTCCGTCAGCACCGTCGCCACTTCGCCGGGAGATCCGATCGACTCGAGACGATTACGGATCGCCTGCTGCAGCATGAAGCCGATCGAGCCTTCCGTCTGCGCGACGCAGACGTCGAGCGATTGCGGCGGAATCTTCGTCGACGCCTCTTCGGCCTGCACGAGGATGTTGCCGACCTGCGGCCCGTTCCCGTGCACGACGATCACCTTGTAACCCTGCCGCGCGATGTCGGCGAGCCAGCGCGCCGCCTGCTTCGCGCGCGCGATCTGCTCCTCCTGCGTTCCGCGATCTTCCTGGCGCAGAAGGGCGTTCCCTCCGAATGCAACGACGGCGAGGCGCGGCTTCATCACACGTCTTCGCGTTCGAGCGGCATGGTCATGCAGCGCGGTCCGCCGCGGGCGCGCGACAACTCGTTGCCCTGGATTTGAATCGCGTACTTGCGGTCCGTCCACGTCTCGAGCTCGGTGCGCCCGAGGAGGAGATCGTCTTCGTAGACGATGTGATAACCGTGCTTGGCGAGCTGCTCGGCGGTGCGCACGTTGCGCTCGTAGAGCAGGATGACGCCCGGCGCGAGCGCGAACGCATTCGCGCCGTCGGTCCACTGCTCGCGCTGCTGATCGACGGCCTTCTTGCCGCCGCAGTAGACCGGATCGAGATCGAGTTTTGATTTCTTCAGCGCGTGCAGCAGCGACTTCTGTTCCGTGTACTTCAGCGAGCGCTGCGTCAGATCGATCGACGTCACCGTCGCCGCTTCGTCGCCGCCGGGCAGAATCACCGGCGGATAAATGAGGCACTCGTCGCGGCTGATGAACGTGAAGACGGTATCGAGATGCATGAACGATCGCTGCTTCGGCAGCTCGACCGCGATCACCGTGCGCACATCGGGATCGCTCGCCTTGAGCGACTTCGCCAGCTCGCGCACGCCGCGAATGTTCGTCCGCTCGGTGACGCCGACGAGCAGCAGATCGCGCCGCGCGACGAGCACGTCGCCGCCTTCGAGCGTCGGCGCGTTGCGCGTCATCGGACGTTCGGACTGCGACGACATCAGATCGACGCGCAGCCGTCCGCGGAACATCACGTGGTTCTCGAAAACGTATTTCGAAAGCAGCGCTTCGCGGCGTCGCGCCTGCGTCGCCATCGACGAAATGACGACACCATCGCCGACGACGACCTGCGGATCGCGCATGAAGAAGAAGTTCGGAACGGGAAAGAGATCGAACGTCGGCAGATCGCCCGTCTGCTTTTTCTCGTTCGGAATCCCGCCGATCAACACCTCGGCCAGCGCCGACGGCGATTGCTCGAGCAGCCACGATGCGAGCCGGCGGCCGAGCTGACTGCGTTTCACGAAGTCGCGGACGATGCGTCGTTTGACGTCCGGATCCTGGAGCACTTCTTCGAGCAGATCTTCGATGTCATAGACCTCGTCGGCGACGAACCGGATGATCTGTTGGAATCGCCGGTGCTCTTCGCGCGCGACCTGGCCGTAAAGAATGTCGTCGAACAGCAGCTGCGCCATCATCGGCGGGACCATCACGTCGATCTCGCGTCCGGGCAGGTGCACGAGCACGCTCTTCAGCCGCCCAATCTCACTCGTTACGTGAAGTTGCATTCGGGCGGCATTCTAATTCGTAGAATGGCCTTGTGAGCCGCACGGCGGTAGTTCTGTTCGCGGGCGATCCGCGGCGCGAAGAGGTGCAAAAAGGCCTTCCGGCGCGGTTTCTGGCGCGATTACACGATCGACTCACGCGAACCATTCGGCGATTCGACGTCGATCTCTTCATCGCCGACGACATCGCGGTCGGTTCTTTGGCGCACAAGATCGACCATGCCTTCGCGATCCCGTTCGCGCGCGGATACGAACGCGTCATCGTGCTCGCCGGCGACATCGTCCTGCGTCCGTCGATCCTTCAACGCGCGATCGAGTCGAGCGAAACGCTGATCGGACGCACGTGCGACGGCGGCTTCTACATCCTCGCGTGCAGCGAGCGGCCGCGGATCGATTGGACGTCGCTCACGTCCGACGATGTCGCCGCGCAGCTCGACTGCGGATTCCTTCCGCAGCTGCGCGACGTCGACTCCATCAACGACGCGCGAATCGTTGCGCCCGACCTGATTCCGCGCATCGAACAAAGACCACGCAACCGCGCAACCCCGCAACCCGCGCAACCGCTCAACCAACTCCGCGCCCCTCCTCGCGCTGCATAACCGCACTTCCACGCAGCCGAAATCGAGGAGGACAGCAATGCCCAGCTACTACATGTCCGAGGATCTTGCGCGCTTTGGCGACATGGCGAAAACGTCGCCGCATTTGTTCGATCTCTTTCTGAACTGGTATTCGACCACGATGAAAGAGGGCGCGCTCGACGAGAAGACGAAGAAGCTCATCGCGCTCGCCGTCGCGTTCGCGATTCAGGAGCCGTACTGCATCGACTCGTACGCGTCCGCGTGCGCCGACGCCGGATGCGCGCCGGAGGAGATGGCCGAGGCGGTGAATGTTGCGGCGGTGATCCGCGGCGGCGGCACGATCGCGCACTGGGTTCAGGCCTGCAACACGTTCTCGCGGAAGGACTGACGTGCGACGAATCGTCGTCATCGGCGCGGGACCGATCGGTCTCGCGGCCGCGGCGGGCGCATCGGAGCGCGGACACGACGTCACCGTGCTCGAAGCGGGTGAAGTCGGCGCATCGCTGCGCACGTGGGGCGCGACGCGTTTCTTCACGCCGCTGTCGATGAACGTGCGGTCCGGTGTCATGCCGCGCTGCGAAGACAGCGCGGAATCCCCCGGCATGTGCGAAGGGGATTCCGCGGCGTCTGTGCGCCGCGGAATGACAGATTTGCTCACCGGGCCCGAGTACATCGACCGCGTTCTTCTTCCGCTCGCGTCGCGATTGAACGTGCGCACGAACACGCGCGTGGTATCGATCACGCGACGCGGACTGACGCGCACCGACTTCGCCGGCCATCCGCTTCGTGCGGAAAAACCGTTCCGCATCCTCACGGCGAACGACGAACTGTTCGAAGCCGACGTCGTCCTCGACGCCAGCGGCAGCACGTCGCCGATTCCGTTTCCGGCGCGCGGCGTTTCTAGCGCGGACATGATCCGCACACTCGGCGAGCTCGAGTCGCGCAAGGACGAATTGCGCGTCAAGTCCGTGCTCGTCGCCGGTCACGGGCACTCCGCGGCGCATGCAGTGTCGCTGCTTCACGATGCCGGCATCGCGGTGCGTTGGGCGGTGCGCACTCCGAATCTGCGTCCGTGCGAAGAGATCGCGAACGATCCGTTACCCGAGCGGAAGCGCGTTATCACCGTCGCGAATGAGCTGGCGCGAACGATTCCGGTCGAGCGGCGCGCGACGATCGAATCGATCCACGGCCGCGACGTCACGCTCACCGGCAATCGCAGAGTCGAAGCGGACGTCATCGTTGCGCTCACCGGCTATCGTCCGCTCGACGGCTTCACGACCGAGCTCGCGCTCGAGACCTCGCCGGTCAACGAAGGCGGCGCGCGTTTGTATCGCGCGATCTCGAAAATCACCGACTGTCTCTCCGTGCCGAAATTGTCGAACGACGATCTCGCGTCGGGCGAACCCAACTACTTCTTCATCGGCGCGCGCGCGTACGGCCGCAGCCGCACGTTCCTGCTGCAAACCGGATTCGCGCAAGTCGAAGCGATCCTCGACTCACTCCAATGACCGAACATCCGCACGTTCCGATGCTCGCGCTCGACACCGTCTGGTTTCAGGTGGCGGGCACGATCTGCAATATCGCCTGCACGCATTGCTTCATCTCCTGCTCGCCGAAGAATCACTCGCACGAGATGCTCTCGCTCGCCGACGTCGAGACTCGCCTCGCCGAATCCCTTCGCCTCGGCGTCAAGGACTACTACTTCACAGGCGGCGAGCCGTTCATGAATCGCGACATGATCGCGATCCTTCGCGCGACGCTGAAGCAGGGACCGGCGACGGTCCTGACGAACGGCATGCTGCTGCGCCGCGAAGTTTGCCGCCAGCTTCGCGAGCTGATCGACGCCAGCGAATACTCGCTCGACATCCGCGTGAGCCTCGACGGATTCGACGCCGCGTCGCATGACGCCATCCGCGGCGAAGGCGTATGGGATCGCGTGATGATCGGGCTGCGCAATCTCGCAGAGTTCGACATCAATCCGGTGGTCACGGTGACCGAGGCGGCGGACGGAGTGGGGAGCGAAGAAGGACGCGCGGCGTTTCTCGCGCTGATTCGCTCGTTCGGATTCGCGAAGCCGCGGCTGAAAGTGCTTCCGCTGTTCCGCATCGGCGCGGAGACGACGCGCACGCGCGCGTACGAGCCCTGGGAGAAGCTGACGACGCTCGGCGAAGACGACGCGAGCGTGCTGCAATGCTCGACGTCGCGCATGATCACGAGCAAGGGCGTGTACGTCTGCCCGATTCTTCTCGACTACGACGAAGCGCGCATGAGCGACTCGATCGAAGAATCGCTGCGGCCGTTCCCGCTGAAGTTCGGCGCGTGTCATACGTGCTGGGTCGACGGAGTGTCATGTCGGACGTGACGCGCATCGCGCTCATTGGCGGCATCTACTCGAACTATCACGCGCTGGTCGCGACACTCGACGACATCGAGCGCCGCGGCGCCGACGCCACCTTCTTCCTTGGCGACCTCGGCGCATTCGGTCCCCATCCCGATCGCGTTCCCGAGTTGCTCATCGAGCGCGGCATCCCCGGCATCCAAGGCAACTACGAAGAGTCGCTCGCCAGCGGCCGCGCCGACTGCAACTGCGGCTACACCGATCCGCGCGACAACGTCTACGCGCAGATCTCGTACGACTACACGTTCGAGCACACGAACGACGCGCTCAAGAAGTGGATGGGAACGTTGCCGCAGTCGATGCGCCTCGACGCCGGCGGCAAGCGCGTTCTTCTCTCGCACGGCTCACCGCGCCGCATCAATGAATTTCTCTGGCGATCGACGTCGCCCGACGCGTTTCTGCATCGCCTCTGCGACGAGCACGATGCGGACGTCATCGTCTGCACGCACAGCGGATTGCACTGGCACAAAGCAATCGGCGGCGGACGCCACGCCGTGAACGCCGGCGTGATCGGACGTCCCGCGAACGACGGACGCACGAACGTCTGGTACACGATGCTCACGATCGACGGCGACGTCCGCGTCGAATTCATCCCGATCGAATACGACCACGCGACGCTCGCGCGCGAGATGCGCGCGGAGAAACTCCCGGAAGAATTCATCGAGACCATCGAGACCGGATGGTGGACGACGTGCCTCGAGTCGCTGCCGGCGAAGGAGCGAATGGCGAGCCGCTTCTGAGGCGCGTATTACAATCGAGACACGCACGTCATGTCCCGGCTCGCCGTCTACGCGATCGCTGTTCTCTTCGCCGCGCCGCGCATCGCCTTCGTTCGCACGCTACCCGCGCGCCACGACATCGGCGGTGAGCGCGCCGCCGTGATCTACGCGCTCGGCGACAACGACAAGGTGACGACGTTCGTCGAAGTCTTTCTCGCGCACACGAACCGCGAAGGAAGCATCATCCGCGTCGATGACGCCGTCGATCGTTCGCGGCATCTCTTCGGCGAGCGGCCGACCGAGCAGCAGATCCGCCACCTCAATCACGACCATCCCGCCGACGTCTACCTCGGCATCAACCACTTCAGTTGCGACACGGTCGAGCGCGGGGGCGAGGGGAGCACCTACGACGTCGACGGCACGCGCATCAAACGCAAGCAAGTGTGGGCTGACGCGACGTGCCGCGCACGCATCGACGTCATTCAGCCGTCGACGGTGAAGCGTTTGTTCTCATTCGACGTGAAGGGCGAAGGAACTTCCGCGCGCGTGGTGGAGATGACGGAAGAGGATCGCGGGGTCGCGGTCGAACAGGCGGCGCGTTACGCGGCGCTCGATGCATCGGAAGCGATCATGCCGAGGAGGATTCGCGAATCGATCGAGCTGGATGAGGATGCGCCGATGTTCGATCGAGGAAACGCGATGATCGAATCGGGACGGCTCGAAGCGGCGCGAACCCTTTGGGAGAACGAGTTGAAGACTCACGACTCATCGGCGCCGCTTCACTACGATCTGGCTGCGGTGTGCGACGCGATCGGCGATCTGGAGTGCGCGCGCGATCACTACGTCGCCGCAGCGCGCATCGCACCGGGCGATGCGCGCTATCGGTCGGAATTGCACTTGTTCAAAAAGCGACGCAGCGTTACGCGTTGATCTGAATCTGCTTCGGCTTCGCTTCGTCCTTCTTCGGGATCTCGATCTCGAGGATGCCGTTCTTGTAGTTGGCGACGATCGCGTTGGAGTCGGCGCTGCGCGGCAGCGTGAACGTGCGGACGAAGCTGCCGTACTGGCGCTCGATACGGTGGTAGTTGCGATCTTCCTTCCGTTCGAACTCGCGCTCACCGCTGACGGTGAGGACGCCGTCGACGAAGTTGACCTTGAGGTCGCTCTCGCTCATGCCGGGAACTTCGACTTTCACCATGATCTTGTGCGCGTCTTCCGCGACGTCGACGGGCGGCGCCCAGGTTCCGTTCGGAACGAATTCATCGAGGAAGTTGAAGCGGGCGAAGAAGGGCTCGAAAGCGCGGGGATTGTGACGAGTGAGGAATGTCATCGTTTGCCTCCTATTGATATGAGTTGTTCAAACTCAGATTGAACGAACTCAATCATAATCTGCTTTTATTCCACGCAGATAGTCATCGGAATGTTTTACCGTACCGGCTGTTGTAAGTGGCTCACATGACGGCACTTGTCGAAGATCGCTCCGAGCTGGAGCGCGAAGTCGCGAGACGACGGACGTTCGCCATCATCTCGCATCCCGACGCCGGCAAGACGACGTTGACGGAGAAACTCCTCCTCTACGGCGGCGCGATCGACATCGCCGGCGCCGTCCGCTCGCGTCGCGCCGGACGCCACACGACGTCCGACTATCTGGCGATGGAACAGGCGCGCGGCATCTCCATCACCTCGACCGTGCTGCAGTTCGAATACGAAGGCTTCTGTCTCAATCTGCTCGACACGCCCGGCCACGAAGACTTCAGCGAAGACACGTACCGCACGCTCGCCGCGACCGACAGCGCCGTGATGGTGCTCGACAGCGCGAAAGGCATCGAGCCGCAAACGCGAAAGCTGTTCGAGGTTTGCCGCATGCGGCACATCCCGATCGTCTGCTTCATCAACAAGCTCGATCATCCGGGCCGCGATCCGTTCGATCTCATCGACGAGATCGAGCGCGAGTTGAACGTGCACGCCGTGCCGATGAACTGGCCGATCGGCAACGGTCCGAATTTTCAGGGCGTCTACGATCTTCGCGATCGGCGCGTGCTGCGATTCGAGCGCACGCAACACGGAGCATCGATCGCGCCGGTGATGGTCACCGGACTCGATGACCCGATGCTCGAAGAGACCGTCGGTCCGACCGCGTTCTCCGAACTTCGCGACGCCGCGGAGCTGCTCGCCGGAGCCGGCGCTGCATTCGACAAAGACGCGTTCTCGCGCGGCGCGTTGATCCCGGTCTTCTTCGGAAGCGCGATCAACAACTTCGGCGTCGAGCCGTTTCTCCGCTCGCTGCTCGATCTCGCGCCGTCACCGGTCGCGCGCGGCGGAGTCGCGCCGACGAGCGAGACGTTCACCGGATTCGTGTTCAAGATCCAGGCGAACATGGACAAGCGCCATCGCGATCGTCTCGCGTTCATGCGCGTTTGCTCCGGCGTGTTCGAAAAGGACATGCTCGTGCATCACTCGCGGCTCGACCGCGAAGTGCGCATGACGCGGCCGCATCGCCTCTTCGCGCGCGATCGCGAAACGATCGAGCGCGCGTTTCCCGGCGACGTCATCGGCTTCGTGAACCCGGGACTCTTCCGCATCGGCGACGCCGTCTCCAGCGGCGAGCCGGTCGAGTTCCCGCCGATTCCGCGCTTCGCGTCCGAGCACTTCGCAACGCTGCGCGCGAAGGAGGTCACGCGTCAGAAGCAGTTCCAGAAGGGACTCGAGCAGCTCGAGGAAGAAGGCGTGATGCAGGTCCTCACGCTTCACGAAGGATTGAGGAGCGAGCCGATTCTCGCCGTCGTCGGCGAGCTGCAGTTCGACGTTCTCCGTTCGCGACTCGAGACCGAGTACAACGTCGAGACGACGATCACGAATCTCTCGTACACGATGGCGCGCTGGGTCGACGTCGACATCGACGCAGCGGCGAAGCTCTCGATCCCGTCGAAGAGCCGTCTCGCCGTCGACACCGAAGGGCGTCCCGTCATCCTCTTCTCTTCAGCGTGGGAGCTCGAGCTGGCGGAGAAGGACAATCCCTCCGTAACGTTCAGCGCCGCTTCGTGAGTAGTGCGCGCGCAAATACGCCGCGATGCGCTGGTCGTAGTCGACGCCGAATCCGCGCGAGCAGAACTCGCTGACGTCGCGCGGCACGATCGCAATCCACTCCGGCCGCTTCGTTTCCAGCTCGTGAAGAATCCGTAGCTCCGCCTGCGGATCCGCGCTCTCCGGCGGCGTGAACGTGTGGTACTTGATCGGCGTCGGGATGTCGAAGAGGTAATTGATCGTGAGACCTTCGGGCATCACCACCAACGATCGGAGTCCACTTCTGCCGAGCGCGTTGAGCCCGGCGGCGCGATCGGCGTTCGCGTCGTAGATCGTGCCGCGCGGCGTGATGATCGGAAAGGTCTTCTTCGCATACGCGCCGTGCGCAATGACGAGTGAGTGCAGCGCCGCGCCCGCGAATGCGGCGATCCACGCGCGCGACGGCACGAACGTGAACAGCACGTACGCCGCGAGCACATACAGCGGGACGACGAAGACGAAGCCGTACCAGACCGGCGTGAGATGCAGGAACACACGCGACGACGCGCAGAGCGACGCCGCGAGCAACAACGGCAGCGGAGTGTCGCGGCGGCGCCACGCGATCGGAATCAGCGCGAGCTGGAGGGCCGACCAGGCGATGAAGAAGTAGCCGAGGATGCCGACGGCGGCGGCGAGGAGGCAGGCAACCGCGATCCACCGGCGTTTGATCGCGAACACGACGAATGCGATCGCCGCCGCGCCGAGCACGCTCTGGACGAGGAGCTGCGGCCACTGATCGAATCCCGCGACGTTCGCGTAGAACGTGCGCAGCACCGCGCTGTGTCGCATCGCATCCGGCAAAACGTTGCCGTGCAGCCAGTCGGTGTCGCGAAAAACAAAGCTGACGAACGCGAACACGACGGCCTGCAGCGCGATGTACGCCACGATCGCATTTCGTTTGCGCGCAACGAGCAACACGATCAGCGTGAACGCCGCGAATTCGACTTTCGTCCACGACGCCGCGACCGCGAGCACGACCGCGAGCCATTCCAGTGGAGGACAGGCGCCCTCGCCTGTCCTTCCGGCGGCGCGATCGCCGGACAGGCGAGGGCGCCTGTCCTCCACTAAAGCCCCTACCATGCCGAGGAAGAAAAGCATCGCCAGCGTTGCAGCGTGCGCGTACGGGAAGAGATAGTTGCAGCCCCACGTCGATTGTCCGGCCACGCTGCATGCTGCGAACGTCGCCGCCGCGGTCACCGCCGCAACGTCATTCGCTACGCGGCGCACCAGAACATAGATCACTGTCGCCGTCGCGCACGCGATCACAATCCCGATGAAGACATACGACGCGATCGAGCGGCCGACGACGCTCGTCACCGCGGCGAGCAGATACGGCGTGAGCGGCGGATAGAAATACGCGATGTCGCGATAGAGCTTCGCGCCGTGCGCCAGCTGTTGCGGGATGTAGAGATCGCGGCCGGTGTCGACGATCGGATCGAGCCAGCGCATCCACGACTGCGCGATCGCGATCGCGCCAATCGCCGCGATGATGCCGGCGTCGATGAGACGACGGATCACTCCCGCATCGTCTCCGGATCGACGCCCATCGTCGCGCACCAGTCGCGATACGCAAACGGAGAGATCTCCGACGGCTTGATCTCGCTGCGTCCGCCCCAGAAGACGTTCGTATACGAGACCGGGATCCCGATGCTCGCCAGATGCTCGTCGATGGCGCGCTTGTGCGCGAGCACCGCATCCTTCTCCGTTCCGTGCGCGACGGCCATGATGTTCACGTTGCGGAACTCGTCGCCGCCTTCGCGCCAGTAGCAGTGCGTGAGGATGTGAAAGCGTCCGACTTCGCGTCCCGCTTCGATCTCGCGTCCCTTCGGCACGGCCCAGTGAAAGAGCGCGTTGAAGCGCGTGACGCGATCGCCGCTCTGCAATTGCTTCACGTGTTCGAGGAACGTCGAGAAGCGGCCGATGACGTTTCGCTTGTTGAGCGACTCCGCGACTTCGAAAAACGTCTCGAGTGGCACGCCTGCTTCATCGGCGCGATGCTGCCAGATGTCGCGCGCGACTTCGTCGACTTCGAGCTCGCGCTTGAGCGCCGTCATCACGCGCCATTCGAGATCCGTTAGCTCGACCTTCGTCGTGTCCTTCTCTTCCGCGAGCGCGTCCGACTTGCTCCCCGGCTCCATCCCCTTGCGCCGCACGTGGCCGACGCCGAGGGCGAAGATGCGGTTTGCAGGCATGACGCGAAAGTGCGAGGCGGAGACGTGTTTCGCGAGCAGCGCGCAATGCTTCTCGATCGAGTAGCCCTGCGGCACTTTCACCGTCGTCCACAATCGATACGACGAGCCTGGCGTTGCCGGATCGGCGGAGCGAACGACGACGTGTCCCGAAAACGGATCCTGCTGAAACATGAAGTCGAACGCTTCATCGATCTTGTCGTTCGGCACCTGCCACGCCACGAGCGCGCCCTCGGCGAGGTTCGTCGCCATCAGCGTCTGCCGCACGCGCCGGATCGTTCCCGCGCGCAGCATCGCGCGGATGCGTTCGAGGACGGTGTCGATGTCGACGCCCGACTTCTCCGCGATCTCCCCGAACGGATCCCTCACGAATCCCTGAATCCGATCCTCGGACACCGACAGGATTTGGGCGTTGACGGGGTCGGTGTGCGCGACGGGCGTTTCGGCGACGGTGGACATGACTTCTAGCATATCCGGCCAGCCGCGGAGGCGCCTAGGATGTGGCCATGCGCCGCGCCTTCGCGTTCGTTCGCACCATCATCGTCGCGTCGTTCTTCGTGTGGCTCTGGTGCTTTCTCATTCCGCGTTGGTTCCGCGTGCCGCTACATATCGTGCACCCTGAAGCGTGGATCGTGATCGCGATCGGCGGCGTCATCGCGGCCGCGTGCATGTTCGAATTCGCGTGGCGCGGCTACGGAACTCCCGCGCCGATGGATCCGCCGCGGCGCCTCGTCGTCAGCGGCATCTATCGGTTCGTGCGCAATCCGATGTACGTCGGCTTCGCGATCCTTCTCCTTGGACAGGCGTGGCTCACCGGACGTATCGAGATCGTGTACGAGACACTCTTCTATCTCGCGTTCTTCACGATCTTCGTGATGGCGTACGAAGAGCCGGCGCTGCGCTCGAAGTTCGGCGACGACTATCGCGAATACTGCCGCAACGTGCGACGCTGGATTCCGCGTCTCACGCCGTGGCAGGAAAAGGGCTGACGCATGCTCGCCGCGCTGGTCTTCATCGTGACGACGAGCGCCGACAGCGGACCGGGCTCGCTGCGCCAGGCGATTCTCGACGCGAATGCCGTTCATGCGAACACGCAGCCGGGAATCGCCTTTCACATCGGCGAGCCGCTGCCGCGATCGGGCTTCTACACGATCCGGCCACGATCGCCGCTTCCGGCAACGACGTTCTTCGGCGACATCGACGCGACGACGCAAGGAACGAGCGCGGCGCCGCTCGTCATGATCGACGGATCGGAACAGACCGACGGCGACGGCATCACGCTCAACGGCTCGACGAATCTCAAGGGCGTCGCGATCGGCAACTTCAAACGTTACGGCGTGCTCGTTTCGCTCGACGGGCCGATGACCGCGGCGATCGAAGGCGACTACATCGGCATCGATCCGAACGCCGTCCCGGCGCCGAACGAGCAAGGCATCGCCGCGCGCACTCCGTATTCGAGCGTCCGCATTCGCAATTGCGTGATCAGCGGCAACCGCCGGTGCGGAATCGGCCTCGTGACGACGTCGTCGTCGCCGGCGACGATCTCCACGCTGATCGATAACAACCGCATCGGCGTCGCGCCCGACTCCGACCGTCCGATCCCGAACGGCGCGAGCGGCATTTACTTTCCGGGACCGGTGCGCGCGGACATCTCGCGAAACGTGATCGCCCATCATCCGCACTTCGGCATCGCACTCCTCGCGCGGCAACCGACTCTCTTGATCACCGCAAACCGCATCTTCGACAACGCCGGCAACGCGATCGACTACGGGTTCGACGGCACGACCGCGAACGTCATTGACGACTCGAAGCGCTTCCCGAACTTCCCCGTCATCACCGACGCCGCGTACGACGCCACCAGCGGCAAGACGACCATCACGTTTCAACTCGATACATCGGCAGGTGTCTCGTGGTCGCCGGGCATTTGTCCCGGAACTTTGTACTGCTACTTCTCCGCCGCGTTCGTTCGCGTGGAGCTCTTCGTGAACGGCACTTCACACTCCGACACCGAAGAGCTCCTCGGCAGCATCTCGCTCGGGAATCTCGCGCTCGACGGGCCAAGTCATTTCATGAAGGAGTTCGCCGTCGGCGGCGATCTGCGCGGACGATGGATCTCGGCGGTGACGATTCGCTCGCGAGACGACTGCGTGACGGACGAGTGTGACATCGTCTCCGAGAGCTCCGAGCCGAGTCCCGGTTTTGTGGTACATTCCGCGCACCTGGAGTGATTTGCGGGGCCGCTTGCAACCAGGATAAAAAAAGCTAAAGAGCCGGCAGTCGTCAGCTTCGAATTCGGTTGGCCCCGCACGCTCGCGGGGTTTTTGTTTTTCGGAGACACGATGGCCCAACCCGATCGCACCGCAGAACTTCGTCGCATCATCGAACAGCGCATCGTCGTCATCGACGGCGCGATGGGAACGATGATCCAGCGCTACGGCCTCGACGAGGCCGCGTATCGCGGATCACTTTTCGCGAACCATCCGCGCGACCTCAAAGGCGCCGCCGACGTGTTGTGCCTGACGCGCCCCGAGGTGATCGAGGAAGTGCATCGCGCGTACCTCGAAGCGGGCGCCGACATCATCGAGACGAACACCTTCAACGCGCAGGCGATCTCGTTCGAGGATTACGGACTCGAGCCGTTCGTCTACGACATCAACCGCGCCGCCGCGCAAATCGCGCGACGCGCCGCCGACGCGTTCTCGACTCCCGATCGTCCGCGCTTCGTCGCCGGTTCGCTCGGCCCGACGAATCGCACCGCGTCGCTCTCGCCTGACGTAAACAGTCCTGCGTTTCGCGCCGTCACGTTCGATGCACTCGTCGACGCGTACTACGAACAGGTGCGCGGACTCGTTGACGGCGGCGCCGACATCCTCCTTCCCGAAACGACGTTCGACACGCTCAACCTCAAAGCCGCGCTCTTCGCGATCGAGAAGTTCTTCGCCGACACCGGCATCACGCTTCCCGTCATCGCGTCGCTGACGATCACCGACGCATCGGGCCGCACGCTCTCCGGACAGACTGTCGAAGCGGCGTGGATCTCGATCCAGCACGCGCCGCTCTTCGCCGTCGGCATGAACTGCGCCCTCGGCGCGCGCGAGATGCGGCCGCACATCGAAGAGCTCGCGTCGGTCGCGCCGCTCTTCATCTCCTGCTATCCGAACGCCGGACTTCCGAACGCGCTCGGCGAATACGATCAGTCGCCGGCGATGATGTCGGAGCTGCTGCGCGAGTACGCGCAGAACAACTGGATCAACCTCGTCGGCGGCTGCTGCGGCACGACACCCGATCACATTCGCGCGATCGCCGAGGCGGTGCGTGATTTGCCGCCGCGCGTGCCGCAGCCGGTCGAGCAGCATCTGCGATTGAGCGGTCTCGAGCCGCTCGTCGTGCGCGAAGACTCGAACTTCATCATGGTCGGCGAGCGCACGAACATCACCGGCTCGCCGAAGTTCGCGCAACTCATCAAAGCGAACGACCTCGAAGGCGCGCTCGCCATCGCACGGCAGCAGATTGAAGGCGGCGCGAACATCCTCGACGTCAACATGGACGAAGGGATGCTCGACTCCGAAAAGGTGATGACCGAGTTCCTCAACCTCATCGCCTCGGAGCCGGAGATCTCGCGCGTTCCGATCATGATCGACAGCTCGAAGTGGTCGGTCCTCGAAGCGGGACTCAAGTGCGTGCAGGGCAAAGCAGTCGTGAACTCGATCTCGCTCAAGGAAGGCGACGCGAAGTTCCGCGATCAGGCCACGCTCGTGAAGCGCTACGGCGCCGCGGTGATCGTGATGGCGTTCGACGAGCAGGGCCAAGCCGACACGATCGAGCGCAAGGTCGCGATCTGTTCGCGTGCGTACGACATCCTCGTCAACGAAGTCGGCTTCGATCCGACCGACATCATCTTCGACACCAACGTGCTCACGGTCGCCACGGGCATCGAAGAGCACAACGACTACGGCGTCGCGTTCATCGAGTCCGTGCGCCGGCTGCGCGAGAAGTACCCGCTCACGAACACATCCGGCGGCGTCAGCAACGTCTCGTTCTCATTCCGCGGCAACAAGACCGTGCGCGAGGCGATGCACGCCGCGTTTCTCTATCACGCCATCAAAGCAGGACTGACGATGGGCATCGTCAACGCCGGCCAGCTCGCAATCTACGAAGAGATCCCGAAGGATCTCCTCGCACTCGTCGAGGATGTTCTTCTCAATCGCAGTCCTGACTCGACGGAACGTCTGCTCGTGTACGCCGACTCGATCAAAGGACAGTCGGTGCAGATCGAGAAGCAGGCGGCGGCGTGGCGCAGCGATTCGGTCGAAGCGCGGCTCTCGCACGCGCTCGTGCAAGGAATCATCGACTACCTCGACGCCGACATCGAAGAAGCGCGCGCGCAATATCCGAGCGCGCTGTCGATCATCGAAGGCCCGCTGATGGACGGCATGAACATCGTCGGCAATCTCTTCGGCGCGGGAAAGATGTTCCTCCCGCAAGTCGTGAAGAGCGCGCGCGTGATGAAGAAAGCGGTCGCGTATCTCTTGCCGTTCATGGAAGCGGAGAAGGCGAAGAGCGGCGACACGTCGGCGCGCGGCAAGGTGCTGCTCGCGACGGTGAAGGGCGACGTTCACGACATCGGCAAGAACATCGTCGGCGTCGTCCTCGGCTGCAACAACTACGAAGTCATCGACCTCGGCGTGATGGTATCCGCCGACAGGATTCTCGACACCGCGATGAACGAGAACGTCGACATCGTCGGCCTCTCCGGCCTGATCACGCCGTCGCTCGACGAGATGGTGCACGTCGCGCGCGAGATGGAACGCCGCAACATCAACAAGCCGCTGATGATCGGCGGCGCGACGACGTCGAAGCTGCACACCGCCGTGAAAATCGCGCCGCGCTATTCGAAGACGACGGTCCACGTGCTCGACGCATCGCGAGCCGTCGGCGTCGTGTCATCGCTCCTGAGCGTTGAAAGACGCGATGACTTCGCCGCGACAACGCGCAGCGAATACGAATCCCTGCGCGCCAAACAACAAACAAGCGCGATCAAACTTCTGACGCTCACCGAAGCCCGCAAGCGTAAACCGTCTCTCAGTGGGGCGGCGGCGCCCCCGCCGCCGCAATTCGGCGTCCAACGTTTCGAAGACGTCCCCCTCTCCGAGCTCGAGCCCTTCATCGACTGGTCCCCGTTCTTCGCCGCATGGGAGCTCCGCGGCCGCTTCCCGCAAATCCTCAACGAACCGCGCGCGAAAGAGCTCCACGACGACGCGCGCAAGCTCCTCGTGGAGATCATCGAGAAGCGCCTCCTTCGCGCAAGCGCCGCCTTCGGCATCTGGCGCGCCAGAGCAAACGGCGACGACATCGACCTGCTCGACGAAGCCACGACGATTCACACGCTGCGTCAACAGCAGGAAACGAACAGCGGCCGCAATCTTGCCCTCGCCGATTTCGTGTCGTCCACGAACGACGACGCCATCGGCGCGTTCGCCGTCACCGCCGGCGCCGGCGTCGAGGAACTGGTCGCGCACTTTCAGCGCGATCACGACGACTACAACTCGATCATGACGAAAGCGCTCGCCGATCGACTCGCCGAAGCGCTCGCGGAGAAACTGCATCGCGACGTTCGCCGCACCTGGTACGCGCCCGATGAGTCGTTGCCGGTCGAGGAGCTCGTCGCCGAAAAATATCGCGGCATCCGCCCTGCGCCCGGCTACCCGGCGTGCCCCGATCACACCGAGAAGCGCACGATCTTCAATCTCCTCGACGCCGAAAGCATCGGCATGCACCTGACCGAATCGTGTGCAATGACGCCCGCCGCATCCGTCAGCGGCTTCTACTTCGCGCATCCCGACGCGCACTACTTCGCAGTCGGCAAGATCGGACGCGATCAAGTTGCGGATTACGCGGCGCGCAAGGGAATGTCGGTGAGTGAAGCGGAGCGATGGCTCTCGCCGAACTTGGACTACGAGCCGGAAGTGGTGACGGTGTAAGGGTCGATTAGACGCGCCGGATCAAACGCAAGAGCGCGATCAGAATCACCGCGCCGACGAAGGCCGTGATCAGCGATCCGATCAATCCGCCCGTGGCGATTCCGATGACTCCGAACAGCCAGCCGCCGAGGAGGGCGCCAATGACGCCGATGATGATGTAGCCGAGCGCGCCGTGGCGGCCGCCTTTCATCGCGATCGACGCCAGCCATCCCGCGATCAGTCCGATGAGCAGAAACCAAATGAGACTCATGAGCGACATACTTCGCCCTCCGACGCTTCGCCATTCATTGTGCGCGCCAGTTCAGGACGCTTCGCGGGCAACGCCCTCTACGCACGCGTTGATCTCGGCGATGAGCGCGTCGACATC
>Ga0105245_10001090_pt1 | contig 24615 bp, 14 predicted proteins | sample KBSM54metaG_FD_81523 | JGI IMG/M metagenome (GOLD analysis project Ga0105245, IMG submission 81523) | Miscanthus rhizosphere microbial communities from Kellogg Biological Station, Michigan, USA - KBS M5-4 metaG | ecosystem: Host-associated > Plants > Roots > Rhizosphere > Soil | place...
AGATCTACCGCAACTTCGGACAGCCGCGGCCTGAAGGATTTCGCAAAGCGCTGCGCGTGATGAAGCTGGCGGAAAAGTTCAAGCTCCCCATCTTCGCCTTCATCGACACCCAGGGCGCCTACCCCGGCCTCGGCGCCGAAGAGCGCGGACAAGCGGAAGCGATCGCGGTGAATCTCCGCGAGATGGCGGCGCTGAAAGTGCCGCTCATCGTCTCCGTGATCGGCGAGGGCGGAAGCGGCGGCGCGCTCGCACTCGGAGTCGGCGATCGAGTTCTGATGCTCGAGCACGCGGTCTACTCGGTGATCTCACCCGAAGGCTGCGCGGCGATTCTGTGGAAGAGCGCGTCGGCGGCCCCCGAAGCCGCGTCGGCGATGAAGATCACCGCGCAGGACTTGAAGAAGTTCGGCATCATCGACGAGATCGTCCCCGAACCGGTCGGCGGCGCACACAGCGATCCGCAGGCTGCGGCCGATCTCCTCGCGCCGTATCTCGAGCGCGCCTTGAAAGACGTGCAGAAGCTGAAGGGCGCCGCGCTCATGGAAGAGCGGTACAAGAAGTTCCGCAAGATGGGCGTGTTTGAGAAGAGTTAGTTAGCCGCGGAGCTCGAGCGGTGTCCAACGAAGTGATGTGGCACGAGCAGGCGGCAGTCTGGACGCATTCGCTCATTTGGCTCGGCGTCGTCGCGGCGTTTTGGATCGCGGCGCAGGTCGTTGCTGCGCGACGTCGATGGCGCGGACGTTCCGGAATTTTCGCCGCCGGTCCGTGCGCCGCACTCGTCGATCTCGCGCTGTGGCAGTTCACGATGGCGCGGTTATCTTTCGTCTTGTGGGCAACGGAGCGCCAGCCGTCGTGGAACATTCTCGACGTCGTCGATGGATGGCGACGACTTGCGGGATGGCTGCTTGGCGTGATCGGCGTCATCGGCGCGGAGCCGATCTCCGCGATGATGCAGAGCGGTTCGCATCACGACCCGCCGTTCTACGTGATGATCGGGCCTCTCAATGAGGCGGCCCTGGTCGCGTTGACCGCGACGGCGATTGCAGTCTCGCTCAGCGCCCGACGGTGAACTCCGCGCGGCAACCGTCGCGCACCCAGATCTCGCGGCTGTTGTAGCCCCACGTGCGTCCGTACGTACAGTCATTCCGGCTGAGTTGACGATTGATGCGAACGCCGCCGCGCGTGTCGATCGAGCAGCGATGCGTGTTGTTGTTCTCGGACTCGCACACGATCAGCTCGCCGCGATCGCGATCGCGACGGTCGTAACCGCGGTCGCGGTCCCAGCCGCCGCGGCGGCCGAGGGTGAATTCGGCGCGGCAGCCGTCGTCGACCCAGATGCCCCGATTGCCGTAGCCCCACGAACTTCCCTCGATGCAACTAGAGCGGCTGATTTGCCGCGACATCCGCACGCCGAACGACGTGTCGGCACTGCACCACTGCTTTCGTCCGCTCGACTCGCAGATGATCGTCTCGCCGCGACGGTCATTGCGCACCGTGTCGACGATGAAATCAGCGCGACATCCGCGATCGACCCAGATGCGATTTCCGTTCACGCCCCACGAGCGTCCCTCGATGCACGAGCTCTTGCTCAGCTGCCGCGAGATCGCGACGTTGGCGGGACCATCGAAGCGGCAATCGCGGCGACCGCCGTCGGACTCGCAGCGGATGACCGTGTCGGCGGAGACGGTGGTGGCGACGGTGAGAAGAAGAAGTGAGATGCGTTTCACGGCGAGCCTCCAGGAAGAGTCGGGGGATTGAGTGTCTCTCAATCCCCCGAAGAGTCTACTGCTACTGCTAGCGGCCCACGGTGAATTCGGCTCGGCAGCCGCGATCCACCCAGATGCCCTTGCGGTTGTATCCCCACGACTTGCCGAAGACGCAGTTGTTGTCGCTGAGCTGTCGCGACAACTGAACGCCCAGGCGCGTGTCGATCTCGCAGCGATGACGCGTGTTGTTGGTCGACTCACAGACCACGAGCTGCGAGTTCATCGGCATCGACGAGCTGTATCCCGGCGCGGCGAGCAGGAAGTCGGCGCGGCAGCCTCGATCGACCCAGATTCCGCGGTGATCGTAGCCCCACGTCTTTCCTTCGATGCAACCCTTGTCGCTGAGTTGACGTGTCATCTGCACGCCGAAGTGCGTATCAGCGAAGCAGGTTTTGCGCGTGCCGTTCGACTCGCAGCGAAGAGCCACTGGTGGTGTGCTCGAGGCATACGACGTCGTGTCGCGAGGGGTGATGACGAAGTCGGCACGGCAGCCGTGCGACACCCAGATGTTGTTGCCCTTCACACCCCACGATTTCCCCTCGATGCAGTTGGCGTCGCTCAGTTGATGAGAAAGAGAGACCGTCGCGTTGCCGTAGAAAGCACACTCGCCCGTCTCACAACGAACCGTCGATTGCGCCAGCGCCGCGGGGGCGAGCACCAGCACTCCGAACAGCAGTCCGAACATTAATTTTTGCTTCACGTCGTCCTCCTTTCCGCCGAAGGACAGTGCATGGTCTACACCTAGTAGTGTTTCGCTGAGATCGCCAGGAAAGGCAGAGGGCAGAAGGCAGAGGGCAGAAGTCGAGAACTTCTGCCTTCTGCCTTCTGCCTTTAGACTTCTGAGGAGTGCCTATCTTCGATCACTGGAACCTTCTCGATCCTCCTCACGACGACGCCAGCATCCCCATCGCGCATCGCGCGCTGCGGTCGATCTTCATCCGCCGCGGCGTCCGCGACGACGACTCGTTCCGTCGTTTCGTCGCGCCGGCGATTACGGATCTTCACGATCCCTCGACGATTCACGGGATGGCCTACGCGTGCGAGCGAATCGAGCGCGCGGTTCGCGATCGCGAGTCGATCGTCATCTACGGGGACTACGATGTCGATGGCGTCACCTCCATCGTCCTTCTCCAAACCGTCCTCCGCTCGCTCGGCGCCGACGTCACGTTCGTCGTGCCGCATCGCCTCGTCGACGGCTACGGCCTGAAAATCGAAGTGCTCGAGCGCGTGCTCGCGGAGCGCAACGTCAAGCTCGTGATCACCGTCGACTGCGGCATCACCAGCGTCGAACCGGTGCGCAGCGCGATCGATCGCGGCATCGACGTCATCATCACCGACCATCACCTTCCGCCCGGCGTGTTGCCCGAAGCCGCCGCGGTGCTGAATCCGAAGCAGCCGGGATGCGAGTATCCGTTCAAGGATCTCGCGGGCGTCGGCGTCGCGTTCAAGTTGTGCTGCGAGTTGATCCGGCGCAACAACAAGAAGATCTCCATCGATTCGCTGATGAAGATCGCCGCGATCGGAACGATTGCCGACGTCGCGCCGCTCATCGGCGAGAACCGCACGATCGCGTGGCTCGGCCTGCGCGGACTCGCCGACGTTCGCAACGCCGGACTGCGCGCGCTGCTGCGCCGCACCGGTGTCTACGGCCGCACGCTCCGCGCGAGCGACGTCGGATTCAAGCTCGGCCCGCGCATCAACGCCGCGGGACGCCTCGCATCCGCGAACACCGCCATCGATCTCTTCGCAGCCACCGATGACGACGCAGCATGGAAGTTGTGCGCGGAGCTGGATCGGATGAACGCGGAACGGCAGGCGGTGGAGGCGAGTGTGCGGGAGGAAGCGGAGCAGGAGGTTGCGCGGTTGCTCGGTTCCGCGGTTGCGGAGGGTGAGATGCCACGCAACCACGCAACCGCGCAACTGCGCAACCGCGTCCTCATCCTCGCCGCTCCCAACTGGCACCGCGGCGTCCTCGGCCTCACCGCCGGCCGCATCGCGCAGAAGTACCACCGGCCCACGCTCGCGATGTCAATCGACAACGGACACTGCGTCGGCTCCGCGCGCAGCATCACCACGATCAACCTTCACGCGCAGCTCGAGCGCGTCGCCGACTGCTTCACGCACTTCGGTGGACATGAATTCGCGTGCGGCTTCTCACTCGAAACGAATCGGCTCGACGAATTGCGCGAGCGCTTGTCGGACGTCTTCGACGAGCTCGACGAATCGCTTTTCGTGCGCGCCGCGCAAGTCGACGCCGAACTCTCGCTGGGCGAGATCGATGCTGAGTTCGTGATGGCGCACGAGATGTTGGAGCCGTTCGGCGCGGCGAATCCGCAGCCGCTCTTCGTCACGCGTCGCGCGACTGTCGTCGGAACGCGGCCGTTCGCCGAGGATTGCTGCGAGTTGACGATGGAAAGCGGGGGAGTGCGCGCGCCGGCGGTCGTTTGGCCGAACGTCAAACAGATCGGCGAGGAGATCGTGAAACACGGCACCGTCGACCTCCTTTTCACGCTCGAACCGGACGCCTGGTCGGCGACGGGCGCGAAACTCATCGTCGTTGACGCACGTAGATCGGAATAGCGTTCGCAACAGACGAAGTTGCGGATGGCGACTTCATGCAGCGAACGGTAAGAGCACTTCGGATCGCGCTGCCTATCCTCTTCTTCGCGTTCATCGCTCTCATCGTCGTCAACTGGCGCAAGAACAACGCAAAAGTCGACAAAGCGTCGAGCCAGCCGGTGAAGATCACCCGCGAAGGGGAGAAGGCGCAGGGCGAAGCGAAGGGATTCGAAGACACGCAGACCGTCGGCGGACGCGTCGTATCGCGCATCCGTGCGAAGCGCCTCGTCACGTACACCTCGAGCTGGAACACGCTCGAAGACGTCGAGATGACGATCTACCGCCCGAACGGACTGACGTACGACCTCATCTGTCCGCAGGCGCAATTCAACAGCGAGACGAAGCACGCCGACGCGAAGGGCGGCGTGAAGCTCACGTCGAGCGACGGCGTCGTCATTCAGACCGCCGAGATCCAGTTCGACGGCAATCGCCTCACGAATCACATCCCCGTCCAGTTCAAGATCGATCGCTGGACCGGCAACGCCGGCGCGCTCGACATGGACGTCGAAGCGGAGACCGTGCGTCTCTTCGAGAAGCTCACCGCCACAATGAATCCGATCCTGCCGGACGAATCGCCGATGACGCTCAACTCACCGGAAGGATTGTTCCGCCGCAAGGAGAACGACGTGTCGTTCAATCAAGGCGTGGCGATGACGCGGCTCGCCGATCGATTCAACGCCGACACGATGATCGGACGATTCACGCAAGACCGGCACACGTTCCTCGGCCTCGACGGCCGCGGCCACGTGCTCATCTCCATGTCCAGCAATCCCGGCACCGGCGAAGACCTCGGCGGCAAGAAAGACATCACGTGCGATCACTTCTTCACCGACGTCGCGCCGAACGGCACGATCAGCGCGGTGCACGCGATGGGGGAGACCGCGCCGGCGCACGCGATCATCGACGGCCCGCCGAAGCGCGACATCGTCGCGCAAAACTTTCACGCCAAGATGGCGAACAAAGTCGTCACCGAGATGCTCTGCGAGTTCAAGGTGGTGATGAAGGAGCTCGCCGAAGTCACGCGCGAAGTCGACTCGGACTGGGTGACGGTGTACTTCGATCCGAAGACGCACAAGCCGGCGTCGGCGTTCCTCGATGGCGGCGTGAAGTATCACGATCCGACGACGCAGGCGTCATCGGTGCGCGCGAACTACGACATCATCGGCGACCGCGTGGTGATGACCGCGCAACCCGGATTCGATCCGACGGTCACGACGTCGGACGGCAACACGCTCAAGGCGAAACAGATCGAGTTCTCGCCGAAGGGACAGACCGCGAAGGCGACCGGCAGCGTGATCGCGCAGCTCGCGTCGAAAGGCGGAACGTCCGCCGACTCGACGAACGTGTTTCCCGCGGGCAAGCCGGTCTTCGTCAACTCCGACGTCGTCACGATGCGACAAGCCAATCGCGTCGCCGTCTTCAGCGGCAACGTGAAGGCGTGGCAGGAGATCAACACGCTCCTCGCGCAGGAGCTGCAGGTGCAAGGCGCGGGCGACTCGATCACCGCGCACGGCAACGTCCGCACGGTTCTTTACAACACGAGCGGCGAGCAGCGGAAGACGGCGATGGTGTCGCGCAGCGATCAACTCCTCGCGCGCAAATCGGAGCGGCGCCTCGATCTCACCGGCAACGTGAAGATCGACGACGAAGGCCGCTCGATGACATCGGAGAAAGCGACGTTCTTCATGGACGCGAACAAGAAAGTCGAGCGCGTCGAAGCGGAGAAGAACGTGGTGATGATCGAGACGCCGTCGAATCGCAAAGCGACCGGCGACCACGTGAACTACTTCGTCGCGAAGCGCGTCGCCGACGTCTACGGCAACCCCGCCACCGTCACCGCCCCGAACGGCAACTTCGCGGGGCAACACATCAACGTCGACATGGTGCACAACAAAGTCGAAGTGGTTTCCGCGACGTCGCCGACGAAGGGGACGTATAAGCCGCAACCCTAGGCATGGGGCACGAGGCATGAGGCATGGGAGGAACGCTCGCGCGTCCGCGCCACCTCTCATGCCCCATGCCTCATGCCTCATGCCCATCACCGTATACTTCGCGCCGTGACAGCCGAACCAACCGATCGCCTCGACGGCAACCTCCGTTTGTCGGCGACGCACCTCGTGAAAATCTACAAAGGGCGCCGCGTCGTGCGCGACGTCACCGTCGACATTCGCCAGGGCGAGATCGTCGGACTCCTCGGTCCCAACGGCGCGGGGAAGACGACGACCTTCTACATGATCGTCGGACTCGTGCAGCCGGACGGCGGCACCGTCATGCTCGGCGACGAAGACATCACCGAGCTGCCGATGTACCTCCGCGCGCAGCAGGGGATCAGCTATCTGCCGCAGGAGCCGTCGGTCTTCCGCAAGCTCACCGTCGAAGAGAACCTTCTCTCCGTATTCGAGACGATGAATCTTCCGCTCGCGGAGCGCGAACGGCGCACCCGTCTACTGCTGGAAGAATTCGGCATCACGCACATCGCGCGCAATCGGGCGTATTCGTTGTCGGGAGGGGAACGCCGGCGTGTGGAAATCGCGAGAAGCCTCGCGATCAATCCGGCATTCATATTGCTAGATGAGCCGTTTGCAGGAATCGATCCAATCGCTGTATTCGAGATTCAGCGAATCGTCTCGCAATTGCGCGCGCGAGGGATCGGAATTCTGATCACGGACCATAACGTGCGGGAAACATTGAAGATCACAGACCGTGCTTACATCATCAAGGAAGGTGAGATCTTCCGACAAGGAGTTCCCGAAATGCTATCCGCCGACGCAGAGGTCAGAAGGATTTACCTCGGCGAATCATTCAATTTGAGCTGACCTCGGATAGCAGTATCGTGTCGGCAACCGGACCATGGCGCTAGAACAAAAACTACACCTCAAACTCAGCCAAAAGCTGATCATGACCCCATCGCTGCAGCAGGCGATCAAGTTGCTGCAGCTCTCGAAACTCGAGCTTCAGGAAGTGCTCAACCAGGAGCTTCTCGAGAATCCACTCCTCGAAGAATCCGCCGAGGAAGTGAAGCAGGAAGAAGCGGAAGAGCAGAGCGCCGAAGAAGCGAAGAACGAAGCCGAAGAACCGAAGAAGGAAGAGGCGAAGACCGAAGAGAAGGAGAAGGACTCCTTCGACGAGATCGACTACGACGCCTACTTCCAGGACTACATCGAGTACGGCTACAACCCGCGCGGGATGGGCGAGGAGCACGACGAGTTCCCGATCGAGAACACGCTCACGCGCCCGCCGAACCTCACCGATCACCTCACCTGGCAGCTCTCGATGAGCGACGCCTCGCCGCTGGTCAAAGAGATCGGCGTTTTCATCATCGGCAACATCGACGAAGACGGATACCTCCGCGCGTCGAACGAAGAGATCGCGGCATCGGGCAACTTCGAGATGCCCGAAGTCGAGAAAGCGGTGACGGCGATTCAGTCGCTCGATCCGATCGGCGTCGGCGCGCGCGATCTCCGCGAGTGCCTCCTGCTCCAACTCCAGTTTCTCGAGATCGACGTTCCGTACGTGGAAGAAATCGTCCGCGATCACTGGGACGAGTTCATGCAGCGCAAGTTCGTGCAGATCTCGAAGTCCCTCGGCATCGACATGAAGACGCTCGAAGGCATCGTCGAGGTGATCAAGCACCTCGATCCGAAGCCGGGCCGCAAGTACTCGAACGAGCGCGCGATCTACGTCGAACCGGACGTCTACGTTCAAAAAGTCGGCGACGAGTACGTCATCGTCCTCAACGAGGACGGCATGCCGAAGCTGCGCATCAACGGCAGCTATCGCGCGATGCTGCACTCGATGGATTCGAAGCAGGACGGCGAAACGGTCAACTACATCAAGGACAAGATCCGCTCCGCGGTCTGGCTCATCAAGTCGCTCGATCAGCGTCAGCGCACGATCTACAAAGTCGCGGAGTCGATCGTCAAACACCAGCGCGAGTTCCTCGAGCGGGGCATCGACTTCCTGAGGCCGCTCGTCCTGCGCGATGTCGCCGACGACATCCAGATGCACGAGTCGACCGTTTCCCGCGTCGTGTCCAACAAATACATGCACACGCCGCGCGGCCTCTTCCTGATGAAGTACTTCTTCCACAGCGGCATCGACTCCGACACCGGCGAGGACATCTCGTCGCTTACGGTCAAAAAGAAAATCCAGAGCTATATTGAAGCCGAGGATCCGCGGAAGCCCCTGTCGGATTCGAAGATCATGAAGATCCTCAATGACGAGGGAATCAACATCGCCCGCCGTACCGTGGCCAAGTATCGCGACGAGCTGAACATCCCCTCGTCCACGGATCGCAAGCAAATCTTCTGAGGTCAAAATTCAATGGCAACGACGATCACTGGTCGCAACTACGAGATTCCTGCCGCCATTCGAAAGATGCTGGAGTCGAAACTGGCGAAAATCGAGGAGAAGCTCTTCGATGACGTGATTGACGTCCGTTGCGTTCTGCAGGTGCAGAAGTACCTCAACATCTGCGAGATCATCATCACGGGCAGAGACCACGACGTGAAAGCGGTGCAGAAGTCGAAGGAGTCGATGCAGGAAGCGATCGACCTGGCCCTCGACCACGTCAAGTCCCAGGCTCAGAAAAACCGCAAGAAGCTGCGCGATCATCACCGCAAAGACGGCAACAACCACAAAGCCGAACAAGCCGCGTCGGTGACCGAGTGGGCGGTGCAGGTGCTCGATCCCGGCAAGCTGCGCGTCCGCAACCGCAACCGCATCGTGAAGACCAACAGCCTTCCGATCCGACCGATGTCGATCGAGGAAGCCGCGCTGCGGCTCGATGACTCGAAGAACGAGTTCATCGTGTTCCGCGATCTCGATACGGACAAGGTCTCGGTGATCTACAAGCGGAGAGACAACAACCTCGGCTTGATCGCGCCGGAGTTCTGAGCCCGAGGTTGCGCGGTTGCGGAGGGTTGCGCGGTTGCGCAGTCTTCCTCACCACGCAACTGCGCAACCCCGCAACCGCGCAACCGCGCAACCAGCTACCATTACACCGTGAGCGCCTCCAACGAGGACTACGTCCAAACCACGGTCGCGTCCCTTCGCGGGCCTGACCTCGAAGACCTCGCGCTCAAACTCATCACCGGCGACGACGGGCTCGATCGCATCATCCTTCGCCCGCGCGTGCAGAAGCCGGGGCTCGCATTCGCCGGCTACTACGAATACATCAAGCAGTGGCGCGTGCAGATCATCGGTGAGTCCGAGATCAAGTATCTGCAGTCGCTGCCGCCGCGGTTGCGCGAGAAGCGCGTGCGCGACGTCGCGGCGCTCGACGTCTCGACGTTCATCGTCACGAAAGGCATTGCGCCGCTCGAAGAGTTCCGCCAGGAGTGTGAGAAACGCGGCGTGCCGCTCTTCTCGACGCCGGCGATGTCGTCGACCACGATCACGCGCACGACGTACTTTCTCGAAGAGACGATGGCGCCGCGCATCACCATGCACGCGGGACTCATCGACGTCTTCGGCATCGGCGTCCTGCTCCTCGGCGACAGCGGCATCGGCAAGAGCGAGTGCGCGCTCGATCTCGTCTATCGCGGGCATCGCCTCATCGCCGACGACATGGTCGTCATCCGACGCCATCCGAACGACGTGCTCCTCGGATACACGAGCGATCTGCTGCGCCAGCACATGGAACTGCGCGGCATCGGCATCATCGACATCCGCGATCTCTTCGGCATCGCCTCGACGCGCGACGTGAAGCCGGTCGATCTCGTCGTGAAGCTCGAGAAGTGGGTCGAAGGCACCGAATACGATCGCCTCGGCATCGCCGGCGAGAAGTTCGATCTGCTCGGCGTGTCGAAACCGTACGTGCGATTGCCCGTCGCCTCGGGCCGCAATCTCGCGCTCCTCGTCGAGATCGCGGCGCGCAATCACCTGATGAAGTTGCAAGGCTACGATTCCGCGCGCGCCTTTACGCAGCGCATCGATCAGATGATCGCCAATCAGGGAAGCGCGACGGACACACTGCCGGCGACCAATCGCGACGAAGTGGCGAGCAGCGAATATCGATCCGCGCACACGCGGCGTCTGCTGCAGCCGGACATCCTCGATCGGGTGCGACGACAGCGATGACGCGTCCGGAATACCTCGTCATCATCACCGGCCTCTCCGGCTCCGGGAAGTCGTACGTTCAGTCGACGCTCGAAGACCTCGGCTTCTACTGCAGCGACAACCTTCCGATCGCGCTCATCGAGCCGTTTCTCGAAGAAGTGGCGTCGCACGAGAAGGCCAACCGCGTGTGCATCGTCGTCGACGTCCGTACGCACGACTTCGCGAGCATCTTCCCGACGTTCTATCGCGAGCGCATCCAGAAGCTCGTGCCGAACACGGTGCTGATCTTCCTCGAGGCGAGCGACGAAGTGCTCGCGCGCCGCTACAGCGAAACGCGAAGGCCGCATCCGATGACGAAGGAGATGCCGATCGCCGACGCCATCCGCCGCGAGCGCGACGAGCTACGCGAAGTCAAAGCGCTCGCGAACATGGTCCTCGACACATCGCAGTTCTCCGTGCACGAGCTGAAAGCGGAAGTGATGAAGCGCTTCCAGCTGCCCGGCTACGAAGTGACGATGCTCGTCACGGTGATCAGCTTCGGCTTCAAGTACCAGACACCGTACAACCTCGATCTGCTGTTCGACGTGCGCTTCCTTCCGAATCCGCATTTCGTCGAAGAGCTGCGCCCGAAGACCGGACTCGATCCCGAAGTGATCGCGTATCTCGAACAGCGCACCGAATACGACGACTTTTACAAACGGCTCTACGACTTCATCTCCTACCTCGTGCCGGCGTACAAGAAGGAGATGAAGAGCTACCTGACGATCGGCATCGGATGCACGGGCGGCAAGCATCGCAGCGTCGCCATCGGCCAGCGGCTGGGCGAGGATCTCGCGAAGGCGGGATACGCGGTGGAGATCGTGCATCGCGACTTCAAGCGGTGAAAATAAACCGCGCGCAAAAGTAATATCGGCGCTGCTCCCCCGTCCTTGTCGAAAAAAGCACTTCCATCGTGAAGGCGCTTTGATCGGTCATCCAAGGAGCCACCATGAGAGCAGCGCCCCACGCGCGGACGTCCGCGATCCGCGTTTTCCTCCGACTCATTGCCGTCGCCACTCTGTTTGCAGCGGTCCCACTACTGGGCGTCCCTCGTCCTAACCCGAAACTCCACAAAGTCATGGAGCCGGTGAAGAACGAGTATCTGGTGACGCTCACGGTCCCTGCGGACCAGGTGCCGAAGGTCGCGCAGGAACTGACCAAGCGCTATGGGGGAGAGGTGCTCGCCGTCTGGCAGTACGCGGTGAAAGGCTTCTGGCTTCGCGCCGAGCCGGCCGTCGCGAGCCGAATGGCGCAGGATCGCCGGATCGAGTCATGCGACGAAAACGCGGTGGCGCACGAATCGGGCACTCAGTCGACCGTGGAGGCTCCGTCGCCGAGGAACCCCGATTTTTCTTTTCTCAACGACACCCACTATCTGTGGCACCTCAATCGGATTAGCCATCGCCAGCGGCAAGAAGATCAGCTCCCGCCGGCGGCAAGGGACTTCAATTACACATACGGCAGCGACGGAACCGGCGTCGACATATACATCATTGGCAATGGCGTGCTGCCTTGGCACCAGGAGTTCTATCCCGAGGGTACGTCGATCACGGCGATCACCGACGATGCCACCGCGTTTTCGCAAGACGGCCCTTCCCGCGTCCTGAGTTTCCCCGGCGCCAACATTGTGGCTGATCGGTTCCCCGGCCAATCGCTCCTGGGCAGCGTCGATGAAATCAATCCCGAAGCGAGGGTGCCTCCGCGCAATGCGATCGCGCCGCTTCCCTGCGGCGGCGGCTTGACTCCCTATGCGTTCGCCAACGGCAGCGGCCAGACGCACGACACGGCCTGCGCCTCTGCCGCTGCGGGCCGTATCGTCGGTGTAGCCAAAGGGGCAAACATCATTCCGGTCCGGATCTTCACCTGCGCAGGCAAAGATACCGCCGGTTCGATGATCAGCGGCCTCGATTGGACGGCCAAAAACGTACGTGATCGCGCCCGGCCCGCCGTGGTGAGCATGAGCGCTTTCTTCCACCTCGACCCACACACGGCGCCTCCCGCGTTCGTCACCCTCGGCAAGCCGCTGGAGATCCTGAACAACGCCATCACCGCCCTGACGAATGAGGGCGTTCCTGTCGTTGTCTCGGCAAACAATCAGCACAGCAATGCTTGTGACACCGCGCCTGCGAATCTGAGTATCCGCGCTGGTGGCCATGTCATCTCCGTCGGCGGTCTATCAAGAAACTCCGACACCCCGTGGGTGCATGCGGGGGACGAGAACAACCCGGGATCCAATTTCGGCCGCTGTGTCGACATTTGGGCACCTGCCGAAGAGATCCCATTGGCGACAATGGTGATCGGCTCTACCACCGATGGCTTCGCCTATCGAACGATCGACGCGTCGGGCACTTCGTTTTCAGCACCGATCGTCGCCGGAATCATCGCCCGCCTGATGTCCGAGAATTCAACACTCTACGCGGATCCGACCAAGACGGTTCGAAAGACCTACGAGCTGCTAACCTCCTCGGCCACACGAATTACGGATCCTAGTTTCCTCAACGGCATCGCTGACTCCCCAACGCTGATTGCCTACATCGGCGGCGTCCAGATCACCACGCAGCCTTCATCGGTGACCTTCACCAACGCCACGAATGAAAGCCACACCCTTTCGGTGTCCGTCTATGGCGCCGGAGCGTCGACGACGTATCAATGGTATGAGGGGAACCCGGGCGATGTCGGTGCTCCTCGAGGGGCACAGACATCGTCGAACACGATGACCGTGACCGCCGCGGATGTACCGGTCGGGACAAGCAAGAGTTACTGGGTCAGAGTCACGCAACCTTGCCGCGACGATGCGGCGCGGCAGTGTAGTGCGGACAGCATCGCGGCCACTGCGAAGCATGAATGCTCGCTCGACGTTCGGGTCGACGCGGAGTTCTTGACCGGCATCCGGCACTCAACGAATACGGATGTTGAGCCGATAACGCCGCCCCAAACTGTCGAGATCGTCGCCCGTGTGGCAGGCACAGGGCCTTATCACTACACAGCGACGGCACAGAACGGAGACAGGGTTGCCTGTGGCGATACGCGGGCGGCGACCACCGAGGAGAACGACGACCCCAATGGAGGCGCGCAGTCGATCATCCGAATACCTGTCCCATCCACCGTTGCGACGACCTATACGGTGACGTTCACCACTGACGGCGTCACCTGCGGCCCGATCATCAACGGCAGCACTTGCGGATCGAAAACAGTCAACGTTTCCGTATGCGATCAACCGGTGATCAAGGCCCGTTCCACGCCGGTCGTCTGGAAGTTGGAGGGAGCCAATTTCCCTCACACAATCATGCTCGATGAGGCGAATACCACCAGTAGTGACCGGGCAACGTTTCAGTGGTTTCGAGGCACATACACGTCATTTACTCCCGTCTACAACGCTAACGACGCGCAGACGCTGGAGCGAGACGAGCGCCCACAATTCATTCCACTCGATGACGGCCAATACTGGGGCCGCGTCGATGGCCGCTGTGGATGGGCGGTGAGTAGACCCATCTCAGTCATCTCTTGCTACCCGTACTACGGTGACCTTGTCATCAATGCTCCAACCTTGCCGGTGGCGAAAGGCAGGCCGTTGGTCCTCGGTGCAAAGCTGGTCAAAAACTCCGCCTTCTTCGACGGCGCGAATTACAGTTGGTCCAATCCTCCCGCTGCTCCATTCAGCTCGGGCACTGATAAGCGCAGCATCATCGTGTTTCCGAATGCCGCGTCCACGACCTATCACTTGGAGGTGTCGTCGAATTCTACGACCGAGTGCCCCACTCCCTCGAAAAACATAACCATCACAACCAGCGATTGCCATCTCATCGCGGACAACGGGCAGCCGCGGAGTCAGAACGCTGGCGTGAACGGAGCGACGCTGAGCGTGATCCTGGAGAATGGCGTTCAAAACGCTCACTACCAGTGGTTCGAGGATCCCAGCTTATGGACGTGGTCGTCGAGCAACCTTCAGCCGCAAGCGTTCAACGACAGCGACCACCCCACGTTTAGGGGCTATGGGGGACATCGCTACTTCGTAAGAGTCACGGCCACGTGCCCCACGGACCCCACGGGCACGCAGATCGTCGAAGACAGTAACTTTGCTACGTTGACGTCGCGCCACCGGGCAGTCGGCCCGGTGGTCAAGTCACAACAGAACGAGGACCCTCAACCGAAAGTCGAGACGTATATCCGCCTCGCGACAATCAACGCCACGACCGTTCTCTCGGTTCCCACCGAGGTGCCCGGCGCAAGATACGAGTGGCGCGCGGGCGATCAATTCGACGACTCGGGCGACCCGCTCGCCACCGGAGCGACATACCGGGTAACGGGATCGGGGGTGTATTGGGTCCGCACGATTCCACTAACCGGCGACTCCAGCGACAGTGCGGTCATCAGGCTGGTTTGGAACCCGCCGGTGCCGGTGGCTGTGTCTCCCGGCACGGTGATCGGAACCATCTCGACCCTCCATCTGACCGCGCAATTTCCAAATCCTCCCAACGAAATAGCCTACGAATGGCGGCAGGCGGTCATCACTGACGATGCGACCTTCATCGAGGACCTCACGACGCCGGTCCTCAACAACACGAACAATCCCGAGTTGGTTCGCACAGGCCTCGTTGGTCCTGCGACGTTCTGGGTTCGCGTCTTGGTGGGCAATGCGGAGTACCGCAGCGATCCGATTCTCATTGTGGTCGATTGCGTGCGGCCTCCCACTGTCGTCGCTCTCGTCAACCCGCCCGATCCTCACATCGCCAACGGCGCGCAAACGACGCTTTTCGGTGCAGGCAGCGGCACGGACCTCACGTATCAATGGTTCCGCGGTCCGCTCGGCGATACCTCGACGCAAGTGTCGTTCTGGCCGACATACAGCGGCGTCTTCAACACAGGCGGTAAGTATTGGGTGCGCGCCACAGACGGATGCGGTCAGACCGCGGATGCCGGCATTGAGCTCTTTGCCTGTAAGCCAACCATCTCTGGCGTCACCATGCAGCCGGCGGCCGGCGTCATCGGCCCGAACGAGCACGCACTGATCACCGTGGCCGCGACTCCGGCGCAGCAGGGGCAGGAGCTCGTTTATCAGTGGTATGCGGGCAATACGGTGTTTCCGATCGACCACGCGACTAATGCCACTTACGTGGCCGATCACGCGGGAACTTACTTTGCCAGCGTATCGGCGATGTGCGGCGACGGTGCTCTCAGCGGCGTTCTTTCCACGTCCGTGGACGTCATCTCTTGCGTCCCGCCGACGATCGATCCATTGATCTCCCGCGACGTCGACCGCGCACAACTCAACAACCTACAGGTCAACGCCACTGGGAGCGCGCTGACTTACCAGTGGTACATCGGGGCCGCTGACGATGCCTCCCATCCAATCGCCAACGGCACTACCGCCGCCATCCTCGTGCAGCCGAGTGATACGACTGACTATTGGGTGCGCGTGACCGACCACGGCGTCGGCGCCTGCTCCGCCAAGAGCAACGTTGCGCGCCTCACTGTCTGCGCGCCGCCCGTGATCAACACCCAGCCCGCCGGCAGCAGCGTATTCAGCGGCGCCAGCGTGACGCTCACCGTCGCCGCAGCGGCCACGAGTCAGGCTCCACTTCATTACGCGTGGATCGAAGTCGATGTAGACGGAAATCTGATCCCTGTCTCCGGCAACGACTCACCGTCGTTCACTACGCCGCCGCTCACCGCGTCGAAGACATGGTTCGTTCGCGTCTTCTCGGGGAGCCTGCTCAACGTCTATACAGATAGCGCGCGCGCCACGATTCATGTCTGCGACATGTCCGAAGTGCACTGGACATCGTTCGCTCGGCCACTGCACGTCGGCGAGACGTTCACGCTCAGCATCATGGAACCGCCCGCCGGGTCGGATCTCTATTGGTACCGTGGTATGAGCGGCGACGTCGCGCACTCCTCATTGATCGCTTCGATGCCCGACCACATCTATTACTACTACCAGTTGCCACCGGCTACCGCGACCGCCAGCTATTGGGTGCGCGTGCAGCAAGGCGCCTGCTACAGCGATTCGTCGACACTCACGCTTCCTGTTTGCGTACCGACCATCACCCAGCAGCCGGCTGGCGCCGCGATCACCGCGGGCGGATCCACCTCGCTGTCGGTGACGGCAACGCCCACCGACGTGACATATCAGTGGTTCGTCGGCGAGTCGGGCGACGACACGCATCCGGTGGCGAATGGCACGGGACCTTCTTGCCCGGTCAGCCCATCCGTCGATACGCGCTACTGGGTCCGCGTCAGCGGCTCGTGCGGCGCGACCGTTGACAGCGATTCCGCGCTCGTTACCGTCTGCCAGCTTCCTCACATCAACGTGAACCCGATCGGTACCAACATCGCGCGCGGCACGAGCACGACACTCTCCGTTTCGGCCACCGGCAGCAATCTGACATACCAGTGGTATGCGGGCACCGGCACGTCCAATCCGCTGCAGACCACGGCCTTCATCACCGTGGCGCCGACGATCACGACTACGTACTGGGTCCGCGTCACCGGCGCGTGTGGTACTGCTCAGAACAGCGACGCGGCAATCGTGCACGTGTGCACGCCGCCGGCGATCACTGCGCAGCCGCAGAGCGTCACCATCTTCGCCGGCGCTACCGCGACCCTCAGCGTCGCAGCTTCCGAGGACGGCGTGGAGCAGATGCTGTATCAGTGGTTCCGCGGAGCGGCGGGCGACGTGTCGGCTCCAATCACCGACGCGACGAGTGCAACGTTCGTCACGCCGCCGTTGACGCAGAACACCAGCTATTGGGTACGCGTCTCGTGTGGCGTCTGCAACCCGACCGCGAGCGCGGCGGCGACCGTCTCGATCTGCAACTACCCGCAGATACTCAGCGCGCCCGCTGACCAGTTCATCGCCATCGGCCAGACGGCGACGCTGTCCGCGGCAGTCGGCAGCGGCAGCACATACCAGTGGTATGTCGGCGCCAGCGGCAACACGGCGGTGCCCGCACCGGGACCTTCCAACCTCTCGAGCTACTCGACCGCGCCGAACGTGACGACGCAATACTGGGCGCAGATCACCAACGGTGGCTGCATCTCGCGAACGCAGTCGGCCAACGTCTTCGTCTGCGTGCCGACCATCACTCAGCAGCCGGCGAGCATCATGATCAATTCCGGCACGTCGACGGCACTGACTGTCGCCGCGAATACGCCCGGACTGAGCTATCAGTGGTACCGCGGTAACACCGGCGACATATCGGCGCCGGTGGGAACCAACTCCGCGACCTTCAACACGCCGGCGCTGACCGCGACCACCAACTACTGGGTGCGCGTCACCGGCAGTTGCAGTCGCTCGACCGACAGCGTCACCGCGACGGTCACGATTTGCGCACCGCCGTCCATCGCTTCAGTCACGCCGACACAGTCCATCGTCCGCGGCTCGAACACGACCTGCGTGGTCAGCGCCAGCGGAAGCAATCTCACGTATCAGTGGTATGTCGGCGCCTCCGGCAATACGACGAGTCCAATCAGCGGCGCGACCTCGTCGATGATCACCGTTGCTCCGCAGGACACCACAAGTTACTGGGTGCGGGTGAGCGGGAGTTGCGGCACTCCGCTCAACAGCGCCGCCATGCTGGTGAACGTCTGCGCGTCGCCGGCCATCACCGCACAGCCGCAGGGCAGCATCATTTTCAGCGGCAGCACGGCAACGATGTCGGTCACGGCGACCGAGGGCACGAGCACGCCGATGACGTATCAATGGTATCGCGGCGCATCGGGCGACGTGTCCGCGCCGGTGGGGACGAACTCCGCGACCTTCACCACTCCCGCGTTGACCGCGCAAACGAGTTACTGGGTGCGCGTCTCTTGTGGCATTTGCAATCCCGCCAACAGCCAGGCGGCCACGATCTCCATCTGCAACTACCCGCAACTGCTCGTGTCACCCGGTGACTTCTACAACACCGTCGGCCAGTCGGTGCGGCTCTATACGTCCAATGGGAGCGGAAACACCTACCAGTGGTACACCGGAGCCAGCGGCGACACTTCACATCCCTACGCTTCCAACCTCTACTACGCCGACGTCGCGCCGACGGTGACCACGCAGTACTGGGCGCAGATCACCAACGGTGGCTGCATCTCGCGAACGCAGACGGCCAATGTCTTCGTCTGCATCCCAACGTTCACGCAACAACCGGCCAGCATCACCATCGCGCCGGGATCATCGACGACGCTGAGCGCGTCGGCCAACACCGCCGGCGTCACGTATCAGTGGTATGTCGGCGCCAGCGGCAACACCGCTGCGCCGATCGGAGGAGCGACGGGGCCCAGCGTCACCGTGACGCCCAGCTCCGACACGAGCTACTGGGTGCGCGCCATCAGTAACTGCGGACGCACCACGGATTCCGCAACGGCGAACGTTGTTCTCTGCTCGCCTCCGGTGATTACCGCGCAGCCAATGGCTTCAACCGGCTATCCGGGGTCAACCGCCTCCATGTGGGTCTCTGCGACGGGCTCCAACCTCACGTACCAGTGGTATTACGGCAACTCCGGCGACACCACGACGCCAGTCAGCGGAGCGACTTCGGCCACGTCGTCCATGTGGGTCGGCGCAACGCAGAAGATCTGGGTGCGCATCACGGGTCAGTGCGGAACGGTCAACAGCAACTCCACGTTTGCGAGCGTTTATCCGTCCATCTCACAACAGCCGCCGTCGAGTCTTGTCGTCGGCTACGACACCACCGCGACGATCTCGCTCTCTGCGTCGGGCAGCTATCTGAGCTACGTCTGGAAAAACTCCCAGACAGGCGCGGTGATCGCAACGACGACCACGCCGACGCTCATCACGCCGTCGATCACCGCGAATACCTACATCTACTGCCAGGTGTGGAGCGGCAATGCGGTTGTCAACTCGTACGAGACCCTGTTGAACGTCTGCTACAACCAGCCGAACGTAACGATCGTCAAGGCACCGAACGGGTCGTGCAGCATCGCCTACACGAACTACAACGGTGCCGATGACTACCAGTGGTACCAGGGAGCACGCGGCGATACATCGCATCTCGTCAGCAGCGGAAGCACGGCGCTCTACGTCTGTCCCAGCGTAGCAACGCAGTACTGGCTGCGCGCCGTCATCTGGTCTTCGCCTCAAGTCGTCTCCTGCTACACCGACAGCAACGCCGTCACCTTGCCGTAAAACGGATCGACATCGGGCAGCGCGGCGCATCCGCCGCCGCGCTGCCCCCATCGCTGCCGCCTTCGCCGCTATCATCGTTCCGGATTAGAATTCGGCCTTCGATCGGGAGCGGCGGTAGGTATGACGCAGCGCGTGGAACAAGCGCTCTTCGAACTGCAGCAGTACTTGCAGGACGAGATTCAACCGGACAATGTCGCGCATTCCGTGGCGATGCTGATGGCGCAGCCGCCGGACGTCGTCATGCAGCGCATCGCGACATGGTCGGCGGAACAGAGCCGCGTCAAGTCGCTGCCCGCGTCGACGATGCTCCTTCACTCTCTGAAGAAGATCTACGTCACGGGCGAGCTGGGTCTTCTCGATCGCGGTGCCGTCGCCGACTATCTCGATCGCGTCACGTCGATCGCTCTTCGCATCTGCCCGGCGGAAGAGCGCGACGGACTCCGCGCCAGCCTCACGACGATGCGGATGTCGGGCGATACCGACGCGCGCTTCCGCGCTCCCGTCACGCGCATTCCGACGATCACCAACATGCCGGTGCCGGTCGTCGACGAAGAGGCGCAGCAGGCGAAGCGCTTCGCACTCATCCTCGATCGACTCACGCAGGAGATGAAGGCCACCGGACAGCAGGCCGCGCAGGCGGAGCCGCAGGCACTCGCGCAGCTTCTGACGATGGCAGCAACGCGCTCGTCGACCGGCCAGCAGTTCAACGACTACATGAAGGCGATTCGTCCACTCACCGGCGGCAACGAAGGCAACGTCTTCGTCATCCTCGGCGGCGGGATGCCGTCGTGGGATCTCTCGGGCATCGCTCCCGGCGCGGCCAGAGCGCCGGCGCAGGTGACGGCGATGGAGAAGATCATCGACCTCGCCGAGGATCCGGTGGTGGCGATGAGCCGGTTCCGCGAGCTCGTGGTGGCGGCCGTCGAGAAATTCAACGATGGATCGCTCGCCGCCTCGGTATGGATGCTCGACGTCGCTGAAGACACCATCACGGAGAAGAAGCTCGACATCGTCGCCGTCGATCAAATCCGCGCCGATGCGGCGGACGCAATCAGTTCCGTTCAGTTGCGCAAGTACGCGGAGAACAAGACCAAACACGCCGCACTCAAAATTGCGCTCGAATTCTTTCCAACGCTGCATCTCGATCAGCTCCTGCGCAGGCTTCGCGGTGAACCGCGCGCCGAACGGCGCCGCACATTTCTCGGCTTCATCGAGGCGTACGGCGCGCGCGGTCACGAGGCGGCGCTCGCCGATCTCGCGCTCGAGCTCGAACGTCTCGACGTCGACACGTACTACCTCCGCAACCTGATCTTTCTCCTGCATCGCATTCCACGCGAGTCCGACGACAGCATCGAGCGCGAGATGACGTTGCTCACTCAAGCGTCGGCGCTCGGCCAGAACATCTACGTCATCAAGGAAGCGGCGACTGCGTTCGGCCAGATCAAGACCGATGCGTCGGTGAAAGTGCTCACCACGCGTCTCGCGGAATTCGAAGCGACGCTGCTGCGCAACGACACGTCGTCGTATCCGGCGGCGGAGATGCAGAAGATGCTCGACCGCGTCATCGCCGCGCTGGCGCGCATCGGCACACCGTCCGCGCTGCTCACGATCGCGCGTCACGGAATGAAGGCGAATGCTCCGCTCGGCGACACGCGCGCGCGACTCACCGCGCTCGCGCAGCACGATCTCTCGTTCGACGAAACGACGGTCAACATTCTCCTCAAGGCGCTGCGCGACGACATCCCGGGCAAGCTCCTCGGCCGCTTCGTGCCGAAGAAGCAGGACTCGACGGTGAAGTTGATCGAGGCGCTTTCCGGGACGCGATCGGAGGCGGTCGAGGACGTCTTCACCGACATCGCGCAACGATTCGCCGATCAGGACGTCGGTCGTGCCGCCGCGCAGGTGCTCGAGAAGTGGTCGCCGTCGACGCCGCCGAGCCGCGAGCCGGTGGCGACGCTGACAGGGGAGCTCGAGTTCTTCGGATTGCCATCGGTGATGCAGTCTCTCGGCGACATGCGCGCAACCGGAATGCTCACGCTGCGCACCAAGCAGGGACAGGCCGCGGCGAAGCTCGTCTTCTCCGACGGAAAGTTTCTCAACGCGCAGCGCGGCAACATCCGCGGCGCCGAAGCGCTTTACGACACGCTGGAACGTCCGATCAGCGGTGCGTTCGCATTCGTGCCGTATCCGCCGGAAAAGATGAAGAGCGAGATCCCGCCGCGCGAGATGATGGGACTGCTGCTCGAAGGCGTCCGGCGCCACGACGAACTGCAGCGCATCATCGCGCTGGTGCCCGACGACATGGCGCTGACGAAAACGGCCGTGAAGCCGACGCCGCACGAGGAAGAGGACGAGCCGGCGTTCATCCGCGACGTGTGGCTGAAGGCGAGCTCGGGCGCGCGGATCGGGGAGTGGGAGCGCGAGTTGCCCGTCGACTGCTACCGCGTTCGCCGCCTCGTGGCGCACTGGGTCGAACAGGGTGCCCTCGTCGCGGCGGGCTAAAGTGCGTGTGAGCTATCATGGCGCGCTGCAATTGAGAGGAAACACTCAGTGATCGGTGCGTTGATCGTTACGCACGGCAACCTTGCGTACGAGTTGTTGAAAGCTGCCCAGAAAATCGAATCGAGCGTGAGCGGGATCGAGGCGGTTCCGCTGGAGTGGACCGACAGCGTCGACGAGGCGCGCGAGAAGATCCGCAAGGCTCTCGAGCAACTCGGTCCCGATCGAGGCGTAATCATCTTCACCGACATGTTCGGCGGCACTCCGTCGAACATCAGCCTTTCCTTTCTCGAGCGCGGACACGTGGAGATCGTTACCGGAGTGAACCTGCCGATGATCGTGAAGTTCGCGACGCTGCAGCCCGAAGCGAAGGACGTGGCCACGCTCGCGCACACGATCAGCGAGAAAGGCTCGAAGGCCATTCGCGTTGCGTCCGATCTGCTCGCCGCCGAGGTCCATCGGTGATCGAGAGGGACATCGAGATCAAGAACAAGCTGGGATTGCACGCGCGCGCCGCCGCGAAGCTCGTGCACACGGCCGCGCGATTCAAGTGCGACATCAAGATCCGCAAAGGCGATGAAGAAGTCGACGGCAAGTCCATTCTCGGCATCCTTCTTCTCGCCGCGGGCCGCGGCTCGACGATCAAAGTGCGCGCCGATGGCGAAGACGAGCGCGACGCACTCGATGCGATCGAGAAACTGATCGACGCGAAATTCGACGAAGCCGAATAACCTGGTAGCCGCGAAGTAGAATGACTTCGTGCTCCAAACACGCAGCGACGTAAGAACCTACAAAGGCATCGGTGTTTCGCCCGGCATCGCCATCGGCCGCGCGGTCATCATCGAGAAACGCGTCACGTCCGTGTATCGCGTTCCCATTCGCGAAGAGGAAGTCGACGGCGAAGTGACGCGCTTCCTCGAGGCGCTCGAGAAGACGAAAGACGAGCTCCTCGAACTGAAGGCGAAGGTGAGCCGTTCGATGGGCGAGGAGTACGCGTCCATCTTCGAAGCGCACGCGATGATCGTCGGCGACGCCTCATTCGCCGATCGCGTCGTGCAGAAGATTGAAGAAGAGCAGGTCAACGCGGAGTGGGCGCTCTCCGAAGTCGACGAAGAGCTGCAGGCGCGCTTCCAGTCATTCGACGACGAATACCTGCGCGAGCGCGTCGCCGACGTGAAAGACGTCACGCAGCGGATGCTCGTCAATCTGCAGGGCATCGCGCATCACGACGTCTCCGAGATCACGCACGACGTCGTCATCCTCGCCGACGACGTCACGCCGTCCGACACGATTCACTTCAATCGACGTCCGATCGTCGGCTTCGTCACCGAGTCTGGCGGACGAACGTCGCACACGTCGATCATCGCGAAGTCGCTCTTCATGCCCGCGGTCATCGGCGTTCCGCGCCTCACGAAAATCATCGACAACGACGAGCTCGTGATCGTCGACGGCTACGAGGGCACGATCGTCGTCAATCCGACGCACGCGCTTGTCGAGGAATACCGCAGCCGCGTCACGCGACATCACGAATCAGAGAAACGTCTTCTCGAGAATCGCGACACGCCCGCGGTGACGAAAGACAACGTCAGCATCACATTGCAGGCGAACATCGAGCTCGTCGAAGAGCTCGAAGACGCGAACCGCTTCGGCGCGCAGGGCATCGGCCTCTATCGCTCCGAGTTTCTGTACATCGCGAAGTCGCCGCTGCTGCCGACTGAGGAAGAGCACTTCAACATCTATCGGCGACTCGCGGAATCGGTAGCGCCGAACTGGTGCATCATCCGCACCTTCGACCTCGGCGGAAAAAAAGTCGCGAAGCAGATCGTCGGCAAGCAGGAAGACAACCCCGTCCTCGGCCTGCGCGCGCTGCGCCTCTGCATGAAGTTCCGCGACATGTTCCGCACGCAGTTGCGCGCGCTGCTGCGCGCGTCGGCGTTCGGCAAGATCAAGATCATGTTCCCGCTCGTCTCCGGCGTGCAGGAGCTGCGGCAGGTGAAGACGCTCGTGAAGGAGATCAAGAGCGAGCTCGATGCGGAAGGCATCGCGTACAACAACGACCTCCAGATCGGCATCATGATCGAGGTGCCGTCGGCTGCCGTGATCGCCGACATGCTCGCCACCGAAGCGGACTTCTTCGCGATCGGCACGAACGATCTCATTCAGTACTCGCTCGCCATCGATCGCGCGAATGAGAACGTCAGCTATCTCTACGAGCCGCTGCATCCCGCGCTGCTGCGATTGATCAAGTTCGTGATCGAGGCAGGCAAACGCGCCGGCATTCCCGTATCGATGTGTGGCGAGATGGCCTCCGATCCGATCTACGCAATCGTCCTCCTCGGCCTCGGCCTCGAGATCTTCTCGATGAATCCGTCGAGCGTGCCGGTCGTGAAGAATGTGGTCCGCGCCGTGCGTGTCCGTGACTGCCGCCGCATCGCCGAGATCGCCCTACAGAAAAAGACCGCTCAGGAAATCGAAGAGTTCGTGATCGACAGCGTGGCC